>Ga0222712_10006309_pt1 | contig 11745 bp, 15 predicted proteins | sample C33_657DmetaG_FD_165043 | JGI IMG/M metagenome (GOLD analysis project Ga0222712, IMG submission 165043) | Estuarine water microbial communities from San Francisco Bay, California, United States - C33_657D | ecosystem: Environmental > Aquatic > Marine > Unclassified | place: USA: California... | reverse complement strand
AGACGATCAAATTGAAAAACTTGGCAAACTCCGCAGTCGTCATGCCACGGGATATAGATCGCAGCCTTATACCGATCCTGAAGAATTTCACAAGGGTGATAGCGTCAGTTTTATAGACCATGTTGGTAAAGAATTTAAGGCCATTGTTGGCGATATCACGACAATAAACGATAAAAAATATGCAGTAGTTTGGATTGATTCCAAAATTAAATATCCACCTTCGGTAATTGGTGCAAAATATGATCGTGGTGTTTACAGAGTGCCTCTTGATATACTTAAGCGTGATCCTGTAAGGTCAGAAAAACTTCGTCGTCGTGGAGCCTACATTCGTGATCTAGATTATGGCAGAGATAGACCAAATTCGTTGACTGCCGGTTTTGGAATTGGCGATAATGTCGTAGTCACGCAAGGTGTACATCAAAACAAAGCGGGACACATTATGAGTTGGAGACCAACAAGAAGTGGTGTTCCAAGGGCTGTAATTCAAATTTACACATGGCTCCCTACTGACAATGTTCAAAAGATTGAGGTTCCTGTCAATTTCTTGCAACGAGATGATTCAGTACCCAGACTCGAACATCAATTAAATTTACTGCGCAATCTAAAAAAACTTATTGATCATAGTCTGTAAGGGAAAAACAAAATGAAAAATCCATTTTTGCCATATTATTTGCAACCACTAGATATTTTTGAATCTATGGCGACGGAAGATTTGAAAGATGTTAAATTATTGAACGCCAAGTGGTTGAATGATTCTGTTTTTGTGTTTGATGCAGTAAAAAAAGATGAGAATGGCAATGAGGTTGTTGATCAATGTAGGCATGGTCAAAGCCCTGCCTATAAAGTATATTTCGGAGGTAGCCCTTATGGCTCTGGCGGTGTATCCATTTCTTTTTACAGGTGTGATAGCACATCTGACAATCCCGGTGATTTTGGTGCGCAAGTTTTTCTTGGCGTTCAAAAAGCCATGTACGATTATGTGACAGATAAAAAACCTTTTATTTTGACTTGGGGTCCAGTATCAAGAACTCGTGGTGAAGATCGCAAAGGCCAAGGTGTTGAAAAAACAAACATCAGAGGTCGTGTTTATGATCTATATGCTAAAACGCATTTGTTTCCAGATAAGTATGTCAGCGTTGAAATAAACACATGGATTAGAAGAGATATTTACGATAAAACATATGCAAAAGAAGGTTACCCTGTTGTTCCAGATGATATTCACGAAAAATCAAAAATGGCCGATAAAACTCGTCTTTTAAGCAAGATGAGAAATGACGCTGTAAACCTCGATAGGAATACAAAAGCTAAAGCAGAAACTGTTTTCTATAATTTTGTTAGTGAGGAGGAAAAAAAAGAGGAGGAGCGTGCAGCCAAGCAAAAAGCTGAGGCTTTGCGCCGCTATCTGGACGATCCTCAGTTCAATCCAAATCGAGTTGAAGTTGGCGATCTTGTTTGGATACCAGATGATTTACCAGAGGATGTAGCACCAGATGTTGAAAATGTCATAGGACTGAATGTTTATAAAAATCAAATGTCTGCGGGTTTAGATCATGGAAAAATTGTAGACATAAATTTGGTAGACGAAAAGTTGATTGCCAAATTATATTTTGTAAATGAACACAATAGCAACGAATATTCAGACTACTATGTAAATCTTCCCGTTACATTACTTGAAAAATATGAGCAAAACCAAGAGAAAAAAAAAGATAGATTGAATGCTAGAAATAAGAAGTATCTTGACTCTAGAGACTTGAATCCAAATCAATTTGAAGTTGGTGATGAGGTCATTGTTTATTTTGATCTTGTTGAGCAAGGTGATGCAACTCAAAGTGTCGCTAGAAGCTCTTCTGGTTATAACATGAGGTATGGAGACATTGGTAAAATCGTAAATATAAGCATTCGCCATGATTCTAGATTGAAAGTTATTTTAAAGGTTGAATTTGATGGGAGCGTTTTAGAAAATATTCCTTTATTTATGAAGCAAATCGTTGATGCAGGGTATCATTCAAGCAATTCAATGAGACTTGCGGCAGACGAACGAAATATATTGAAAAAAACTCCAGAGAACACAAAGAGAGTACAAGATCACTACACAAAAACTTTGAATATGTACGAAAAAGCACGAAATGGCGAAAATCCTTGGGGTTTGAAGGTAGGCGACGAAGTTGTGGGAAATGACGCTTGGAGTTTCATAACAGCGCCTAGAGCATACATCAGCTTGGGCAGAATAGGCAGAGTGAAATCTATCAATCCAGACATTTCTGACAATTATCGTATTTGGATCACTTGGGGGACAAATAATATTCTGTCTGATGAAGAAGATTTCCGACGATTTAAAAATTTAAGTGCTGATCAAGTTGCAGGCTCTGAACAGGAATACGGGCCACGAGGCAGCGATTTTGTTAAATTGACTCCAGAAAGTAAAGATGAAATTCGTAAAAAGTTTAAGGAAAAAGCAGAAGAATATTACGAGTGGATTAAAGCTAGACGCAATAATCCAGATGGTTTGAAAGTTGGAGATAAAGTTGTATTGGGTCGTTCTGATGATTTTGATATTAAGAGATTTGCGAATGAAAGAAACTATGTGGGAAATCATGGAGAAATTACATCTTTGTATGTAGAATTCAATCCGGGTGATTTTCCATATGTGGTAGCTGAAATCAAAATGGAAGGTTCGTTATTTGACAATTATATCGGACAGCAAACTTTACCCATTCCTTTAAATGACAGGATGTATAAGATTCTGTCGATGACTCCTGCGAATATCATGGCTATCAAGAAAGATATGCAACTGGCTAGTGTTTCAAAAGATGTGGTCAGTTCTAAACAGAAACTTGGTAATTTGGTATTTCATTATAACGCCCACGGATTGGGTCAAAACCGAACTGATCCATCTAATCCAGAAAATATACAACCGAACGATGTTGTTAATTTCAAAGATTCGGATGGCAAAGAACACGAAGGTCGAGTGAAAAGGATTTCTTATGTTGGAGTTGATCCGATAGCTGGTGGGAATCCAACTTCTTCTGTTGCAGTCATTGAGGTGAAACCGGGCACCGATGTTAAACTTCAGGCATATGGATTAAATCATTATCAGTTGCCAATTGAAATGGTGCGCCGAAATGAAGCAAAAAGCGCCAAGGCCAAGCGGCGTAAGCAATTTATATCTTCAATTAGACAATCTTCTCCCGATGTCACGAATTCTTTAAGCTTGGGCACCGGAGTGGTTGTCACAGCAGGTCCGCACAAAGATCAAAAGGGTCATATTGTTGGATGGCGACCCACAAGCTCTGGTTTTGCAAGAGCCGTGATACAGCTTGAGCCGACAGAAAGTGGCGAGAAAGCTGGAAAAATAGAGGTGTTGGCAAATCTGCTTGATCGTGTTCCCTCTATGCCAAGCTTTGAACATAGGTTAAACCTACTTAAAAATTTGCAAAGAATTGTTGGCTGATCCTCCTATAATCAATAGGAGGCAACATGGAAGACAAATATTTGCGCATCTTGTCTGTTTTTGAACAGGCTGGCGCTTTCATGCAAATTTTTGCAAATTTTTTGGGCACTTACCACAAAAGTCTTGTGGAAAGCGGTTTTCAGCGTGATGAAGCCCTGAGATTGGTCAAAGGTTTGCAAACAGACATCTTTCATGAAGCCATGAAGATGAGTGCAGACACCGAAACCGAAGAGGAATAAGTGGCAGTAAAGCAGGTAATCGTGTGGCGACATGACCTGAAATGTCGTCTAGGCAAGAAAATGGCTCAGGCTGGACACGCAGCTTTAGCGCCATTTTTTGCAGCATTTAGAAATAGCACCGATTTTGATGGAAATGTTGAATTCAAAATGACTCAGGCTCAGTTTGAGTGGTATTTAAACAATCAAAAGAAAATAGTTTTGAGAGTTGATAGTGAAGCCGATCTCCTTCTTTTGCATCAAAGAGCCCAAGAGCTTGGTTTGCCATGTCATTTAATTGTTGATGAGGGTTTGACAGAGTTCGATGATTTTACTCGGACTTGCATATCGATAGGTCCAGAGGAAGAAAATAAGATTGATGAACTTACTGGTGAGCGAGGACCTTTGGGCAAGTTGCAACTGCTTTAATATGGTGAAATTGTTATAAAGACTGCCGCCTTTATAATCTAAATAAGATTATATGGAGGTGGTTGTGTCAGTCGCTCATAGGAAAGTTTTGGTTCTAAACAAATCTTGGCGACCTATTGGTGTCGTTACTGTTGAAAAAGCCTTGCAAAAATGCTTCTCAACCTATGTTGATGGCACACCAAAGGCCAAAATTGTTGATGCTGTAAATGATTTCACCACATTTACTTGGGATGATTGGTCCAAGCTCATTCCCAAAGATGGCGAGCTTAAAATCAGGACCGTGAACGCTGTTTTTCGTGTTCCCGAAGTTATTCAATACACTCGTTATGATAAAGTGCCGTCACATAAAATCCATTACAACAGAAGGACAATCTATCGTCGTGATGCCTTCCGATGTCAGTATTGTGGCAAACAAAAGAGCACCAGCGAACTATCTCTTGATCATGTGATTCCCAGATGTCAGGGTGGTTTGACAACTTGGGAAAATATCGTTGTTGCTTGCACGGAATGTAATAGCAAAAAGGCTGGCAGAACTCCCAAGGAGGCTGGCATGAAGTTGCTCAGACCGCCTTTTAAACCCAAACATAATTTCTTGGTCGAAGACATCAGAATCGATTCTTGGACCGCTTTTTTGGGTGAAGCCTACTGGAATGTGTTGCTTGAAAACGACATGGACTGACTTTAAAATTTGCTAACTCAAGAGGGATTTGAAATGTGGTTGAAATTATCTAGCCAATGGATTAACATGTCGCACATGGTGCGTGTCGAAATTAAAACTGAGGGTGGCAAGAAGATAGCAACCTTTTATTCGACGAAAACAGGTGGTCAGGATCGCACCTTCGTCGAGGGCGCAGACGCAGACACGGTTGAAGCTTTTTTGCAAAAATCCGCAGCTAATTAGCAGAGGAAGACAAGGATGTTGTCAACATTTCTGACAGTTGCGGCATCCTTTGTTGGTATTTGGGCCTTTTTCAAATATATTTTGATGATTGAAGTTCGTGTAGATGCAAATATTTTTAAGACTCTATACGAATATTTCAAAGATGAACGAAAATTTCTTCTGCACGAAGAGTTTACCTCTGAAGCTAGACATCCGATAAACTATGCGGCATTCTGTTTTCCCAAAGAAATTCCTTGGTTTTACCTTTCTCACAGCGAGAGGTTAATGCAAGCTGGCTGGATAAACAAGGACTATGTAACAACAATTACATGTCTTCGTTGGCGGTATGGAAAACTAAAACAGTTTCTCAACAATGGTTTGAAAGAGGCTAGTTTTAAAAGCCACGGAGTGCCTGTGCAACTTTTGTTGCCCTACGGGCTAGATCGAATAGGCGCACTCAAAGAATTTGCTCCAGAGCCTGTTGTGCAGAGGAGATGTTGGGAAGATTTAGACCAAGAGGTTCGGGATGTCTTGGCGGGTAACCGTAAGAAAACAGGAGCTCTACTTTTTGGTCCTCCCGGCAACGGTAAAACAAGTTTGGTGAAATATTTGGCAACCAAATACCGTTTGCCAATCATGATTTTTACTCTAAATCCAGAGTGGACCAACCATGACTTGTTGTTGCTCTTCTCCAATATTCCGTCAGGGTGCATTGTTCTAATGGAGGATTTTGATAATTATTTTGACGGCAGGGACTGCCTCATAGGTCATGGCGATAAGAGTTGTGTCAAATTCACTTTCGATGTGATTCTGAACGGTCTTGATGGTGTTTATAATACCTATGATCGAGTTGTCTTCATCATGACTGTCAATGATGTGTCCAAAGTTGATAATGCCCTTATGAATCGTCCCAGCAGATTTAAGTTCGTCAGGGAATTTTCTAATCCTGATCTTGATATTCGCCAAAAATTGCTGGGGTCAGATTGGCCTGAAAAAACTAATGGCTTTAATTTGGATCAAATCTACAGATTGCGTGAATATCAACAGCAGGGTTTAAGCTTGGAAGCTGCTGTCAAGAAGCTCAATAATTCAGTCGCAATCGTCGAGAGTCCAAAGGAAGATTGGACTTACAGTTCATCAACTTTGGATGACAGACACTCTTCTAAAGTAAATATTTAATTTGAGGTTTAGCGTGGAAGATAAGATATTTGTTAAAAGAAACATGTCTGAAAAACCTTTTTTAATGGCTCCGCTTGAAATAATTATTCCTTATCATAATCAAATATCCAAAGTTGCCAATATTCTTTCCGACATATTGGCTACTGTCACCAATAACAGATATCTTGTCACGCTTGTGGATGATGGTTCAACAAATAATAACTTACCTGATCAACTAAAAGATCGCAAGTTAGAGGGTGTGAGAGTTTTGTCGCAAACCAAAGGTAAGGGCTTTGGTGCTGCCGTCAACATGGCTCTCAAAAATCCTTTCTCTGACCAAATTCCATATGTTTTGATCATGCACTCTGACATCAGGCTTAAAGACTTGGGTTGGTTGCAAAATTTGGGAAATTCTTTGGTGAGCATGAAATCAAGTGGCGTTAAAATGGTGTCTCCCGTGACAAACAATCCTGTTGAAAAATTTGATCAATTGCGTGCCAGCAAGGCATCTGAAAAACCTGATGTTGTGCTCGAAAATGCCTATCTCCCGATGTATTGTGCTCTGTGTCATCGTGAGCTTTTCAGCAGAGTTGGACTTTTGGAGGAGTTTCCATACGCTGGTCTTGAGGCAGAGGAGTTTGCATTAAGAATGCGTAAAAAAAACTTCAAACAGGGCGTTTGTGGTGCAAGTTGGGTGCAACATGAGGGCAGGGGCACCTTGTCGCAGTATGACGGCAATAAGAAGGTGCAGGATGTGCTTGAAAAGGCTCGACATGAATTTGCTTCAAGAAAAGCTTGACACCTAAGGCATATTTTTGTACATTTTGCTGGCATCTCACAATAACCACACCAACACGAGGTTGTCATGGGCAAGATTACCAGCAGCATTTTTGGATTCTCAGGCTTTTTTGCGACAGTCGTTAGTTTGTTCTTCGTCTATGATGCCTACAACATTAACCAGCGATATGAAATGAAAGAGCTTGCTCTTGACTCTGAGAGGTCAAGAAATGCCGGATTAAATGATGAAATAACGAGCTTAAGATACAAACTACAAGATCGACCCACCTATCTCGATGGTTACCGTGATGCTATTTTGAGGGCTGGCGTACCCAATATGCCGGGATCGTATCGTGATGGGTTTTACGCTGCGTTTACAATGATGGGTGAGGGCTCATTTCTTGATGGCATGAATGTCGCCAGAGCGCAATTCGGAATGCCACAAATTGTGTTGCCCACGAAAGAAACTGTTGGCCCCCCTACAATGGCCGACAGGGTCAAACTTCTGGAGCAATTGGAACAAACTTCGCCTCTGAAAATCACAGGCAGATAGTCTTTTTTCGTGTAAGGATAGGCAATCTTTTCACAGGAGGTGATTTTTCAATGTTAGTTTTAAGTCGTAAACTCAATGAGAGCGTGATGATAGGCGATGGCGTGAAAATTACCGTGGTGGATATTTCCAACGGGAAAGTTCGACTCGGCATCGAAGCTGACAGGAGTGTGCCTGTCCACCGCAAGGAAGTTTTCGACCAAATAAAAAAAGACACTCATGATGCCAAAGCCTAGGACTTGCCCACGGTGCAAGTTTGTGATCGCAGTTGATTGCGGCTATCAGTTCGATGGTCAGCTTAATATCACATGCTTGCATTGCGGAAATGCTGTTCTTTTATCGGGGTTGAATTTGGAAGCGCAAAATGAAACAACTCCTGCACAAGATGTTCAACCACTACAATCAGACTCTGTTTAGTGGTGCCCTGAAATCTCCTGATATAGAAATTGATCTTACTAGAAAGTTCGCCATGCGTCTAATCGACAACACCATATGGGTGGGTGTCGAAATACCGGCAGCTACAGCTTTTGACTTGCACTCCATGCTGATACACGAAATGGTGCATGTTCATAATGCCGAACTTGGTTTGGAAGATGTTGGCATCAACCAATACCACAATCGCAATTTTTCAAATAAATGCGTTGATTTAGGTTTTTATGTGATACGGCATGGCACACAAGGTTGGTCCTTAAACACGGTCATTCCCGTGCGGAATATCACTAATAAGGGCATGGTGAAAGAGCCCGATCCAGCGAATCGTAATTTACTTTTGCAAGCGATTGAATCTTGTCAGATTGATAGAAATGAGTTCTCTGCTGCGATTGCATCAGTCAATTCACTCATAGCAGGTATGAAGCCAGCTAAAACATTTTTTCTCAAGTATGTTTGTCGGTGTCCAGAGCCGCACAATTCAATTCGTTCCGGTCGTAGACCTGATGGAAGAAATGCGCTTGATATCACTTGCAATCGTTGTAATTGTAGTTTTACTTGTGTTTCAGATTAGTTTTTACCTCAAATTCAGGATAAATTCTTTTAATTATCTTGATATAAATTAAATATAAAACAAATGTTGTGATTATAAATTCTATGAATGATGCTGTCAGTTTTCCTACTTCAAAATCAAGTCCTTGAATAGGCGTGAATACAAGATTTCTCCAGTTTCCTTGCGTAGCAGTACCGACTAAAAAGTTTATCAAGGGCATAATAGCCCCCTCTGAAATATTTGTGACGAACTTTTGTACCGTGCTGGCGAGAATGATGGTCAAAGCCATCGCTATCAAGTTCTTGCTGAATGCAAAATCACGAAAATTCTCGATTTCTTGATGAATTTTTTCTGTGGATATAAAGTTTTTCTCTTCCATGACATCATTATAGCAAAACAATTTTTGATTCTGGTTTTACGGATGAATGATTTCATGTAATCGTTGGAGAATACGGAGCCATACTATGAAAATTTTGTTTCCTCCTCGACCGAAAAGCCGAATGTTGCCCAGCGACCTGTCATGGTACGAATCGACTGGCAATTGGGTTGCTCAACGCAAATTTCGTGGTAGCAGAGCCGTCATTCATGTAGCTCGGGACGGTGCCATCACTTTGGGCAACCGTCACGGCGGGAAATTCGCACGCTTCGATCTCGACGATGCCTACAAACAAGAAATTTCACAAGGTTTGGATTTAGAGGCTGGTCAGGAGTATTGGTTAGATGGCGAGTTGATGAATAAAGATATCAACTCTGGCAATGAAATCATTCTGTTTGATGTTCTTCAGGCTGGCAAGTACATGTTTGGCGGTCCTGACCAGATTGCCCGTCTCTCCATCTTGAACAAAATTTGCCGAAATCCGCAAAAAAAAACTCGCAATGGCCTTGCCCTTGAGGTAACGCCTCGTTTATGGATGGCTGAGTCTTTTTTTGACAGCTTTCAGGATAGATTCAATGAGTCTCTGGCTGTTGATCAGTTGGAGGGTTTGGTGCTGCGCAAACGGCGTTCATGTCTGGACAATTTTGGGGTGTCTGAATACGAGACAACCAATTTGATCCGATGCCGTAAGCCATTCGCCAAGAACAAGGGTTACGATTTTTGAAAGGAGGGGTCTTTTTCGGTAGTTTCACAACCACATGTCTCATCATAGGAAGGTGCTTTCATGTCCAAGAAGACTGACATGGTTTTTCCCATCGACAAGATTCCCGCTGGCAGCAAACACCTGTTTGGCAACATGTACATGGTGCCGTTTGCCTGCATCAAGACTCCAGACCCAGAGGAGGCAACGGAGGGTGAATATAAATTCTCCAATCCTCGAATGCTGACAGAGCGAGGTCAGGCTGATCTGCTGGACAAAAAGCTCAGTTCCGAGCTTCGTGACAGCATCAAGAATCGCACCTTGCTGAATCCTCTGGTGTGCAGATGGGTCGAAGATGGCGACCAGTTGATCCCTATGGTCATCGGCGGCGACCGTCGATACCGTGCCCTTGAATATCTCATTCGCAAGAAGGAGGTTGTGCTTGACCCTCGTGGCGTGAAGGGAAGCGAGGAAGGTTGGAAGTACGGCAAGGTCCCCGCTGATGTGGCATACGAGTTTGTGCCGTGTCAGATTTTTGCCTGTAACTCTGATCTACAAGCCTTAGCATTGGCTTGGGCAGAGAACAAAAGTCGCATCAATCTAACCGAGGGCCATGAGATTGCCGAAGTAGTCAAGTTGCGTGCAGCAAAAGCTACAGATGGTCAAATCCTTGAAATCCTGCAACAGGATCAGAAGTGGCTGGCAGAGACCGACAAGTTGATTGCCGGTTTGGATGCCAGCAGCTTGGCAGACCTGTTCGAGGGCAAGATTGACCGACAGAGTGCGATTGAGCTTGCTGCGATTGAAGACGAGGATATCCGTGAAAAGGTTCGCAACGCAGCACATGAATCTGCTGCTGAGACCTGTCAAAAGCGGATTGAGCGTCTGCAATCTCAGATTGAAAAGGCTCTGGATCGCAAGGAGATCGCAGAGGGCAATCTTGCGGTAGCGGATACTCCCAAGCAGCGCAAAAAGGCGCAGCAGGAAATTCAAGCTGCCGAGACTGATGCTGCCAACATGGCTAAAAGGCGTGATGGTATGCAGCCCGTTGCATCATCTCGTGATGTTCGTCAGGCGGCAAGGGACATCACGGGGGATGTGCCTGCGCCTAAGGGCAAGCGTGGACCCAAAAGCGGTCCCCGCAAGATGCGGGAAAACAGGCTGAAGGAAGGTAAGGAATACTTCACTTCCATTCTTCGCAACAGCGGTCGTTGTCCCGAGGGAACCTTCACCGCTCAGGTGGATGCCGTGAAGTTGATCATCAAGATTTTGGACGAGAATATTCTCGTTGGAAATCATGATTGGGCTGGGACTTTGCGCCGTCACTACGGCGTTTGATTTGCACCCCGATCATATTGGAAAACGACATGTTACTGTCTGTTCTCCAATATGATCGGGGCTTTTTTAAATTTTAAATTTATACAATAAATATATTCAATGATTCATGTTTGCCCGTTTTGTGGTAATGAACTTCAAGCTGCTTTGACAGATGGTCTGACGCATTGCTCACATTGCGGTCAGATAATTGATTCAAGCGATTTGAACCAGCTACTTGCCGCTGGGTGGCAGGTCCGCAAAAATCACTACAGCGTGGAACAGATCAAACATTTTGCCAAACTGCCCGATGCCTTTGCGGTACTCGTTCACACCTTTGTGGCAGACTGCGGATATTCCCATGATGAATTTTTTAAGTTCTTGCGCCGTCTAGGTGTGGCACACAAGTCTTATATCAATTACGAATAAATTTATTTAAAATCAAATATTTATCTATAGCCTCACAGTAAGTGGGCTTTTCAGACAACAAAAAAAACAGCTTATTAAGCTGTTTCTGCTGAAATTTGACCGATAGGCGACCTGCTATCCATTTCTGCGTTGGGCGTTTCGAGTTCGCTACGCAACACAGTCACCTTTTTATCGGCTTCAATGCCGAGTCTGACCTTATTCCTGTTGTCAATTCTCACAACCGTGATCTTGATGTCTTCCATTCCCGGTTGTTTTAAAATGATCGTTTCGTCCTTCTTTCGTGACAGTACCAGCATTTTTATTCCTTTCGTGCCAGAGTCCTTGTACTCCTTATTAAGAGAATATGGACAACATTTTTTTTGATTAGGAACAAGTTTTTTAGATTTCTACTTTACAATCAAAATATGCCGTACTAATATCAATGCAGTAAGGACGGGCTTCCGATATGGAGTCGGAGGCAAATGGGGGTTATGACGCAGCCTCA
>Ga0222712_10006307_pt1 | contig 11746 bp, 8 predicted proteins | sample C33_657DmetaG_FD_165043 | JGI IMG/M metagenome (GOLD analysis project Ga0222712, IMG submission 165043) | Estuarine water microbial communities from San Francisco Bay, California, United States - C33_657D | ecosystem: Environmental > Aquatic > Marine > Unclassified | place: USA: California... | reverse complement strand
AGCATTTTTTGTATGTAAATCAACATAACTTCATCCTGCGAATAATATTCATTTACACGATCATATACACGCAAATTTTTTTCTTTTTTTTGAATTTCTGCTTCTAAATTTGCATTCTCTTTGGCTAATTGGTTTGTATAGTCTGACATATATTTTATTTATATAAATTATAATCTACAAACTCGTCAGGACCGCTTGGTTTTGCATAATCACTTGTCGAATTGATAGTTGTGAATCCAGAAACAACATTGCCGTTGCAAGATAAATCCGCAAATGAATAGCCATTTGTACATCTGGATGAATTTTCCCACGCTTTTGATACTATAAAGTATTTGAATCCAGAATTTTGAGTTCCATCATTTGGTGGCAAATTTGGAACACAAATTGAGTATTTATCGTTAAATGTGGTTCCTTCGGCACAACATGACTCTTTAATACATCCGCCAAATCGCATATCCAAAAAGTTTTTCGAAGAAGAATCAGAAGAATAGGAAGAACCAGTCATTTGCTTTGGATCGCCTAAATTAATTATATTATAATCCATGTTATTTCGTCGGTCATAGTCATAATACATATTGATAAGTGTAATTACTGTTCCAGTTACAAGAAAAATAAACATAACGTCAGTAATAAAAATTGGAACAACTCCGGTTTTAATTAAAAACTGGATTCCTAAATAGACCAATATAGCAATGGTTATGACAATGTACATTTTGTTAATGGCTTTATTTCGAAGTGTTTGGCTTGTTGTCAAGTCAACCAATCGTTTCTGCCCCATTTCCGCTGCGTCAATTGCTTGTTTTCTTTCTGCCAACCGATTATTCTCTCTCTCCAAGATTGAATTGACTTCATTTTGATAGGTGAGTGTAGGCAAGACACTTGAATTACTTACAGTATTACCTAAATTTGTCAATTTTGCATTTACTTCATTAATTGCAAGTTTTGCTTCGTTGGTATTAGTTCCACTTAAATCATAAATTAAGCCTTTTTGTAAATCAACAATACTATTTAAATTATACCAAGCAGACATTATATACATAATTGTAATATAAAAAAATTTTTACAAGCGTATGACTACTTTGACACTAAAATTGCAGCTACAAGTAATGTTGCCATAGTAAGTGTTGTAACCACATAAACTGTATTTTGTTCTTCTTTGTAAATTGCATTATCTTTTAGAAGAGCCGATGTCAAACTTCGATCTTCTTTTTCTAAAGCATATATAATCTGCCCCGTAAAATCGTATTTTTCTTGATTTCCAGACATATCTAAATAAGTTTGATTGATTGAAGTTATGTTGTTGCTAATATCAATTCGGTTTGGGTTTATTCTAGACATGTCGCTTCCATATTGCCGAATCTGACCATCAATTTGATTAAGCTTAGTTAAAGAATCTTCAACTACAGTGGTAAAATTTTCTATTTTTCCGGCGTTCATTTGACTATTTATATTAGTTATAGAAAATGGTCGGGTACCATTTGTTGTTTCACTTACATTATTTTGCAATTCTACAACATAAGATGTACCCAACGGCCCTGGAGTATCTGTATTCTTTACAGCATTTTTTTGAATATGATATTTTGAATATCCAGCATTAACTCCATCTTCGTAACCATTTGGAACAAATGTTGTTTTATACATAGTATCTTTGGTTCCATCGCCAGTACTGATAGTTTTGTTTTTGACATTTAACTCGGATGTTAAATATGCAGAATCTGACTGTTTGGGCAGATAAGTGATGCTATTATTATTATTAATTGTTGGAATCAAACATTTTTCTCCAGATACATTTGGTTTAGTAACTTTGTAAAAATAGTTGCACCCAGCAGTAATATTACATTGGTTTTCACAATTATTGGTGGTGCTATCAGTTTCAGCAAAATCTGGGTTGCTTGGATACATATCCGAATATTTTGTGTATGTATCACTATTGGTTTGTAGATTTTTAGGAACTTCTCTCAAGAATTTATTTCCGTCAAATGTGCTTGCATAAAAAAGTTTGTTCATTTTTATATCCGGTTCTACGGTGTAAAATTCACTTGTAACATTACTGCTTGCTAATAATGCAAGCATTTTTTTGCCAGTTTTATCTCTCATAATGCACAATTTGTATCTGAAATTCTCGGAAAAAAAAGGATTCGCTTCTGAAATTCTATCTTTTGAAATCTTTTTATAATCATTAATTTGTTCTGCTTCATTTGACATTACATCAATCATTGGATTTGGAGATTTTGCCCATTCTTCATTTCTAACTGTATTTAAATCGGGAATCGTAATGATTGGAGTCACAATATCAGAATTATCTTTAATACAAAGTGGTTGCAAATTTCTTTGATATAATTTTAATTTATATCGACGAGCGGTTTGATCTATTGCCGGATAATAAGGAAACTGAATTTTGTTAAGATTATTATAAGTTGAATCATATTCACACAAATTTCCAATCATATCTAGAAAAACGTATTCAGTTTTTTCACTAAGTGGTGTACTCCAAACTAAAGTTACTTGTTGTTTGGCATCTGACTTATAATTTTGCAAATTTGAGCCTTTGTATATATTGCATTTATAGTAATTTGTTTTGTCCGAAGGTGTCAATGAGTAGTAAAATAAATTATTCTCGTTTGCATTTGTGGCAAATGTGGTGATTTTTGTCGAGCCATTGCTACCAGTCCATAAATTTTTATAATCTAATTCTGTTTGGAATGATGTTGCATTTCCCGAATACTGGATACGAAAGGGTCTATATTCACCTGCAACCATTTTAAAGGATTGATTTTTTCTTTTTGCTCCATTATTCTCTACATGAAATAAAGCATTTTCTTTGCGGTAAGTTTTTAATGCGTTGTTTCCAACCCAAATTAATGCATTTTTTGTAAAAGGATGAGGAGAATCAAGAGAATCAAGAACTGTATAATCTCCTGGTGCATCTGCCGCAATATAACCGGTAATTTCAACTGAAACATCTGTATCTTGACTCGATGCAGGAGAACCGGCTAAAAAGTAATTGGGCGAGTTTGCAAAATCGCCCTTCACGACAACTTGGTTGACACCAGGAACATACTTTGTTGGTGAATTATAATCAATTTGGCTGTTTGTATAAATGGCAGTATTTAATTCACATGACGTTTTTGTATGGTCTCCGGGAACTTGATGAACAGATGTAACCTGGTCATTGCCATATATATCTTTGATAAATGCTCCGGCACTAGCTGATTTAATTTGGTTTGATGCTGGTTTAAAAAATACCAGTTTAAAATCCCTTTCGTGCGTGTCATTATAATTTTTAATGTCTCCTAAGTATCTTATGTTTGTTTCTGATAAAGTATCCATAATATATTATTTATATAGAACATAAATAATATTTTACATTTCCGTAAATACATAGAAAAGAACGGATGTTGCTAAAATTGACCACATAATTCCAGTATAAACAGTTGAGTCGTATTGCTTGGTTAATTCATTGGGAGGATTCCTGCTTTTTAGTATATCTTCCATCTTTGTATCTAGTGACTGTCTTAGTTCGTCAATTGATTTGGCTTTTTCCATTATTATTTTGTGATTATCTTTAAATTCTGCGTCATTTGTTTGTAAGTTTGCAGTTGTGTATGCAGTTTGTAAATTGGCTATTGCCGTGTTTACGTTGCCTGCCGCAGTTATTACATCATCTTTTGTTTTTTGATTATCTGTGCAATTAATTGTTTTGCATCGAATATACCGGTAATATATAGTATTAAAATTGTTTATTTGGTCAATTACAACTTTTTCTAAATCAAATAACGATGTATTGATGTAATCCATTGATTTAAATCCGTCCATTGAAGTAAACCCTTGCTTTTTTGAATGTTCGTAATTATCCAAAAGCACCCTTAGTGCTGTGCCTGCACCAAATACGTTATCATAAATGTTTTGAGTCAAGTTTGAATATTCAAGTGCTTTGGTTTGGTAACCAAATGTTTTATCAGAAACTTCATTTATGTTTTTACTTATTTCGTCAAATGATCTTTTGGCATCAGATGTTTGTACTGAAAGTCCTGTCGTATGCATGTTATATTGCTCAGATAAATTTTTTGAAAAAGTGTTTTCTTTATCTTGTATTTTGTCAGTACTAGTTTGAGTTGTTTTGTTAATTGTTTCAATTGAATTGTTTACTGTAGTGTTAAAATCATTTCTGGATTTCAAAATATTTTCAACTTCTTGTTTTGTAGTTGCTTGTGTAGCATTTATTTTTTCTACAGTAGGTTGAATTGCGTTATTAACCAATGATGGAAGTGCTTTGTTAATTTCTTCTTTTATTTTTATATTTATATTTTCTCCATTGGCATCCAAACCTCTTGGGCCGGTATCACCTTTATCACCTTTTGTACCTTTATCACCTTTTGTACCGTCATTACCTTTATCACCTTTATCACCTTTATCACCTTTATCACCTTTATCACCTTTTGGACCTTTATCACCTTTTGGACCTTTATCACCTTTTGGACCCTCAAGCATATTTTTGGCTCCTTCCACTGTCTTCAGAGTATTTATAAATAAAAAAACTAAAATACAAGTTATAGAAATAAAAACATACTTAGATTTGATAATATTATACATAAATATATATTATAATATTATTATATTATTAAAAATACATAATCCACATCATTCCTGCAATTCCTATACCTAAACTAATATTATTGAATATTAAAAGTACATGTTCTTTGTTTAAATCGCCGTTTTGCGTTTGGGTTAATCCAGTGGAAGCAGATAATTCATTCAATTTGTCAACATTTTCTTTGTATTTGCACTGGCAGTTTGAAATATCATCATTATTTTGAAAATAACACCCATTACTTGTATTTAATATTTCTGTACAATCCGTCGCATTTACATAATAAACGTCAGTTGTGCTAAATGGTTCTGCCATTATATATAAAAAAAAGATTAATTAATTAGACACACACTCTGTAATATTCCGATTCTACCGCCGTAGTACTGCTTCGCTCAATCTTGCAAACTTGTCCTGGCCTCAAGCCAATTAATAAAGCCACCGGGTCAAATCTGGAAATTTCGGGCAACTGGCTAAAACTTTTTAAATTATACTTTTGTTTAATTATATCCAACATACCAAGACTATCATCGTACACAATTGTGTGTTTTGGCACAAGACTGTGTTTTAAAATGTTTTTTTGTAATCTTTTAATGTTATGAACAACTACGAATATTCCACGTGTGTCATACATATGACACAATTTAGTTTTTAGCGAATCATTTGGTTCATCACTAACAATAACAACCAACGTCTCATTTTTGGTTAAAACGCCTTCCAGCTCAAAAAGGTCTTCAATTAAATTACTTAAATCATTAAATTGAAATCGAGCCAGCATGTATTTAATGTAAACTTTCTTATCAAGACTTGTTTTTAACAACATGTCAAGTTGGTTATTTTTTGCCATTGCCTCAACTTCATTTATATTAAAATTTTCATATTCATCGGTATTATAATTATTATTATTACAAATCTCAATTAATGTTTTTCGCGAATTGAAGATGGAAATTATATCGGTCTGTTTAAAACTCATTTTGTTTATATATTATCTATATTGTTTTTATATTTTTTTTCAATTTTATACCTTTTTAACAACAATTGCATTACCTTTCAATAATTTTTCATTTATTTTGTTGTCGCTATCATTTGAATTGCTTTCTTCTTCATCCATTTTTAATCTTATTTTTGGTGTATTAAAATCAACAGGTTCTTCTTCTTTTGTTTTTACATTATTGTTATCACCTGTAACAATATTAAAAACTGGTGAAATAACTGGAGTTTGGAGTTGAGGTTGTTGTTGTTGTTGTTGTTGTTGTTGTATTTGTTGGGCTGGATAATGCAGTATGTCAGTCAATGAAACTACTTTTTTATTATTGTCCAAACCTTCTATATCATCTGTTTGCAATACAGCATATCCTTTTTCAAATTCATTTATTTTCCATTTTCGATTTGGTTTGTAATCACCTCGAAAAATTACGGAGTCACCACCCTTAAAAATTGGAGATTTGCCTCCATTCTGAGACGAATCTGAAGAATACCCAGGAACATTTGGATTTGGTTTAAATATATCCGAGTCTCCATTATATTCGGGTGAATTGGGTACATAATCGCCAGGGTCTCCATGATATTCAGGTGAATTGGGTACATAATCGCCAGGGTCTCCATGATATTCAGGTGAATTGGGTACATAATCAGGTGTATTGGGTACATATTCGTCAGGATCTCCATGATATTCGGGTGAATTGGGTACATAATCAGGTGTATTGGCATAATCAGGTGAATTGGGTACATAATCAGGTGTATTGGCATAATCAGGTGAATTGGGTACATAATCAGGTGAATTGGGTGGATACATTGACTCATCTTCATAAACAAATCCTCTCATTTTACGCAAAAAGTTTTCTTCTTCGGAATCAATTTTAGACTCATAATGAAGTGGACTTTTTAATTTTATTTTGTTATGATTATCAACTTTTTCTCTTAATTTGTCGGCAACTTCATTAATTGTTTTTCCATGTGTCAATAAACTAATGTTCTTGGAGAAATTCATGTTATCAAATTGATCAATATTGTCTTCGGTAATAATGGCCATTTTAATATTGATCGCCTGTAACTCCTGCATAAACAACTTGAACACATAAGGTATACGAACTACACTAAAACTGCGTCCATATTTTGTAATATGTTCAATATTTTGACTAGTTTTGTCTAACGAATCCACAAATTTGAGTGGTCCATCTGCCATCGGACTCATAAACATATTTCTGTCTGGATTATAAATTGCAATTCCGCCGGTTTTATTGCAAACCGCCATATAATACTGGTCACCCCGCACCAACATAGACTCTTTCAAAAACTCAGTGGCTCCATGCGAAATAATGGAATCGCGCTCCATCTCTCCAATACGCAATCCACCATCGTTTGCGCGACCGCTGACTGGTTGTCTGGTAAGCGCAGTCATTGGTCCACGTGCTCGATAATTTACCTTGTCTTTTACCATATGTTTCAATCGCATATAGTAAGTCGGTCCCATGAAAATTTCAGACTCAATTTGCTCGCCGGTCATTCCATTGTACAAAATATCATTACCCGACGAATGCATTCCCGATTTAGTTAGTAATTGCTGGAAATCCGCTAACTGGTTGCCGTTAGAATTAAACGCCGTGCAATCACCATGGAAACCATTGTGCAAACATGCTTTGCCAACAATGCATTCAACTAACTGTCCAATTGTCATACGAGTTGGGATGGCGTGTGGATTAATAATAATATCGGGGCGCAATCCGTTTTTGGTGAAGGGCATATCTTGTTCGGGGATAATCATTCCGATGGTTCCTTTTTGACCGGAGCGTGACGCCATTTTGTCACCAATTGCGGGAATGCGTTCTTCTCGGATCTTGATTTTTGCAATTCGCGTTCCTTCTTCGCTGTCCGTAATAAACGATTTGTCAACAATTCCTTTCTGGCCCTTCTTGGTGGTTTCCGAATGATCCATTAAATTATCACTGCCCGGAACATTGGATGTCATTCCAATAATAATGGTTTCATCATTGATTTCAGTTCCAACTTTCACTAATCCGTGTTTGTCAATTTTGCTGTAATCGTATCCAACTTTTTTCCCAATGACTACGTCATTTTTATTTTCAATGTTTGTGAATTTTTTCTCTACCAAGTGTTCGGCCGTTTTTATTTTCTCTTCATGGGTTTCGTAAACACTGAAGTATGTAGTTCGAAATAGACCGCGTTTCAGTGAACCCTCATTAATTAGAACGGCATCTTCCACATTGTATCCAGTGTAACAAGCTATTGCTACAATTGCATTTTCGCCATATACATTCTCTTCGTTGTTGATATATTCAAGATACCGCGACTTGACCAACGGTTTTTGTCCCTGGTTCAAAATGACAGCCGTCTTATCCATACGCATATTGTAATTAGTATGGTAAAGACTGACTGCTTGTTTGCTTTGTCCACAAGAAAATGAATTACGGGTTGCAGGATTATGATGTGGGTAAATAATCAAGTTGCACATCATTCCAAAAATGAGTGATTCATGGATCTCGCAATGGGTATATTTCTTCGACAATTTCGTTTCTGGTTTGAATGCAATGAGAGAAGTCTCCTCTTCATTTGAGTCCAAATACTCCAAAATTGCTTTTTTGTGTTCAAGTGTTTGACGTTTCACTCCATAAATGTCTTCTGGCTTGTAAAATCCATCAAATTTTCGCTCAACGTCTTTCCGCATCTCTCCAAATCCAAAAACCAGATTGTCCCATCCATTGTATTTGATTTTCTGCAAACGCATATAGGACATTTCATCGGTTTCGTCGTCGCGATAAAAAATGGGTCGACACAGACGCCCGCCATCTGTAAAAATCATAATGGTGTTTTGACGAATATCGAAACACGCGCTGATATAGGATGGAATTAAACCAGTACGTCTGAAAAATTTGATTTCATTGATAACCTGGTATGCATTGTTCACACTTCCTACCCAGTATCCATTCACAAAAACCTTTGTGAATACTGACAACACAGCTGGTGTGCAATTATCAAGCTTTTTGATATCGGTATTTTGGAAAAGCCATTTCACCATTAAATCTCGAGAGACGTGTCTTGTTACATATGTCAAAATAGAAAGTTGTTTATGCAATCCAATGTTGCCACCATCAGGAGTATCAATTGGGTCTAGAAGCCCCCACTGCGATCCATTCAAAACACGTGGTCCCACCAATTTTGCACCAGGTCCAATATCCAAATTGGTTTTGCGCAAATGACTCAATGCCCCATTAAATGACAGACGATTCAAATCCTGAACCGCTCCAATCCGTTTGGTATGTGCTTCGGCACCCCAATTTCCTTTGAACGCCTTTTTAAATCCAGTCTCTACAATACGATTTTTAAAAATTGTTTGGTAATTGTCCTTGATTAATTTGTCCAATCGTGATCCATATGTTCCTTCATTCATGTATAATATTTTCTCAAAATCAACGTAAATTGTCTTGGACTGTATTTTAAAGTATTCGCGAAACAACTGGTATATCATTGTTCCAGTTAATTCAATACGCTTATATCGATAACTATCTCTATCAATTGGGGCTTCCAATCCGTTTGCAACCAACAGTAACCGGTTTACCATATATCCAAGGAAGTATGCTTTTTCCTTAAAATTGGTCTCTCCAATATGCGGGAGAAAATAATCGGACAAAATAAACAATGCATTTTCAACGGTTTTATATTTTGCTAATTGGGCAATGTATTGCAAAGCATTCGTCTGGGTCATGATAGGACCTGCATCATGAATAGAGGGAATAAATGAATCTACTAGAGTCTCATTTTTATTTATGTCTAGTAAACACATTTCAATGATTTCCTTGTCTGATATGAATCCAAGTGCTCTAAAAACAATAAAGAGAGGAACTGGTGCACGCACATTGGGGATATTAACTACAATATTCTGGTTGGAGTAGCGACTTGTTGGAGCCACAATGTCAATTCGAAGAGAACGCACTGGTTTAGAAGAGTTTTCAGAAACACTTTTTATTTCTGCAGAATAGAGAAAATCAGGATTTGTTGATTTATTTAACCGCAACATGTTGTCGCCAAATTTCTCCTGGGGGATAATAACTTTTTCTTTGCCATCAATGATGAAATAACCACCTACATCATTCCGACATTCGCCCATATTGAAACGCATTTCTTTAGGCAAACCAGAGAGAATACACAAATCAGATTGAATCATAATTGGAAAACGACCTAATAAAATTTTATCTAAAACAAACTCATAACGTTGAACACCATTTTCGTCAATTGATTTGCGCAGATTCTCGATAAGTTTTGCACGTTCATTTGCCGTCATTGCTGGAATATTTTCATTTTTTTTTTCTTTTTCTTTTTCTTTATCATTAATGTACTCTTTGCCCTTAATTGTAATATTCTTGTCTTTTTTAGCATCTTTGAACTCATATGGGTCTTCCATAAGTATTTCGTCATAATTAATTGGGTCTTCGCCGTTATCCAGATTATTAATAATCTCAACTTCGATATCATAATGGATTGTCATCGCGTATGTCATATTTCTTAATCTAGCTTCATTGGGAAACATGTAATGAGGATTATTTCCATCATAAATTATTGGTTTGGCAAAATAAACTCTTTTGCCGTCTTTGCCTCCAAAATATAAATTGCATTTTAATTTGTGTTCTTTAGTCTTCTCATCAAATTTAGAGACAATTGTTACCGGATTCATTTCTTTGAAAATTCGAAAAATATCGTCTTTAAAAAAGTCATTGTATGATTCAATATGGTGTCTTACTAAACTTTGAGGATTATCGCGAAAATAACAATCTATAATATTCCAAATTTTTGATTCCATTTATACAATACCAATACACATTCTTTTATGTAATTATTTTCTCTGTCATAATTATAAAATGTCAGATTTCATGAACACGCTATTTGGTCCTCTCTCTGGAGAGTATTGTCTATATTTCTACTACCTTTCCATTCTCTCATTCTTTCTTTTAGCCATGGTGATCATTGGTGGAGTTGTCACTGGATTGCAAAAGGGCAAAGGATTGTATTTCTACCTCTCCATTTTAGGCGCTTCAGTTGCTTATTTCATATCCTATTTTGTTAACCGATTGATGTATTCGGTTTGCAATAAAGCCATATAAGGACTTCCTGAAAAAATAAAACATTACAAACAATGTTTTATTTTTTTCTACCCTACATAATAAACCACTAAATAGCAAAAAATTGCTAAAATGATAGACACAACCCATATTGGTATGACTGTTTTTTGTTTATATCCAATGCCAAATTGTCGGAATCCTCCATGTTCATTGTAAATAAGTGCAGGTTTTAACCAATGAACCATAGAAAACAATATTAAAAAAATAATAATTGCAGACACCAATTTGTTTTCAAACATTCTTATATATACATTTGATTTTATTTTTTATTTTGTAACAAGATTATATAAGTTATGAATACAGTTGAAGAAAAAGAATTATTGTTACAAAAATATGTGAATCAAAAATTTAAGCTAATGGACGAAATTTATGATATTAAAAAAATTGAAATTGTTGTTGAGGAATTAATTGGGTATATTTTAATGCCAATAGTAATTATCACGTATGCAGACGAAAAAACATATAAATGTTTTTTGGTTGACTTAGATAACATGTTGTTAAAGAACCAACCAAAACCGAATACTGACAATGTGTTACCAAGTTACACTAGTTACAAAGGACCACAATTACCACCACCACCACCAAAACACAGTGGTAAACCATTACCAGGTTCATCTTACGACTGGCTTTCTGATGATTACTGGAGAAATGTTTTATACAGTCAAGGCATATCATCTTACCGGCACCCATCTTACCGGCAAGGCACATCTTACGACAGTCAAGCCTCATCTTACGACTGGTGGAAAAAACCACCAAAACCACCAAAACCACCAAAACCAAATAGTGGTGGAAAACAAAAAACACTAAAAAAAAGACAAAAAAAAAATAAAAAACTTAATATTTAATATTATTTTTTACCCATGATTTTGTCAATATCAATTGTGAATTCATCAGATTCATTTGAATCTACTTTTTCTACAGTAACAATTGGTTCATATTTGTTCAAAACAATTTTTCTTTTTAATTTTTTGATAAACATTTTGGGTTTTACTTCTTTTTTTTTTTTTTTTTTTTTTTTTTTTTT
>Ga0222712_10006306_pt1 | contig 11750 bp, 18 predicted proteins | sample C33_657DmetaG_FD_165043 | JGI IMG/M metagenome (GOLD analysis project Ga0222712, IMG submission 165043) | Estuarine water microbial communities from San Francisco Bay, California, United States - C33_657D | ecosystem: Environmental > Aquatic > Marine > Unclassified | place: USA: California... | reverse complement strand
CTGTGAAATACCAATCCTTCTTCTGGTCGTAGCATTTCTCCAGATCCTTCTCAGTTAATTTGGTTTTAGCAAGGGTATGTTCCTCGATGAACTTCTGGAGTCTTTTGGTTTCAATAACATCCTCTTCTATATCTTTTAGTTTACCAACTGCTCCTGTGCTAACCTGGTGATACATAAAAGTTGCTTGATCGTAGGCAAACCTTTTGTGTCCAGTGATTGCTATGATAAACCCACAGCTCATGGCGCATCCAGTAACTATAGTATGGATCGGAACCTTAGAATTTTGCATTACCCCAATTAATCCCATGCATTGATAAACGTATCCACCATATGAATCTATATAAAATTCGATAGGCTTGGGATTATATGTAAATCCATGAACCTCGGAAACTTTAGCAATATAAGCATCATCCTCATTGATCTCAATAATAGATTTAGTAACAGCATTAATACTTGTCTGATCTACCTGTTGAGCTAAGTAAATTGTTCTTTCTTTGGGAATGGGAATGTGTAATGACATTTTATAATTTTATTTTTTATAGAACAAATATAAAAATAAAATTCGGAAACCCGAAATGAAATTATGCAAGGTCAATCCAGGAGATGATGTCCCCGTCATTTTTGTCCCAGTCTTTCCAGTATTTTTTAATGTTTCGGATGGCATAGACCATAGTGTAGGCCTGCTTCTTGCCACAGCTTTTACACACCCTTGTTTTTAATGAGAGGTAATCTTTAGTGATCTCATTAGGTATGATATACCTTTCCGAAGAATATTTCCATCTATGAATTGACCGGGAACAAAGAAATTCCATGGCAATTATTTTCTTTTCGTGACTTTAACCTTCTTCCATTTTTGGGTGGAAGATAACTTAAAGCTTCCTATATACTCCATTTTCCATTCGTTAGGAGCTATCAGAGAAAGGAAAACCTTTCCATCCACTTTAAAATAAAGATGATATATTTCTCCTATGATGGGCTTAAAATTATATTCGGCCTTAAAGATAAGATCGTTCCACCTGTATTCCTCCACCATGGATTCATACTCGGCTTTAAGCTCCTCGAATTTGGTACTGAATTGTTTATTAACCTCAGAAGCTGCGGACTGCTTCCAACCAACCACATCATCTAATTGGATTGCTGGAGCACCGACATTAGATCCGTAAGTAAGAGATTTTTGGTAATATCCCTGTTCTTCGTTCCAAACTACTAGATCTGGCTTTTTCTTTTTCTTCACCTGTTGTGTTTATTGAAATTTTGGGTCTCTGTCTGGATGTATTGTTATCCCGTGGCTATAGCTGGTTATGAACCAGGACTTCTCTATTGCTGTATCTAAAATCGATCCAAGTTTAGCTCTAGATTCGCTAGACATCTTTATTTTATTTAGATCACTATATAAAGATTCTATTTTCTCGATCACTTCTCTCTCATCCATTCTGATCATAATATCTTCTATCAGATTTAAGCAGCCATACACAAATCCAGATTTAAATTCAATAAAACCGGAGGGAGTTCTGAGATTAAAAAGAAAATCTAAAATCTCTCTCTTTGTTTCTTCCAGAGGGGTATTCCTAATATCTAACTTCTGACTTGGGTTGATTGTACCGATTCCAACATTACCGCTAGAATTTATAACAAGTCTAGGGGAACCGTGTGTTCCGAGTGTTATCGTTGCGGGATTTCCGGTAAAAGTAACTGTGTTAGAACTTGTAGATTGAAACATATTTTAATCCCTCCAGGAATCAGTTGATTTATATATTGCGTTGATAGAAACAAGTCTTTCGATTTCTACCGCTCCGTCTTCTTTTATAAATCCCCATGAAACAGGCCTAAATGAAATTTGATTTATCATTCTTTTTAGTTCCTTTCCCCGAGGAGTTTCCAATAATTCTATATTAGCTACTAGGGAAGATCCTCTAACATTCAATTCTTTAACAACAAATGCTATGTCTCTCACGTTTAAAGGAACATCTAGGTATTCATGAAAATCATCGCTGTCTTTAAAAGATCCATAAAATTCTCCGATTCTCTGAACTTCTCTATCATAATCCGCTACCATTTTTTTAAGCGAATCTATCGTGTAGTACCTGTCATTAGAGTTCTTTTTATTAGCAAGAAGAATTCTTTTAATCATCGTTTGGAAATTTCTCTCAAATGTAACAAAACTTTTATTATGTAACATTTAAAGGAGAAAGTAATATAATAGGGAATGACAGAAGAAGAAATAAGATCTCTGATATCTAAAAAGGTAGCTCGCATGAGAAGACCCCATGTTGAAGAGGGGATTTTCAAAGCTTTAGAAGAGAACAGAGAAGCTAGTGAAGAATTTATAAATCACCATTTAGATTCATATGTAATAGACAGCCCTGCAATTTTAGCAGCAGAAATTAATGCAATACTTTCTGTTGATACCAGTCTTGGTCTATTATTTAAGGATCTATTAAAAATTACCGATGATAAAATAGGGATGGGCGAAGCTCTATTAAGTCTTTGTATAAAAGACGCTGTCTCTGGGGGAACTGAGGATACCGATATTATTGTAGGGGATCAAGAATCCTATGAGGTTAAAAAGGTTTCTAAAGGAGGAATATTTTCATTTTCTGAGAGATTCACTGAGTATAATGATCTGGGATTAATTATGAATATGGCAATTCTTAATTTTGGAAAGCACGATCTTTTCTCTGGAAAGAATCTTTACACGGTAAGCACCAAAGAAGTAAGAACATTTAAGTTGCTATTGGAAAAATTTCTACTTCCTAATGATCAAGAAATAGTTCCTTTTTATCTGGATCAGTTTGTGGTAAAGATAAATGGAATGACCTCTAAGATAGAAGAAGACAAAATCATAAGATTGGAAGAATATGATTCTATGATGGAAGCATATTGTTCAATGTTCAATTTCAGGGACCAAGTTTTATCTTCTAAAATCAAGAGCGAGAGTATGCATCTTTTCACTAGAGGATGTGGGGCAGAGAATTGCACCAGAAATATTATCAACGATCTTTTTTCGATTACTGCACTAAAGCAGATTCTGAAAAACACCAAAGGTATTTTCTTAGTTCTTCCGGATTTAAGTCTGTCTTACTTTACACCACACGATGAACACGGATCATTATATGATCCAAGAGAAATATTTCTTTATGATATTTCAAGAAATAAAATGAATTTCAAAGGTCCATTTCTTAAAGGATCGAGAGCAGAAAAAACCCCAGGTGAATTGCCTGAAGAATTTAAATTACTATAAATGGAAACAGAATTTAAAATATCCTTTACCGACGGAGCAGTGGTAGAAATTGTAGGAGATGATAATCTTTTATATGACATCAAGTTTTATAATGATGATACAGGAAAGCTAATCCATGATTCTAAAATTGGATGTGGATATTGGACTAAGACCTCTATTAAGTATTTTGTTAGATGGAGAATAGTCATCGAACACGAGGGTAAGGAAATCATGACTCATAAATATGACTGCCGAGACAAGTACATTAAAATAGTAAGCGGGAGTGATTCATTAGGAGATAATATGGCTTGGATTCCATACTTCGAAGAGTTTAGAAAAAAACACGGATGTAAAGTTGTAGCATATTCTAAACTTGGTAAATTCTTCAAGCAATATTATCCGGAGATCATTTGGCTAGATAGCGAATATGGAATCACCGAGTATGATCCATTATACTATGCTTTCTATAAGGTCTCTTTGGGAATTAGCATAGACAAGCTGAATGATGGAATTAAAAAACTCAACAAGCTAGAAAAATTAAATGAGAAGGATCCAAGAAGAGTTCTTTATATAAAAGAGTACACCTTCTATGACAAGGAGAGGCATTCGGAGCATCCTGCATTGGTTCCCCTTCAGAGAAATTCTTCTAACACTCTAGGATTAGAACCTAAGGAACTTAGACCTATTTATAAATCAAAGCAGGAGGGAAGACCCATAGAGGGAAAATATGTTTGCTTCTCTGAGTTTGCCTCCGCAGATGGAATGAAGATATGGAACAATAGGTTGGGATGGAAAACTGTAATAGAAGAATTACAGAAATCTGGATACGAAGTAGTTTCTATTTCTAAAGAAAAAACAAAATATGATGTGACGAAAAGAAACGGGGATTATTCTTTAGACGATAGAATCTGGTATCTTAACCATTGTGAATTTTTCATCGGATGTAGCTCTGGACTTTCCTGGTTGTCTTGGGCAGCTGGAGCTAAAACTGTTTTAATTTCAGGACACACTAAAGAGTGGTACGAACCTAGAGAAAACGTAACTAGAATAATTAATAAAGATGTTTGTAATGGCTGTCATAACGAACCAGAGCATGCAGATAAGTTTTGCTGCTATCACGTTACTTTGTGTCCTTCCAATAAAAACTTTATTTGTACCAGAGCAATCTCACCTAGAATGGTGTTAGATGCTATTAAAGAAAATAATCTAATCGATTAAATTTCTAATAGAACTTTCTAAGGATTTCAATAACATCCCATGCATCATCTAGTGCATTATGAGTTACAATTCCTTCTATGCCTAATTTCTCTTTACACTGCGTAAGAGAGGGTAATGATTTATCATTCTTCCAATCCACGCAAAGAATGGCAGGATCTAAAACTCTTTGACGGGTTCTTACTAATTTTTGCCACCAGGGTAATTCTTGCAAGAATAGCTTGTCAAATGTTCCGAAGTTTTTACCAGCAACATTAATTGTGATAGGTTTAGTTCTCCCGTCGATAACTGGTTTTAATTTTCCATCAACATGAACCGAAGGAGAATCTAAAGTTGAAAATCCATTGTTCCAAAGGAAACAATAGAATGCTTTTACCACTTCGTCTTTTTCCCAGAATTCATATCCACCGCCATAAACACAGGTCTCTGCTAATTCTAATTTCTCCCTATCTTCTTTACTAGATTCTAGGTATCTTCCCATTGAATCTATAATGGATTTATTCATTCCAATAGCTCTTGGAGATCCTACAATTTCGTTTTGTAGAACAATTGCATTAAATCTAGGGCATTCAAGAAATGGTAATTTCTTTTCGGTGTCTTCAATAATAGCACCGATCGAAAGAACTGAATGTTTGATATGATCGAGTCCTGATGTCTCGATATCAATTGAAACGTATATCATGATTTTTTATTTTCTTCGTCAAATTTTAACATTGCTGCACTTCTCATCGAGATCCCTCCCTTGACCTTTCCCTTCAGGTCATCTTCTTCTATTTCCCTATCGAGATCGAGATATGAGGTTGTTCCGAGTCTAACCATTTCTCTCAGTGATTCTATTGCAATTGCACCAGCTCGTTTGCGCTTGATCTTAGTTGTATCAACACCTAGTAAAGGTGCTTCAAATTCAAATTCGACCTCTAAATTAATCTTATATTTAAATAACATTATAAAATGGATTTTATTATTATGAAAAGCAGAACTATCAATAGGGCAAAAGCAAAACCTCCCCAAAGAGGAGCGGTCACCCACCACCAGGACCAATCAATATAGCCTGTTAACTTTAGGGTCATGAAAATTAAAAACATGAATCCAAAAAATCCGATTCCTCCTGAAGATTTGTTTTCTGACATATTAATCTCTGTATATTAGTTCTTTATTTTTATTATAAATGGATAGGCATGTTCCCTGCCCGTGTGTCCAGGCAAAAATATATTCTCTATATTCTAGCAGCATACTGGGAAAATTTTCGGTCAGTGCGTCTACTGGATCTACTTCCTTTCCCTCGCTCTCCGCTATATTAAAAACAGCATATAAGATTTCCCATGGATGTGGTTGAACGTTTCTACTGAAGCAAATATCTGCCCATCGCTCATCATGTTTGGATATGATTCTTAAGAGAACATCCTCGAAGGATTTATTATCTGAAAAAAAATTAGAAATCCTTTGCATGTTTTTGGATTTCTTTTCCTCTCTACTTTTAAGACGAACCACCATTTCCTGGATGAAATTCTCATCATTAAAAGCTTCGCGTAACAGTTGTAATTTATCCTCCATTTTTTATTTTTTATTCATCGTAGTTTCCAGTGGTTCTTCTTAGCAGTTTATCAACATCATCTTCTCTTTCTTTTAATTCTATTATCCTAATATAATATCCTTCCTTATCTGCCGGATCTTTGGTTTCACTTTTCATGTTTCTTTCAAACCATTTACTAAACCATTTTCCTTTGTAAATCATAACTTGACACCTCTCAGAAAATTCATCAGCATCACTTTGATCTAAAAGACCCTCAGTGATAAGTTTATTAAGAACTATTTCTTTAACCTTATTGTAATTTATGATTTCTGCATCTAAGTTCATAGCATTTATTTTAAATTATTTTTAATAATCCAAATTCTTCCTTGATCATTTCAGCGAAAGCTTTATGAGTTGTTCCCTCCCAATGAAAATCATTGTGCCAGAATTCCGGACAGTTGCCTTCTAAAAAGATGTCTCCTATGGTTCTCCATACTCCTATCTTAGAAAACAAAACATCTCGATCGTCGAAGGGAATGGATTCCTCTTCGAAATGAGCCCAAGAAAAAACATAATGCTTAGGCTTAGTTAGTCTTCTTAATGATTCAATAATTTCAAAAAAATTCTTTTCTGCAGCTTTAGATCCGTTTATAATCCTTTGTGGATTTAACATACTTTCGAAATATGATGCATCAAAATTATTCCCAAAGAATTCTAAACTTATGTGATTCACGTAAGAGGAGGTTCCAATAAATTTATTCTTATAGAGAATCTCCCGGTTAAACATCTCTCCCCATTCTTTTTCTTCCAAAGGTAATCTAGTTCTGGAAAAAACGGGAAGTGCAACAATTAGATAATCCTTTTCATCCAGATGTGGTAATATCTTTGTCCAATCATCGATGATAGACTGCGCATCTCTACTTCCTACTCCCGCAATCACCACTTCTAATTCAGGAAAATCGTTCTTTAAATTTCCCCCATAAAAAGATCCATCGTTAGATGGAGAAGCAAAGCTGTCACCTATTATAAATAACCTATCTGCCATGCCTAATAATTTGAGAGTTTATAATTCATAATGATATCATCTTCAATCTGTTTCTTTTTCTTTGGTTTTTTGTCTGACCATTTTATGATGTACGTTTCCTCTTCTGTCGTAACATCATATGTTGCTTCGATAATAAAATCGTACTGCTCATAGTCTTCATCCGAATCATTAGAGATTGTAACAAAACCAGCTACACATTTGGTGGTTTGGAAAACCATATTTTCCAATTCAATTTGTACTGCCATATTCTTTTTGTATTTCGTTATGCCTTTGAATAAACGTATCAACTCCGGTATCCCCTGAAAGAAGCCATTCAACCTCTTTAGCTTCTTTTGCTAGTCGATAAAGATCCTTCATGATTCTCTCTACCCTAGGCCTAGCCGATGAATCTGGTCCGATCGCTTCTATCAGATGTCCATTGATACTATAGTTATATCCGCTAACTCCGGTTTCAAACTCTTCCGGCTCTGACGCTTTATCTAAATCATTTCTGATCTCATCGGCAAGAGTTTCTATTTTAAACCAGGTATATTCGTAATGTCCTCCGCTCATTTTATTTACCGTTCATGTTTTTAAATTGTGGATCTGCCCATACAAGTTTTGTTTCCCTGCCACTAAATTTATTCGACCTCTTGATTCTTTCTATGAATTCATGGGCTTCTTGCTCGGTCTTGAATTTAATGGGCTGATAATAATCATACTCTTTTTCTTTGATTGAGCTCCAATATCTAAATCCCAGCAGGGATTTCTGTACCTCTACATAATATCTAGTGTGTTCTTGCAGAATCTCTCCTTTATCATACCAGAATTCCTGCATAATTCTATACACTTTTTCTTTCATGCCTTTAGTCTTCCTGCTCATCCTTACTTGATTTATGTTTTCTAAAAAATCCCATGTATTCCAACATGTCTTCAACTGCTTGCCAATCAACAAAAGGTCTTTCAGAAAGATTATCATCAAAGACTAAAGGACATCCCAGAGCTGCATCATCAATGATTAATTGTCCATAGGCTTTAGGAGAATCGGTCCAAGAGTCCTGCGAAGGATTTCTTTGAATACCGTATAACTCTATATTTCTTTCGACAAACCAATTGACAGAATCATCCAGGTAATTTCCGGGAGGTAATTCTCTTCCTTGATTTCTGTATGTACTTTCTTTTAAATTACTTCTCATGGTGAAGAGAACTAATCTATGTCCGTGTTTAATAAGCTTGATAAGAACCGGTTCAGCTCCTATATCTTTTCCTACTCTTGGGAAATCGTGAGTGACACAAGTCCCGTCAAAATCTATTACTATGTCCATGGGTTATAAGGGGTTATACTTTTTTAAGTTGGGTCTTCTTTATGGGTTTCGATTAGCTTTTTAAGGGCTTTGGCAATCATATTGGGTGTAACAGGATCTTCCTCGGGTCTGGTATGAATTTGTTCAATTGTATCATCATAAAAATCTTCGATTGCTTTAAGTGATAAAAATTTCTTCTCCTCTTCATATTTTTTAATTACCTCTGTCTCTATTCTAGCAGCATCCTCCAAACTAAAATCCCCTTTCAACCTTTGAATTTCTTCATATGTTCTAATTATGATCTCAGCAGTTATGTCGCTAACCCCGATCCCGCACATCCCTAATCCCACCCTCATATATTGTGTACTATTCGATTCCATTTCTCTTTAAAGCGTTGTATCCAAATGTACACGGATTTTTGCGAAATAAAAAATGAAATATATAGTTACATGAAGCACTTGCAGGATTTTGAAGAATTTGGATACCATTCAGAGATTTCTGAGGATAAAATCAGGATCGACCGAGCCAAAGAAAGAAACAATACAGAGGTCGAGAAGTATAAATGTTATAAGTGCAAATCCAAGATTAACAAGCCTGTCTATCAACCCGCACTTAAAGAAATTCCGAGGCTTTTTTAGTTTTTATGAACAAATTAATGATCTGCTTAGTGATATTTCTATTACAAGCGGCAATGGCTATTTTAAAGGTCCACGAGATTAAATATAATGATGGTGGGGAGGAATTAAGAAAAGCTATGATCAATGCTTTTCTTATCTCCGTTGTTGCACTTCTATCCCTAACAATCGGTGTCAGCTCTCTTCTAAAGGGAGACTGGTCTGTCGCAGTATTTTTCGTAGCTGGTTCCGTGTTTGGAAAATGGTTAGCTATGACCAAATTTTAAAGACCGATTAAGCATTCTCCGTTAGTTGTACAAGAACCCCCGAGTTCCCAAGAATAAGGTCCTCCAAATACTTCAATTCCTCCCTGAACAAATCCAGGAACGTTATAAGGACTAATTGTACTTACACAAATTCCTGCTGTGAATGTTCCATCCCCATTATCAGTACTCTCCAACGAGCTTATTAGCTCATCAACAACTATATCATCGGAAATTCTTCTGTATCTAGCATAAAGATCGTTAGGTAGTGTTGAATATGTATATGTTAACGTATAACAATTACCAGAAGATGGTGGTGGCGGTGGAGTCGGAGTTGGCGTCGGGGTTGGCGTCGGGGTTGGCGTCGGAGTTGGTGTCGGTGGTGGTGGTGTTCCACAATAAGACTGACACTCTAGTAAATCCGCATAGGTTCCTAAACCCGAACCTACAAATGTACAGGTACCCTCTACACAATCCCAATCTAGACTAGGGGTTGGCGGTGGTGGTGGCGTTGGTGGTGATGGCGGAGGAGTATAACACACCTGTTGACTTCCTAATAAGCCTGTTGTTGAATACCAAACGTTACCACCCCTCGCATAATAACCATTGGTAGGAACCCCTGTTCCATTGGAATTATTCCAAATTGTTGTCCCGTTTCCAGATGAAGCATTGCCGCCGTTAAATTTTGTAACAACCTCATTAATTTCAAAATTCGTACACGCCTGATCAGCATCAAATTCATCATATCCGTACGTTATCGGATCTAATGACGGTGGTGGAGGTGGCGTCGGAGTTGGTGTCGGCGTCGGAGTTGGTGTCGGCGTCGGAGTTGGTGTCGGCGTCGGAGTTGGTGTCGGCGTCGGAGGAGGTGGTGGTGGGGTACATTCACAATCATTAACAGTACCGAAAATTTCAGTTAATCCTGTTAAATCCGATATAGAACCTCCGGAAACGTAACAATATCCACCGCCACTGAAAACTTTATCTCCGCTACTTAATGAACTACCTGTTGTAGTGTAATAGAAGCTTGGATCGTTAGTATCGCATCTAGTCAAAGATGAATAGTAATATGTCGGCGGTGGCGGAGGGGTCGGGGTCGGTGTTGGAGGAGGAGGTGCTGCTCCGCATGTTACAGAAGCCTCCCAAGCATCACTAATCGGATTAGCAGGATCTGCTGCACCTATATCAATTCTTAATTCATATGTTCTGCCAGAATCATATACGAAGGTTAAGGTCTCTGTTCCAGAATTAGAAAGTGAAGCTCCCCAAGGACCAGAATATGATGCAGTTCCAAGCCATCCTGAGCTATCCTCAGAAATGTTCAGGTCATCATAAATAGCAAATCTGTTTGGTCTATCCAAAGCCTGACACGATACAGATATAACACCTCCATTCGTTGCTGCAGAAAGATCTAAATCAACAGTCTGTGTTGTAAAATCATTTCCTGAATAACTACCACTATAATTACCTCCACAAGAAACAGAAGGAGGAGTAGGCGGTGGAGGTGGGGATGCGCAAGTAACAACAGCAGTCCAAGCATCATTAATGGGGGAAGAAGGATCAGCTGGTCCTACATCAACCCTTAACTCATAAGTTCTTGCATCGTCGTAAACAAATGTTATGTCCTCTGAAGAGGTATCGTTTAATGTTGCCCCCCAAGGTCCCGCATAAGAAGCAGACCCTTTCCAGCCGGTAGTTCCTATAAGAACTCCTAAATCGTCATAAACATTAAATCTGTCGGGTCTTTCATTGGAAGTACAAGAAACAATAATATTGAGTCCATCGGTTGCACCCGCTAAATTTAATGGATACGTCTGTAAGGTATATCCATTTTGATCGTATGAGCCATTAATTGTTCCACCACAAGGTGTAGCCGGGGGAGGGGTTGGGGTTGAACATGACATGTTCACCTGAAATGCATCACTAATTGGATTAGAAGGATCTGCCGGTCCAACGTCTACCTTTAAAACATACTCTTTTGAGCTGTCATACGTTACATTAAGAATTCCAGGGTTTATCTCGCTTAATGAACTCCCCCAAGGTCCCGCATAAGAAGCAGTTCCTAACCATCCAGTGTTTGCTAGTAAATTGTTTGATCCATCGTATAAGTTAAATCTATCGGGTCTGTCCAGAGCATAACAGATAAAACTCATTAAATCTCCGTTGCTCTTGTTTTTAAAATTCAAATGATAAGTCAGGGTTGTGAAGTTGTTTTCTGCATAGGAGCCATTAAGTATAAATCCGCAGCAACTAGCGGAGTGATTGTATCCATACCATTCAGAGATTTTTGAAATCTCACTTTCGTTGGGTTTATTTGGGGAACAGTCATTTATATACACGTATCCATTTTCCTCAGCAAGATTAAGGAGGAAGGGTCCAGTTTCCTCGCCCAAACCAAGTTCTTCTCTAATTTCAGAAAGTGTTAAAACCCCGCTTGACTTTATCATGTTTTATATATCCTTGACAAGTCATTCAGATATATAAATCAAAAACTACTCACTATGTTACTAAAAGTTGGATCCAAAGGAGAGGACGTTAAAAAACTCCAGGAAAAATTAGGACTATCTGCCGATGGCAATTTTGGTCCAGGCACAGAA
>Ga0222712_10006304_pt1 | contig 11751 bp, 13 predicted proteins | sample C33_657DmetaG_FD_165043 | JGI IMG/M metagenome (GOLD analysis project Ga0222712, IMG submission 165043) | Estuarine water microbial communities from San Francisco Bay, California, United States - C33_657D | ecosystem: Environmental > Aquatic > Marine > Unclassified | place: USA: California... | reverse complement strand
TCCATCCAATCCTCAGATTCAACATCTGCTGTGCTTGATTTTTTTGACTTTTTTGAGACAGCCTTTCCTGCAATCACAATCACAATTTCACCCCTTACACCCTTTGCTTCGAAATGATCGTGCACTTCCTTGATCGTGCCCCTGAAGTTTTCTTCAAATTTTTTACTGAGCTCTCTTGAAACTGAGCATTGGCGGTCTTCTCCAAAATATTCTCCCAATTGCTTCAGTGTTTTGACAAGCCTGACCGGAGATTCATAAAGCACAATCGTCCTTGCTTCATTGGCCAATGCAGTGAGCAAGGTATGGCGTCCTTTTTTGAGCGGCAGAAATCCCTCAAAACAAAAACTATCTGTAGGTAATCCGCTGTTGACAAGGGCAGGCACAAAAGCTGTAGCACCAGGAAGGCATTCAACCCTGATCTTGTTTTGAATGCATTCCCTTACAATATAAAAGGCTGGGTCTGAAATGCCAGGCGTTCCTGCATCTGTGAGTAGGGCCATGGTTTTGCCTGCCAGCATCTCCTCTATAAGCCTTTGTGTAATCTTGTGTTCGTTGTGTTGATGGTAGGGGAGCATTCCCTTGCTGATGCCATAATGTTTGAGCAAAACACCGGAAGTACGGGTGTCTTCTGCAAGGATCGTATCCACTTCATTCAGCACAGCGACTGCCCGATAGGTCATGTCTGCAAGATTACCTATCGGAGTGGGGACGATATACAGCATAAGGGCCTTTTAAAGTGTGGGTGAGAAAGCGGTCTCCTAAAGAATGCTAATCTCAAAATGCTCCATAACCTGGTTGGCCAGGAGTTTTGTAGCCGCTTGCTCAGCAAGTTGTATGGCTGATGCCTCGTCGGCTGCGTCTACTTGTAATGTGATCCTTTTTCCAATTCTCACATCCTGTACATTATTCAATCCGAGATTGTGCAAGCCACCCAACACTGCCTTTCCTTGAGGATCCAGCAAGTCTTTCAGGGGCATTACATTGATCGCAACATTATAGGTCATTTGATCTGATTTTTGAAAAGCAAAGATACTAGAATATAGGAGATGAAAATGGCGGGAATGGAAAGCCATCCCAATGTGGCTATGCAAACGGCTGAAACAGCCAGCAGGATATACCTGGATTTGTTATCAGCAAATGAATAGGATTTGAATTTTAGGTTGAGCAGGGCGATTTTTGAAACCATTAACCAGGGAATGACCAAGCAAAAGGTATAGAGCACCCATTGATTGAGCAGCACTGGCTGGATGCCCAAAGGGTTGTACAAAAGCAGTAGCGGGAATGAAGCCACCAATAATCCAGCGGCTGGGGTTGGAAGGCCTTCAAAATGATTTCTTTGCGTGGTGTCAAGATTGAACCTCGCCAGCCTCCAGGCAGCCGCCATGGGAAAAAGGATGCAGGGCGTCAGCCAGTAAACGGGTGTTTGCAATCCATCTGGTTGCTGCGCAAAGGAGATGCGCAACAATTGAAAAAGGATCAGGCCTGGCGCTACACCAAAAGAAACCACATCTGCCAATGAATCCAGTTGTTTGCCCATTTCAGATGTTGCCTTGAAAAGCCTTGCAACAAATCCATCCAGAAAGTCGATCACAGCAGCCAGTCCTAGAAAAATAGAGGCCCACCAGATTTTCTCAGGCAGGTATATTTTCCATTCTCCACCCTGAAGATTGAGGATGGTTTCTCCTGTTTGTAAGGTAAGAATGATGGCAATGAATCCTGCCACAAGGTTCAGCAAAGTGAAAATATTGGGGATTTGTTTCATGCTGGTTGTTGGGTTGGTAAAGGTTGAACCAAAAGGAGGTTTGATTTTTTATTTTCCTTTCATCAAACTTTCAATGTCCTCAGCCTTGATGGGAATATTTTTGAAGAGGTCCTTGTTACCGGTTTTGGTAATCCAGAGATTGTTTTCAATCCTCACACCCATCTGCTCTTCTTCAATATAAATACCGGGTTCAACGGTAAACACCATGCCAGCCTTGATGGGTTCAGTTTTGGTGCCAAGATCATGCACATCAATGCCCAGGTGATGTGATATGCCATGGTAAAGATATTTTCTATAGGCGCGGTTATCTGGTGTTTCGTTCTTGATGTCAGCCTTGCTGATAAGACCAATTTTCAGGAAGGTCTTGCTGGCTTCATCACCAACCTTGTCTGTGTATTGAAGTATCGTGATGCCAGGTTTCAAGAGGCTTTTGGCATAGTCATGCAAATGTAGGCAGGCATTGTAAACCTCTTTTTGCCTTTTTGTAAATTTTCCATTTACAGGTACTGTCCGGGTAAGGTCAGCACAATATCCGCCATACTCTGCGCCAAAATCCATCAAAACCAATTCCCCATCCTTGCATTGCTGGTCGTTGGCAATATAATGCAGGGTGCGCGCGCTATCGCCGCTGGCGATGATTGAAGTATATGCAGGACCTGCTGAACGATTGGACAAGAACTCATGGTAAATTTCGGCTTCGATCTGGTTTTCCCAGACGCCAGGCTTGATGAATTTCAACAATCTCCTGAATGTTTTTTCTGTGATATCGATTGCCTGCTGGAGGACTTCCACTTCAAGGGGTGATTTGATGGCCCTAAGGTCGCGCATGATTTTCGCAGCCCTCTTGTAGTTGTGCAAGGGGTAACGGTTGCGCATTTCCTGTGCAAAGCGATAGTCTCTCACGGCCAACACACTAGCCTTTCTGTCATTTTCGTTTGTGTTCAGGTAGATGTTGTCTGCCAGGTGAATCATGGGCTGAAGCAGTCCATCCAGGGTGTCCAGCCAAACGATGGTTTCAATCCCTGAAAGGGCAGTGGCCTCAGGTGCACGGTGTCTTTTTCCATCCCATTTTTCTTTCAGTTCGTTGGGCCTCACCAGCACAAGCACTTCCCTGTATTTTTTGTCAGGATTTCCAGGGAACAGGATCAGCATCGAATCTTCCTGCTTGATGCCTGTAAGCCAATACAGGTCTGTGTTTTGCTTGAAGGGATACAATGCATCTCCATTGCTGGGGATCTCATCATTGCTGTTGAAAATAGCAATGCTGTTTTTCTCCATTTGGGCAACAAAACGTTTTCTGTTATCGATGAAGATTTGAGCTGAAATATTTTCGGAATACATATGCGGTGATGAGTTTAGATGAGGGATGGTGAATCGCCCCACAAGTTACAACAACATTGCAAACGAACCCACATCTCTCGTCCCTCGTCCCTTGTCCCTCATCCCTTACCTCTTATGACAAAGCCCCCTCATCAGCAAAGCTGTAATACCCCTCCGTGCTCACAATGATGTGATCCAATACCTGTATGTCAAAATACCTGGCGGCATGCCGAATCTTGTTGGTCAATTCTTCATCTGCTCTCGAAGGCCTGAGGTTGCCGGAAGGGTGGTTGTGGCAAAGGATGATGCTTACCGCATCTTCTTCTAGGGCTTTTTTCAAGATGATCCTAGGGTCTGCAATGGTGCCGGTCATTCCGCCAGAACTGATGATCTCGAAATGCCTGATCCGGTTGGCCCTGTTCAGAAAAAGCACAGCAAATACCTCGTGGGGTAGATCCATCAGTTTTGCCTGGAGGAATTTTGCCACAGAAGCACTTCCCGTGACAACTGTAGATTTCAGGTTCTCAGCGCCCATGCGTCTTCTTCCCAGCTCCATGGCTGCCTGAATAGCAATCGCTTTCGCCATGCCGATTCCCTTGGTTTTCATCAGCTCTCTTGTAGACATTCTTGCCAGGTCGGCAAGCCTGTTGCTGCTCCTGTCAACCAGTTCCTGGGCAAGTTCCATGGCTGATTTTTCCTTTGTGCCATTTTGGATAAGGATGGTCAACAATTCAGTCTCCGTTAATTGCGCCGCTCCTTTGCTCCTCAATTTCTCTCTTGGTTGGTCTTCACTGGGCCAATGTTTGATTTGTTTCATTTTTTTGTTTTTTATCATTTTCCACAATCCTCTAACATCTCTGCATGATGGTCCAAAGGCTGTCATCAATTTGTTATCTTCGTTTTACAATTTTATATATGCAACGTGTTGGTCCATCTTGTAAAATTTTTTCCGGAACAAGTTCTGAATACCTGGCTGAAAAGATCGCTGCTGCCTATGGCGGCACTCTTGGTAAAATCAGCATTCAGAAGTTCAGCGACGGCGAAATCCAGCCAATTTTCCTCGAAAGTATAAGAGGTGATTATGTTTTCCTCGTGCAAAGCACGTTTGCACCGGGGGATAATCTCCTGGAATTGTTGTTAATGATCGATGCAGCGAAGCGTGCTTCTGCGTATAAGATCATTGCTGTCATGCCATATTATGGCTATGCACGGCAGGACCGCAAGGACAAACCAAGGGTGGCCATCGGGTCAAAAATGGTCGCCAATATCCTTACGGCAGCCGGTGCCGACCGGGTCATTACCATGGATTTGCATGCTCCACAGATCCAGGGATATTTTGATATTCCGGTGGATCACCTGGACAGTTCAGCAATTTTTATCCCTTATATACGCGATCTTCAGCTTGAAAACCTTACCTTTGCCGCCCCCGACGTGGGAAGTGCCAACAGGATTCGTGAGATGGCTAGCTATTTCAACGTTGAAATGGTGATTTGTGACAAGCACAGGAAGCGTGCAAATGAGATAGCGAGCATGGTGGTGATAGGGGAAGTGGCGAACAGGGATGTGGTCTTGATTGACGATATCTGTGACACTGCAGGAACCCTTACCAAAGCAGCCAAACTGTTGAAAGACAAGGGTGCTAGAAGTGTGAGGGCCTTGTGTACGCATCCAGTGTTGAGTGGCAATGCCTACACCAATATTGAGAACAGTGTGTTGGAAGAGCTGGTGGTTTGTGATACAATACCGCTTCGTGGAGAATCATCCAAGTTGAAAGTATTGAGTGTTTCATCCTTGTTTGCATCTGCCATCAAGAACGCCTATGAAAACCAGAGCATAACCAGTTTATTCATTCATTCACAACTGAAGAATAAATAAGGCTCACAAAGCAGTCATTTTTTAAACACAATACAATGAAGACGATTACAATCGAAGGACAATTGAGGACCGAAACTGGCAAAACAGCCACCCGCCGGTTGCGCTCTCAAGACCTGGTACCTGGTGTAATTTACGGGGGTGCACAAGAGGTTAACTTTGCAGTCAAATCACTTGCCCTGAAGCCATTCATCTACACTCCAGATTTCCAGTTGGTGGAAATGAAGATTGATGGTAAATCTTACACTTGCATTTTGAAAGACTTGCAATTCAACAAGGTATCAGACAAACTCACGCATCTTGATTTGCTTGAGCTCGTAGAAGGCAAGAAGGTCAGCGCAACCATTCCCTTGAAATTTACCGGCACTGCTGCTGGTGTAAAAGCGGGTGGTAAACTCGAGATCAGGCTGAAGTCTGTAAAACTCAAAACCTATCCCAAGTATCTCAGGGAGAACATTGAAGTTGACCTCACCAACCTGGAACTCAATGGTAATATCCGTGTTCAGGATATTCCTGCTGAAAACCTGGAGATCATGAACTCTCCACGTATTCCAATTGCATCAGTGACCATGACACGTCAGCTGAAGCAAGAAGAAGCAGCGGCTCCTGCAAAAGGAAAAAAATAAGCCTAAAAGTTTTTCTTTACAGCCCCTTGATTCTATCTTGGGGCTTTTTTTATGGATAAATTTCTAATTGTTGGCCTTGGGAATATTGGCTTCGAGTATGAACATACCCGACACAATATTGGATTTGATATCCTCGACCATTTTGTGGCCAAGCACAAGGGTATATTTTCCATGGATCGATTGGCATTCAAGTCAGAAATCAGCCTGAAAGGAAAAAAAATTATTTGTATCAAGCCCACTACGTACATGAATTTGAGTGGAAAAGCCGTCAAATACTGGTTGGAAAAGGAAAATGTTGACATCAGTCGAATGATGGTGCTGGTAGATGAGTTGTCTGTTCCGCTCAACAAGATCAAAATAAAGCCCTCCGGCAGCGATGGTGGCCACAATGGGCTTAAAAGCATCCAGGAATTGATGGGGACTACTCAATATGCCAGATTGAGGTTTGGCATTGGAAATGATTTTCCCAAAGGTAGACAGGTAGAGCATGTATTGGGAAAGTGGGATAAAAAAGAGGAGATACTGGTGACGCTAAAACTTGAAAGGGCCTCCCAGGCCATTGAGGAATTTGTGCTGATGGGGCTTGAGCGCACGATGGCAGCGGTCAATCATCTTGAATTTTGAGTTCGTTCAAAGCCATTAACTTTGAGACGGCAGTATAAATATCCATTCCAATGAAAAGTCTTGATTATCAACCTTACCTAAACAGTGAAGACATGAAATTTCTATGTATCGGACGCAATTATGCTGAGCATGCAAAGGAGCTTGGCAATGAAGTACCTGATGAACCGGTTATTTTCATGAAGCCTAAAAGTGCATTGCTTCAAACCAATAGTCCGTTTTATTATCCGGAATTCACCAATGAATTGCATTATGAGTGTGAGGTGGTATTGCGCATCAGCAAAAATGGTAAGTATCTTCAGGAAAGGACAGCCAGCAAATATTATGATGCCATTTCAGTCGGCATCGATTTCACAGCCCGCGATATACAGGCCGAATTGAAGAAAAAAGGGCTTCCCTGGGAAAAAGCCAAGGCCTGGGATAATTCAGCAGTATTGGGTAAATGGACCCCAATCCCTGCCAATTTTGACAAAAACAATGTTCAGTTTTCTATGAAAAAGAATGGGGAATTGGTTCAATCTGGTCATACCAAAGACATGATCCACAATTTTGACAAGATCATTGCGCATGTTTCCAACTATTTTTCTCTGAACATTGGGGATGTAATTTTTACTGGAACACCAGCCGGAGTAGGGGAATGTGTGGTGGGCGATGAGTTGGAAGGGTTTTTGGGTGATGATTCCATGTTCAAGTTGACCGTGGAATAATTGCATTTACACAGGGATTGCTTTTCTTTTTTCATCAATCAATCGATCTGACCATAATCTTGCGTAGATTAGGTTATGAAAATTTCATTCCACGGTGCAGCCAGATGTGTTACAGGCTCGAAGCACCTGCTAACCCTTGATTCCGGAAAAAAGATTCTTTTGGATTGTGGCATGTTTCAGGGCATGGGCAAGGAAACCGATGCATTGAATCGCCACTGGGGGTTTGAACCCAGAGAATTAGATTACCTGGTCCTTTCACACGCCCACATAGATCATAGCGGACTGATTCCCAAATTGGTGAGTGATGGATTCAAGGGCAAGATTTTTGCAACACCGGCAACAAGAGAGCTTACAGCAGTCTTGCTGGAAGATTCAGCAGGCATTCAGGAGGACGATATAAAGTATACCAACAAAAAAAGAAAAGCCGCTGGCTTGCCATTGCTGAAACCATTGTATTCCACAGAGGATGCGCACAAAGCGATGGATCAGTTCAGGGTAGTGGATTACGGTGTATGGTTTACCATTGAAGAGGGCATCGAGCTACAGTATACAGATGCAGGTCATATCATTGGCAGTGCTGCCGTTCATCTTCGCGTCATATCAGAGGGAAAACCACAGCAGATCACTTTCAGCGGAGACATAGGTCGATACCGCGACGCAATTTTAAAGTCTCCCGCTACTTTTTCTCAAGCCGATGTCATCATCATCGAATCTACGTATGGCAATTCATTGCACGATCTGCATCAGCCAACTCCGGATAAGTTATTGGAATGGATTGAAAAGACCTGCATCAAAAAGAAAGGCAAACTCATCATTCCGGCATTCAGTGTGGGCAGAACACAGGAGTTGTTATACGCATTGAACCAGTTGGAATTGGAAAGAAGGCTACCCGAGGTTGATTATTTCGTGGACAGTCCGCTAAGCGTTCATGCTACAGCCATTGTGAAAAAATATCCTCAAGACTTCAATAGCAGGATCCGAAAAGTATTGGAAAATGACGATGACCCCTTCAACTTCGCTGGTTTGGAATTCGTTAAAACGGTGGATGAGTCCAAGCTTCTGAACTTCCGGAGCGAGCCCTGCGTGATCATTTCAGCCAGTGGAATGGCTGATGCCGGCAGGGTGAAGCACCATATCAGTAACAACATTGAAAACTCACGCAACAGCATCTTGATGACTGGATATTGTGAGCCCCATTCACTGGGAGCAAGGCTTCAGTCTGGTAGGAAAGAAGTAAATATTTACGGCGTGGCACATGAAATCCATGCAGAGATTGGAAGCATCAGGAGCATGAGCGCACACGGTGATTATGAAGACCTGTCACAATTCCTGTCTTGCCAGGATGTTTCGAAAGTAAAAAAACTTTTCCTGGTGCATGGAGAGTACGATGTGCAGATTGATTTTCGCGAAAGGCTGCTCCGAAAAGGATTTACTGATGTAGAGATTCCTGAATTGCACCAGGAGTTGGGCCTGGGTTAAGTTGTTTATCAGTATTGTAGTGTTGAAAGTCTTGCGCAGATTTACCAATCTCCGCCTGCACCGCCACCGCCAAAGCTGCCTCCGCCGAATCCTCCAAATCCACTGCTGCCGCTGCTGCTTCCGCCACCATGACCAAGGCCACCCATGGGGAAGAACAACAATCCACCTGCACCGCCGCCGCCACCGCGCCTGCGGAAAATGCTGAGAATGATAACCACAATCAGGATGATGAAGATTCCAGGAACACTCCTTTTATCACCGCCTTTTCTTCTTCCATAATTGTCAGGAGCGTCGTACTCTCCTTTGGTTGCGGAAATGATGGCATCAGTGCCTTCGTCAAGGCCCCTGTAAAAATCACTGCCTTTGAAATTGGGTTTTATCTCGTTTTCTATGATCCTCTTTGCGAGGATATCAGGCAATGAACCCTCCAATCCATAGCCGGTTGCAATCCAGATTTTTCTGTCATTTTTTGCCACCAACAACAAGATGCCATTGTTGAATTCCTTGTTCCCAATTCCCCAGGCCCTGCCCAGTGCTACTGCATAGTCTGCAATATCCCTGTCTCCGGTTGTTTCAACCAATACGACCGCAATCTGGGTTGAAGTGGAATCATCAAATGCCACCAGTTTTCGCTCCAGTGCCTCTTTCTGGTCTGGAGCAAGTGTATTGGTATAATCGACCACCAGTTTTGCCGGAACAGGTTTTGCTGGCAACTCCTTTTCAATCTGCGCATGGGCAGAAATGAAGGTTATGGTGAGGATGAGTAGAAGAAATCTTTTTATCATTTGCCAAATACTATCCCATCGGACAGCTCGTTTTTATCATCACTGGTGTAAGGGAAATTAAGCTTCAAGGCATTGCCTACATCTTCAATCATATGGCAAATGCCATCTACAAAATGGTGCTGTTTGAACTCAGCAATGATTGTTCTTATTTCGTTGTTCCAAAATTCCTGACCAAGACGGGCATGAATTCCTTCGTCCCCCAGGATGGCCAGTTGCCTGTCCTTCATGGCGAAATAAAGCAATACCGCATTCCTGTCCTGGGTCTTTGCCATCTCGAGTTGGATGAACAGTTCTTTGGCCCGTTCCAATGGGTCAACCATTTTACAATGGCTTTCCACATAGAGCCTGATTTCTCCGCTGGTTTGCATTTCAGCAGAACGGATGGCTTCCACCATCCGTTCCTCTTCTTCCTTGGAGAAAAAAGCTTTTTGTTTTGCTGAGAATATATTCAGAAGGTTCAACATGTTATTTGTTAAAATCAACTGTAGGGGCTTTTTCTGCACCAGCCTCTGCAGCAAAGAATCCTTTTTCCTTGAATCCAAACATGCCACTGAACAAGACCATCGGGAATTTCTTCACGCTAGTATTGTACTCCTGTACTGCGCTGTTGAAATCATTCCTTGAAACCTTGATGCGGTTTTCTGTTCCTTCCAGTTGGGCCTGAAGGTCTCTGAAAGCATCTGTAGCCTTCAGTTCAGGATATTTTTCCATGGTGACCAACAACCTTCCAATCGCACCACTCAACTGGCTTTGTGCCTTCTGGAATTCAGCTACTTTTTCAGGGCTGAGGTTGGTTACATCGATTTTGGTTTGGGTAGCTTGTGCCCTTGCATTCACAACAGCTTCCAAGGTACTTTTCTCGAAGTCTGCTGCTCCTTTAACGGTATTCACCAAATTGGGAATCAGGTCAGATCTTCTTTGATAATCACTTTCTACGTTGGCCCACTTGCCTTTTACATTCTGGTCCATTTGAACAAGTCCGTTGTAGCCGCTGCAGCCACAACCACCCAGTAAAAGAATAAGGCCTCCGATGACGATAAGAACAATGTTACGCGTGCTCATTTTTATTTTTAATTAGGTTAATGCTTAAAGATAGCTGAATTGGATAAAAGGTTGCATCCGATTTTGCCAATTTCTGTTAAATGATCATTTATGGATGGCGGCAATGCCTGGTAATTCTTTTCCTTCAAAAAATTCCAGCATGGCACCGCCTCCGGTGGACACATAGCTGACCTTGTCGTTGAATCCGAATTGGTTGACGGCTGCAACGCTGTCACCACCGCCCACCAGAGAGAAGGCGCCTTTTTGGGTGGCTGCTGCCACTGCCTCAGCAATGGTCTTGGTGCCCAGCTGAAATTTCTCCATTTCAAAGACGCCCATGGGGCCATTCCACAAGATGGTCTTGCTTCGCAGGATCACCTCACTGAAATCTATCCTGGCTTGGGTGCCAATGTCCAGGCCCATCCATCCTGCAGGGATTTCACCACTGTTACAGTTGGAAGTGTTGGCGTCTGCCGCAAACTTGTCTGCAATAGTGCTGTCGATCGGCAAATGAATATTTACGCCTTTGGCCCTGGCTTTTTCAAGAAGGGCTGAGGCAAGGCTGAGGCGGTCATCTTCACAAAGGGAATTTCCAATTTCTTTTCCCTGTGCTTTCCAGAAAGTATAGGCCATTCCTCCACCAATGATGATGTCGGTGGCTTTTTCAAGCAAATTTTCGATGATCAGGATTTTATCCGATACCTTGGCGCCGCCGATGATGGCGGTGAAAGGCTTCTCAGATTGGAGCAATACTTTTTCCGCACTGGAAACTTCCCCTTCCATCAGCAGCCCAAACATTTTCTTGTCTCCGTCAAAAAAATCTGCAACAATGGCTGTAGAGGCATGGGCCCTGTGTGCAGTACCAAATGCATCATTAATGTATACATCTCCCAATTTGCTCAATTGCTCGGCAAATCCCATGTCGCCCTTTTCCTCTTCCTTGTGGAAGCGGAGGTTTTCCAGCAACAATACATCACCTTTTTGGAGCAATGCCGCAGCACTAACTGCCGCTTCTCCTATGCAATCTGCAGCAAAAAAGACTTCAGGTTTGTCTCCCAGCAGTTTTTGCAAATGAGAGACAAGATGAATCAAAGAATATTTTTTATCTGGACCATCTTTTGGTCTTCCAAAATGGCTCATCAAAATCACAGATCCACCGTCCTGTAATACTTTTTGGATCGTGGGGATGGCAGCACGCATGCGTGTGTCATCCGTAATCTGGAAATTTTCATTGAGCGGAACGTTGAAGTCAACGCGGACAAGGGCTTTTTTGCCTCCAAAATTGAATTGGCTGAATTTGCTCATGCGGTAGCTGTTTTTAAAAAAAGAAACCCGGCAGGATCTGCTGCCGGGTTGTATGATTGGATTGAATTACTTGGATATCAATTGTGCAAAATAATGAACGGTACGAACAAGCTGACTCACATAGCTCATCTCGTTGTCATACCAGCTTACTGTTCTCACCATTTGATGGTCTCCAACGGTTTGTACTTTGGTTTGTGTAGCATCAAACAAAGAACCAAAGCGGATGCCAACAA
>Ga0222712_10006302_pt1 | contig 11753 bp, 14 predicted proteins | sample C33_657DmetaG_FD_165043 | JGI IMG/M metagenome (GOLD analysis project Ga0222712, IMG submission 165043) | Estuarine water microbial communities from San Francisco Bay, California, United States - C33_657D | ecosystem: Environmental > Aquatic > Marine > Unclassified | place: USA: California... | reverse complement strand
CCGGTAATACATGAGAATTCAATGGGTGAAAATTATCATTAGGTCCATATAAATTTGTTGGCATCACAGAAATAAAATTACATCCATATTGTTTATAATAGCTTTCGCACATTTTTATGCCAGCTATTTTGGCTATTGCATAAGGTTCATTTGTATATTCTAAAGGAGAAGTTAGTAAGTATTCTTCTTTTATTGGTTGTTCAGCGAATTTTGGGTATATACAAGAACTGCCAAGAAACAAAAACTTTTTTACGCCGCTAACGTAAGAAGCATGAATTAAATTATTTTGTATTTGTAAATTTTCATAAATGAAATCCGCTCTTGAAGTATTGTTTGAATGAATACCCCCAACTTTTGCAGCGCAATCAAAAACGACATCGAAAGAGTAAGTTTTAAATAAATCTAAAGTTTGTTGTTGATTTGTTAGATCTATTTTATTTCTAGTAAAAGTGAAGATGGTATCTTCTCCATTTTTGGCGCAAAGGCTTTTTATAATAGCCTGTCCAACCATTCCTTTATGACCAGCTATGAATATTTTCATTTAAAAATTGTAATAGTTCTAGACTTCTTTTTTTATAACTATGTCTTTCAGCTAGTTTAAATCCATTAGATTGAATTTTTTCATATGTATTTTTATCATTTAAAATAAAATTAATTTTTTCTATAGCTTCTTCAATTGAGTTGTATATTAAACAGTTTTCTAAATCAATGAATCCAAGTTTTTCGTATTGATAGTTGTTGTTTGTGCATAGAATAGTATTGCAACCTATTGTTTCAAAATTTCTATAGTTTATATCATTAGCTATGTTTAAATTAAAATGAATTTTATAATTATTGATTGCATCAACCATTTCATCTCCTATTACAAAAATATCTTGTTTTAAATTAATACGCTTTGATAAAAAATCTAAAATTTCTTTCCTTTGTTGTGTTCCATAGTTGCCGCAAAATCCTATATCAATAGATTTATTAGTTTGTTTAGGATAAATTAAAGAATTATCATAGCAATTTGGAAACCAAATGCTATTTGGTATTTTAGAAACAAAATCTAAAGTAGCTTGAAGAACGTAATTGTATTTTCCTCTTTTATACTCTTGTAAATAACTTTCTATTCCTTTGACATGGCTATCTATACTCCATAAAAATTTAATTGGTCTATTTATTTTCGCTAGATCTGGAACCCATCCTGTGTCATAATTTTCTAAATTTATTAAAATGTCATATTCATTAAAATTTATTTTTTCATTAAAATTGTCATACCCAAAACCCCAGACATCAGTTTCATGCAAATTAGAAAAAAAATCAAAAGCTCTTTTTAAGCATAAAGATTCTCTAAAATTTTTATTTTTGAAATGTCTTCCGGCTTCTTGTATGATCAGAATTTTCATGAATTAAATTTTTCTAAAACAACAATCATAGGATAATTATGGATAGCGCAAATTGTATTATCGTTATCATGAAAATCCATTTGTTTTATTTTAGCTTGCATCCAATTATCAAACTCGCTTCTTACATTTTTTAATTTATCTTCAGGTTTATTGTGACTCATTCCAGGCCAAATTTTTCTTAAGTCATGGTCTTTATTAAATTCTTCGTATGAATTTCTTAAATCTTCAATAACAAAAAAACCTCCTTTTTTTATATTATTGAATAGATGATTAAACGTCTTGATTTGATGTTGGGTTATGTGACTGCCATCGTCTAAAAATATATCTATTTCTGGTATTTCTTTAGATATTTTTGATAAAAATTGGTCATCATTTTGATCACCTATATATATATTTATTCTATCTTCTTCATATTGCTTGCATTTTGGATTTATATCGATACCGTGTATTTGTGCATTTGGAAAATACTCTTTCCACATCTTTAATGAAGAGCCATTTAAAACGCCTACTTCGACAAAATTTTTAACATCTAATCTTACAGATTGAAAAAGATTATCGTAAATATCTAAATAAGAAATTCCTTTGTAGCTATGTCGAGATTTATCTGTATTTGTTTTTGAGCCAATATCTTGAAGTTTCATGATTATGAATTATTTGTAAAAAATGTATTTCCTATTGTTTGAGCGTGTTTTTTATAATTTATAGATTCCATGTATTCTTTTAAAACCTGTTGATTCATGCTGTGTTCTATACATATCAAAGATGGTCTATATTTTAACCAGTCATTGGATTCAAGAACTTGCAAATCAACTCCTTCAGCGTCGATTGTTAAAAAATCAATCTTTGCTTCAATACTTTTAAAAAGATCAGAAAGTCTTATCGTGTCTATCTCAATTTTTTCATAATTATATTTATACAAATCTATTACTTTTTGTTTGAATTCTGGACTTAGAGTAGAAACTTGAGCTTCTTTATCATGGCCAAAAATATAGAATGGCAACTTGTCGCATTTGTTAAAAACAGCATTATTAATAATTTTTATTTTTGAATTTCCATTATATAATTTTTCTAATTTCTTGAAAAAAGTTGGGTGAGGTTCAATTAAAAAGGCATTCCATTCTTGTTTTTCAATCAAAAATCTGCTGTTAGAATATAGAATTCCATCTGCGGCTCCAACATCTACACAAAGTCCATTTTTTTTATGATTAAAAAAAGACAAGATTATGTTTTCTTCTCCGTATTGGCTGTACATATTTTTATTTTTCTATCCAAGCTGAAAAAGTAGCTTCTCCAAATTTGCAAAAATTATTAGTTTTATAATTGAGTTCAGAGAACATTTTTTCATTTAATGTTTGAACGTGTTTTTCGTATACATTATTGTAAATAGCTTCTTGTGGATAAAGTCCTTCTGGGGCTTGGTATATGATTATTTTATCAGCGTGATTTTCTATATTTTTTCTGAAAGAAAGAAAGTGGTTCCATTCAACGTGTTCAGGTCCGTGCAGCCAAATTATAGCATCGAAATTTTTATTTATTTTGTCGATATTTCTTACGTCTTCGTTATAGATATTAAAACATACTTTATTTCGAATTAAAAAATCACAATTTTCTTTCCATATTTCTAGTACAGACCATTCTATATTATTATTTTCGCAAAACTTTTGTATTGTAGTGTCGGAATCATAGCGATAACCTATATTTAAAACAGATTTACTATTTGTTTCTTTAATTTTGTCAATTACAAACTTTGTTTGGTTATTCATCTTTTGTAAAATTTTTTATAATTAAATAGTGTTCTTGGTTGCGACAATCGTTTTCATCATATACTTCACCTATAAATTCATAATTTTTTCTATTAGTTGGAAAAGGTTTGTTTTCAAAAAATGGATCATGAACTTTTGAATTATTATATATAAGAGGATAAACTTTTTCTCTTAAAAAGTTTTGATCTGCTTGCCAGAAATCACCTTTATTGTAATTTTCTAGAAGATCGTATAAATTATTAATAGTATTCTTTTTAATGCCAAACATACCTCCTAAGATTTCGGTTCTATGGTATGGATGATCTCGCATTATATGAAATCCTTTTTTTGAATTCATCCAATCGTCAACAGCGGCTTTTTCTCTTTCAGATAGTCTTGAATCTGTATCGCGAGATATCATGACATCAACTTCTGGATCAACAGCGGCATAAAATCTCCAAAACATTCCAGACCAATTTCCAGAATCGTTCATGATTTTGATTTCTGTATTTTCAAATAAAATCAATTTTTCAATTATGTCTACTGGAGTTGTTTTGCCTACATAATATCGACATACCCAATCAGGATAAATTTTTAAAGCTAGTTCAGCATTCTTGACGGCTCCAATTGTGTATTTGAGGTTATTGCCCCATAAGCTGAATGAAATAACTTTTTTCATATATATTTTGTTTGTATCAGTCGATCTTCTTCTTGAGCTTTGGATATTTTATTTACAGAAATAGAATCTTTTCTATGATAAAACGAGCCAATTATTTCTGGAATTCTTACAAATTTTCTATTGTTTTTTGACATTCTTGCCCACATCTCATAATCGCCAGAAGACTCGAAATTTTCATCAAAATAACCAATTTCTTCAAAAACACGTTTATTAACTAAAGGGAAAGGTCCACATATGCACAACTGCATCATAGCATCATGACAATATTCTGGCCAATTATAATATGAAACATAATCGTTTATATTTCTATTCTTTATTATTCCGCAAGGTCCATATATAATATCAGCGTCAGGATTTTTTGTTATTTTATCGTTATAAACTGATAGCGCATAGCTATAAATTAAATCATCAGTATTATAGTTCATTACAAAATCAGTTTCAGCTTGTTTGATACAGATATTCCAAGCTGCATATAATTTGATTTGCTCTTTGCTTTCAATAATCTTAACACCGATTTCATCATGAAAATTAAAAGATTTAATTTTTTTTAATGATTCGTCCGAAGAATTTGCATCGAAAAAGATAATATTGAAGTTCTTGTCTATTTGATTATTAATACATTTCAGATAATCATCTATCCATACATCTGAATTATAGTTAGAACAAATAATTGTTATTTTTTTCATATTTTTAACCAGAAAGTTAAACCTGCTTTATAGCATTTTTCTTTAAATTCTTGAATTCCTATTTTAGATATTTCATTCAAGCACCCTATCTTATCTGCTTTAGAAGTGAGAATTGACATTCCACACAAAACCGCTTCTGCAACTGATCTGCAAAATGGTTCATAAAGATTAGGATTGTAAAACATATACTTATATTTATTATATATAATTGGCATTTCTTCGTATTTAACTAATCCTAGATATTCTACGTTTTCCATAGAATTGCATAAGTGATGTAAGATATTATTATCTGTCCATCCAGCAACAACAAATTGTTGATTTGGATTCGATAAAGCAAAATCAAAAAATTCAAAAGACCCTTTTAAAGGGTGCATATATCCTGCATATAAAATTTTTTCTTCTCTTTCTAAATTTGAATTTGAAAAGTTAAGGCAATCAATAGGATCGTATACAATTTCTACATTATTAAAAATATCTCCATATCTTTCTTTAAAAAAAGAAATGTGAAAATTGCTTAGAAAAATACTTTTCACACATGATCCAAAAAGTTTAACTCTGTCTTCTTGTTTTAAATATTCATTAGAGTCGTGTTCTAATCTGACATGATATCTATGTTTAGATATATCATTTATCAAATCTGGATTTTTAGCTGAAAGCGCAGATAGGTTAGATGTTATAAGCACATCGTAATTGTTAATATTTATAGAAGAATTATATGTTTCATAATTCAACTTTAATATATTATACCCAAGCAGTTTACCTTGATCTATTATTATTTTATCGCTTCGCTGTGCGCCTCCAGGAGCAACATCTAAATCATAATCTCCTAACCATAGTATTTTCTTATTGACATCTAGCATATTAAGAATATACTAATCTTATGATCAGGTGTTTAGAAAGTCAAGATTATTTTTATCTAGTAACATGTGCTGATTTAGAATGTGTAGTTTTGTCTTCTTCTTTTGAAGAAGCTGCGTGTTCTGGATTAAAAAAGATTCTTGAAGAAAAAAAGTCTGAAACTAATCTTTCATTTATAATGAGCGTAGATTTTTTAGATAAAAAAGATTATGAAACTCAAGTTTTTTACACGTCTAGTATTTTAAACGATATAGGTTATTTTAAATTAGCTAAAGATTTGGAATCTCTGAGTGATTTTTTCCTTGACAAAGGAGAAAATCCTCATTAAACTCTTGAGCGAAGCGAAAGAGTTTAATAATCTTACGAAAATCATACGCAATATCTTAAATAATACCTTAATAAAAAGTATGGTTAATCTTAACAAATCGGTAAGGTATACCTAAGAGAACGAAACCTAAGAGAAATGAATAAGACTCATAAATTTATAATAAGAAGAAGAAAAAAAATGATCTCAAAAGAACTGCCATTAATATTTGGAATCGCTGGAGTTGCACGATGCGGAAAAGATACGCTTGGAAAGCATCTTATCAGCAAGCTCAATAAGTCTGGATTTCCAGCTATGAACATATCTTTTGCGATGGAACTAAAAAGAGATCTAGATCCTTTCTTAAAAGATAAACTTAACATTTCAGCTTTCACAGAAAACAACTCCGAGAAAGACCTTATAAGACCAATGCTTGTATGCTGGGGAACAGATACTTGCAGAAAAATAGATCCTGATTACTGGATAAAGAAGATAGAAAAACAGGTAAAGACCTCAATTAACAACAAAATAATTGTAGTTATAACTGACGTTCGATATGAAAATGAAGCTAAATGGATCAAAGAAAACGGCGGCTTTCTAATTCATCTAAGCAGAATGGGGCAAAAACCTTCTAATTTTCAAGAAAGATTAAACGATCCAATTGTAAAACGTAATGCTGATCATATAATCAAGTGGAAAACGTTCACTGATGAAAAAGAAACTTGCAATTATCATCTAAGCAAGTTATTCTATACAAAAGGATGGTCAACATATGGAGACTTTAAGTGATTCAGATTTAATTAAAAGCATCAAAAAGAAAAAGAAGGTAGACGAATGTCTACAAGAACTTATTGATAGGCATTCAGGAATTTATCTTGATATAGTAAATTCTTTTTTAAGAAACTGCAACAACGACTCTTTAAGAGAAGAAATTATAAATGACAAAGAATACGCAATATACAACTCAGTTCTAAAGTACGATGAGAACAGAGGAACTAAGTTTTCTACATTTCTTGGTAATGAAGCTAAATGGATGTGTCTAAACGCTTCTAACAAGAACAAAAAATACGTCGAACTTAACGACAACACTTATGACTTTGAATGTATAAAAGATACATACGAGCATACAGTAGTTAATTTTCAAGATCAAATTCTAAAAGAATTCAACGAAGAAATAAACAAGCATCCAGACAAACGCATTCAAAAAATCTTCTCTATGCGTTATTCAGGAAACAAGAAGCTAATACCTTGGCGAAAAATTAGCAAAGCCATGAACTTAAGCATTCAAGGATGCATTAATATACATAATGCCGCTTTGAATTCTATCTCAAAAAATATAAGATCAAAATATGAGATTATTAGTCAACGCTCCAATTAACGCATTATCTTTCGGAAATGTTTCAGTAAACATTTTGCGCGAACTTCATAAGAAAGACGTTGATTTGGTGTTCTTTCCAATTGGAGACAAAGCTGGATTAGAAGCTTACGATAAAATTGATCTGTCTTTTGTTAAGTATCTTCAATCGGCAACTAACAGCAGATACGAAAAAATCAATAAAGATATCCCTACTCTAAAGTTATGGCATATCTTTGGGAGCGAAACTAGATACTCTAAAAATCAATCTTTGTTCACATTCCACGAAGTTTCAGAAGTGACTTCTATCGAAAAAAATCTATTAAATCTTCAAGATAGAATTTTCGTAAGCTCTAATTATACCAAAAATATTTTTGAGTTAAATGGAGTAGAAAATGTAACTTATGTGCCTCTTGGATTCGATCCTGACTTCCATATAACAGATAAAATTTATCTAGAAGATAAGATTCATTTCGGTCTTCTTGGAAAGTTCGAAAGCAGAAAGAATACCGCTCGTATCATCAAAGCGTGGCTTAAGTTATTTGGAAACAATTCTAAATATCAACTTAGTTGCGCTATTACAAATCCATTTTTGGATAAGGCTAAATTTCAAAATGAACTTCTAAAAACGCTAGAAGGAAAACAGTATAATAATCTAAACTTCGTTCCATACATGCAAACAAATAGCGAAGTGAATGATTTCTTAAATAGTATAGATATTGATCTTGGCGGATTAAGCGGTGCAGAAGGTTGGAATCTCCCTTCTTTTAATGCGACTGCACTAGGGAAATGGAGTGTTGTAATAAACGCTACAGCCCATAAGGATTGGGCAACAAATGACAATAGCATTCTTATAGAGCCATCTTCACTTAAAGACTGTTATGATGATATATTTTTTAACAAAGGTCAGGCTTTTAATCAAGGTCAATTCTTTAATATTTCTGATGAAGAAATGGAAAACGCTATTCTCAAGTCTGTTTCTTATGCAAAGAAACCCAATCCTGAAGGTGTCAAGCTTCAAAAAGAATTCACATACGAAAAAACAGTTGAGACAATACTGTGTGCCATAAATAGTCAAGTGTGACGTTTAATGTGTCATAATTATCCTAAAACGCCTTTTTAGACGTTTAAAATGCATAAAAAAGTTGGCACGATTCTTGCTATAGCATAGTTACTATGTATAAAACATTAACATATAGATATCAAGTAAATAACGACGGATTAACCTTCAACATTGAATTGGCTGGAAAGTCTAAAGATGATATAAAGCTGTTCAAGGAAGACAGTTCTATTGTTATTAAAGTTAACGACAATAAATATCATATTAGCTATGAAGATTTTATTTATGGTTCGAAGTATGACTTCGATAATCTTAAAGCTAAAATGAAAAATGGATTGTTAACCATAACAGTTCCTATTATTAAAAAAACGGAAAGACAAATAGAAATAGAATAAACAAACAAAGCGCGGCGAAAGTCGCGCTTTAATTTTTTCTACATAAGATATAATAGATATGGTTTATCAATTTAAGAATAAGAAAAATGGCAAAATTGTAGACATCGTTATGTCTATGAAAGATTATAAGCCATATCGCGGTGAAAATGGTAATGAAGATTTTTGGGAACGTGTTTATGATGTTCCTCAAGTTAATATTGGCAATGCTAACATAGTCGATCCATTTGATAATAAAGCTTTTGTAAATAAAACTGGCGGCATGAAAGGTAAGTACGGCGATTTATTAGATTATTCTTCTGAATTATCCGACAGACGCGCTGCTCTTGCTGGTGGCGAAGACCCTCTTAAACGCAAATATTTTGACGAATATAAAAAGAAAACGAATGGTAAAAAACATCTCAAAGACATGCCAAAAAAGATTGAAACAAAAAATGCAACGATCGAATTTTAAGGTTGTAGATAATAAGCTGCAACAGAGTTTATAGATCCATTATATTTTAAACCTGCTGCCGCTGCATTACTATAAACTTCCCAGAATAGATATCTAGCATCAGTAAAAGCGCCAAATCTGCTATCTGTTGCATCGCCTACATATTGGTTATTTCTCCATAAACGAACTGTATTTCCTGTAATATCTATTCTGAATTTATGCTTTGAATCTACATTCATAACTCCAAGATAAAATGAAGCTATTCCTAAAACATAAGATCCATTAGTAAATACGTCCAGTAACACTTGCGTTCTAAAAATTCTTATATGTAAACAATTATTATACCAAGCTTGAAATGTTCCACTTATTGACTGTGGATCTGGAATTGTTTTACACAATGCTATCGCAAAACTAGCTTCTTCTGTAGCTCCAGAAACTCCAGAAGTAATCCAAGTTCCTTCAAATTCAAAAGATGTAGGCATATAAACAAACTGTAGACCCATATAATAAATTGTTTGATTTATTCCTACATATGGCAATGTATTTGGGGTTGAATCTATAACACCTCTGCTTCCTAAAGTTCCAGCGACAGTTGCGCCAGTATAATTACTTGAACTATAAACAACATTTCCAGGTTGCCATGCATAACCTTTAATCGTCCAAGCTAAAGCGTTTTTACCTGACTGACCAACTATATAAGAACTATATGCAGAATTAACATCAGAAGGAACAGCTATTGATGCATTTGTAAAATCTTGTTTAACCATTGCAGTTCGTTTATAGAAAACTTCTGCATTTCTACCAATATCTATTTGTAATTGTTTTACTGCTGAATAATAATTAACACATTCACTACTTGTTAATCCTTGACCAATAGAAACAAATCCAAAAGAACGATAAGATTCATCGTTTGCTGCATTTGGGCCATTTGTCTTGCCGATCCATATATTTTTATTAGGCTTATCGTTGCTAGATCCTAAACTATAAACACTTGAAGCAGACTGAGTTGGTGTAGTTGAATTATCAAAAGCTAAAAGAAAAGCGTTATTGTTTGCTGTTCTACTTCCAATGAAGAAACATTTTGGATCAACTGGATCAGTCAAAAAAACTTTTTCTTGATTTATTATCGGAACACTTGAAGAATTATAAAAAGAAAAAATACCTGTAACTGGATAATTTTCCTGATATGTATTTGGTTGATATTGTGATTGCAAAGCTATTTCACTAGAATAATCATTAGCTGTTGCACCAAGATCAGTCCAAACATAAGGGAAAGCATCATATACTGGTGAATCTTGACCTGTAATCGGAGATTCTTCTAAAGACAAATAAGCTAAATGCGTTGAAAAATCTGGTAAATTATTTTTTGCATTAATAAATGTATCGGCATAATCACCACTTCCCCAAAAAATTACACCATTATCATTAAAGAAAGTTTTATAATATGTAGATCCATTCCAATAACCAGATCCAGTATTAAAATTTAATCTATAAGCAGCATCAGCATCTCTTGGATCTTTCAAATTAAATTTTTGAGAATACATAGTTCCTCCAACCAATGGATAAAGACCAGAAATTTTATTCCATAAACTATAATTTTTTAAATTTTTGACAAAGTTATTTATACCAGTTCTTGTAGCAGTGTTTGTTATTTGCGCGGCTTCTAAGAAAGCGTAAGCATCAGTATCGTAGAAAGCGGCTTGACCACTCAATCTCATGCCATCTGTTTCAAAAATTTTAAAACTAAATTCAGATTGAAAAGCTAAATTATCTCCTATAGATAAATCAAATCCTTGAGATTCTACTCTTGCATCGTAGATGTCTATTCTTAAACCAGTCGAACCATCAAAATTCTTTAAATTAAATGTAAAATCATAATTATTTTCATCTGCAAAAATATTACTAAAATCACCAGTAACAGGCTCATCGAAAATTCCATTAAAAGATAATTTACCTATCAATGGAAACATTATTCTTTTATCATATGGATAATTACTTCCGAAACCTAATAAATCTCTTCTTTCTATTGGAACATCTATTTTTAAAGAAGTTATAGAAGCTGGAACCGATCCAGAATATCTAACTCCTCCCATGATAGGTTGAGGCAATAATAATTGAATATCTCCAGGTCTTAACGCATTAGCTCTTATATTTTGATTTGTAAGATAATTCGCTGGAACCAAACTGGCTCCAGTTATCATATATTTTTCTGTGCTTTTAGTTCCATTGGTTAATGTTATAGCTGGAACTTCACTTCCATTTGAGCCGGTTCCATTATAATTTTGGAACGTCATGTTCAAACAAGAAAAATAAACTGAAGTTTTAGGAACAGAACCAACTTCGGCACTTAAAGAATAATTAGTTAAAAACGAATTTCCTATTGCAAAAATATCATTGCCAACTATGTTGTTTAAAGAATCAGCGTCTTCTGCGCTTGTATCTGATAAAACAAAGAATAAATTTCTATCTTTTTGTGAAGATGCTAAATTTTTTAAAAATCCTTCGTTGCCAGTAGCGTTTAAACCAAGCAACAATTCATTAGAGTTATCTGAACAAATATAATCTAATCCTACTTCAATTGTTGGAGTTTGAATATATTTTTCAAAAGCAAAATCAGAACTGCCGATTTGTTTTGCTCTTATTACAGGATTACTTACAGAAATAGAACTTGATTGTATTCTTTTTAATAACTTTAAAGATGTTACTCCAGTCTGTCCGCTCCAAGATGGTGAATCTGAAACTAAAACATCTGTACCTGCATATATAACCCTGTTTCTAGTAATTGGCATATTATATTTTACACTATAAATTCATCTCACAAGGTTTTTTAAATTCTTCGTAATAATCATTTTCAAAC
>Ga0222712_10006300_pt1 | contig 11754 bp, 10 predicted proteins | sample C33_657DmetaG_FD_165043 | JGI IMG/M metagenome (GOLD analysis project Ga0222712, IMG submission 165043) | Estuarine water microbial communities from San Francisco Bay, California, United States - C33_657D | ecosystem: Environmental > Aquatic > Marine > Unclassified | place: USA: California... | reverse complement strand
GGTAGAGATTGCCCTGCGAGGTCTGTATGACTAAAGACGAAGCATTGCTAATGTGCCTTGAGTACATTGAAAAAAACGCACATGAACGTAAATATGTCCGTCATGCCATTAAAGCCGCATTAGAAGTTAAGTATGTGCAAGTATCACCGCTTGCATTTGTAGAAATGGTAATGGAAAAAGAACATTTAATTGGTAAACCAATATTTTGGGCTGAGTGGCCTAACAAGGAAAACACATGACTGATAAAAATCCAATAACACAAAGCATTGACTGGTTAGTCGAATGCGGGTGGAGCAAAGCGCAAGCAACAAATTTGGCTGGCGCTATTAAAGCAGACACCCCTGAGAAACTGTGGGAGGTTGCACCCTTGTGGCTAGAACATTGCGGGGACAGCATGAAGTACGTCAACGATATGTTAGGCAGTGTTGCGATGGGCTTAATCGAGGTCACTCAAGGCGAGGATGGCGAGTGGCTGTTCAAGCTAAATGACAATGGCATGGGTATTGGTAAACAATTAAACGAGGAGAAATCATGACTAAAGACGAAGCACTGCAAATTGCGTTGGAGGCGTTGGAAGGCGTTTTAGATGATTCTCCCAAGGTGTTGGATGCGTCTATCTCAGGTGGTTTGTACGAGGTTGTTCAATGCCGAGATGCCATTACCGCCATTAAAGCCGCACTAGAAGCGAAGGATGAGTCTTGGGAGCAGTTTTATCCTGAGATGGGAAAACCAAAACTTGCGTATCTTTCACCAACAGAATTGCCTGAAAACTATTGTTACATTTTACCACAGCGCACATGGATAGAGCTGACAGAAGATGAAATTGTTTTAATCTCTGCTGACTGTGCCGCTACTCATCAACACACGGATATTCACTTTGCTAGAGCCATTGAAGCCAAACTAAAGGAGAAAAACACATGATTGAAGTAATGCGACAGGTGAGAAATGCACTTGTGTGGAACTTGAACACAGACTTGGACAACATACCCGCCTGTGAGCAATGGTCAGAGATGTTGCGTAAAAACATTGATGCCTTAGATAAAGCTATGGCGGATGCCGAACTTAAATGGGTAGGGCTGACGGATGAGGAGATGCTGACCCTTGAAGAAACGACTACTTGCACCAAAGACGAGTCGTGGTTGCGTAACCTGACCCAAGCCATTGAAGCCAAACTTAAGGAGAAGAACACATGAAATACTCACAGTCCAAAGATCTTGTTGAAGAGTTGATGAACATCGCAATATTGTTTCACGGTAGCCCAACCATGTTACGTACCAAGATAGCTGACGTAATCGACAAGCATATCCCTGACCTTGACCCTGCTTGTATGGAGCGTGGCTGTACCGCAATTGATAACTTTAAGGAACCAAACACATGACACCCGAAGAACTGAATCAATTTATGACTACAGATAGCGTTACCGTGGAGGGAATCACGGACGAATACGTTTGGTATCACGCCAAGCTATTGTCTGCAAAGATGAGCGCATGGGATAACGACTTTCAGAAACTTGTCAAAGTGATGGAGTCACGCCATAAAGAGCACCTACAGATGGTGCAAAACGCTCTCAATGAGAACCGCATACTAAGGTTGCAACTGAAGGCAAAAGATGAGCAAATCAAAAACGCCTGAGCCACTGTACCGACAGTTCACGCCCGAAGAAGATCGTGGCAAGACAATGGTCAGCAAATACTACCGAGTCGGTCAGAACACGGATGGGTTGGGTGTAAGCCTCCATCCGTACCTTGTCGAGTGCAACATACGAATTGACTTTGGTCACGATGGTAGCATTTACAAAGTCGAGTGGAACAACAAAATACTAGGAGAAAGAAATGAGCGAACCAAGTTTAAACATATGGGAGAAGGCGCTGGGCTGGCGCAAGAGGCAGATGATCATCAAGCAACTTGACCCTGTGACTAATCAGATCAGAAACAATACCTTGGAAGAAGTGGCTAAGGAGTTTGATGAAATGAAAAACGGTGGCGACACCACGGCAAGTTTTGCCGCTTATGTACGGAGTATGAAGAAGTGAATGGGTTTGTGAAGCAACAGTTAGACCTAAACGGGATGCCACCCAGCACACACCAGTTTAAACAATGTGATAAATGCACGCAGCAAAAACCCCCAGAAGGCGGTATCCAGATGGGTTTAAACAGATGGTACTGCGCTGGATGTTGGACGCTTAGAGCAACACGGAGGCCAAAAAATGCCTAGACCTAAACCACCTATGCCATTAAAAGGCAGGCAAGTAAGGATGTCAGATGTTGAGTGGCTGATGTTTTTAGAACTTGGCGGGGCTGATTGGTTAAGGAAGATAGTTAAACAAAAGGCCAAGCTTCCCCTACAACATTACAAGGATGAAAATGAACGAATGCAAAAAAGAGTACTGTGAATTCATTGGTAACAAAGCCTTTGAAGATGACGGAAACTGGAGCTACGAAGTTTGGACGGCAGCCCAGCAGGCTGTGTTTAAACGACTAGCTAATCGATTCCGCAGCTACGGAGACATTGATTACACAGGCAAAGAGATTGCGAACTACGTTGACTTCTTGGAAAGATCAAACCTGACGAGTCAAGATGTACCGGAATAGACAACTGCTTGACCTTGTGAGGGAGTCACCATGTCAAATCTGCGGGGCGCAGGATGGCACGGTGGTTGCCTCCCATTCCAATCAACAGAAAGATGGAAAGGGCATGGGACTCAAGGCCCACGACTACAGAATTGCGGCATTATGTTTTAGCTGCCACGCAAATATTGACCAAGGCAAGAGTTTAAACAAGGAAGCCCGGAAAGAAATCTGGGATGAAGCCCATCGCAGAACCATTGGATGGCTCTTTGAGGGGGGTCATCTTACTGTTCAATAGATTTCTTAATCTCTCTGATGTTAGCTGTCATTGCAATCTGCGCCTGTGTGATGGATGACAATGACTCCCTCTTTTCTTCGGGGGACATATCAGAGGAACGGATCTGAATAGCCGCTTCACGTAACACTTTCATCTGTTTCTCTACGCTACTGATGTAGCCTTTCATGCCTAACAGATAAGCATTCTTCTCAATGTAATCACCCATGTCTGCTACATTGCTTGTACGCTCCATGAGGTTGACTGTTCGCACAACCTCATCCACGGAGTTCTTCAGATCGTAGTAGGCGGTCACAGTGCCTTTGGCTTCTTTATCCAAAGCAAACCGCTTGATCACGGGCATCTGCTCAAACCGTTTGGCAGGTTTGGGTGAGTCGCCATTACTAAACAATACAGCATCAATCAGGTCAATCGCATACATACCAAGAGATCCCGTGTATCCCTTCATAATGTGATCCACAATGATTGGAGATTCACCTAAAGCTTTGCCTAACTTCTTGGCGGCTTCTGATGTGTTAGGAGCTACTTGATACTCTTTGGCTACGTTCTCCATACCTTGTCCAACAATAGGACGCATTGTGAAGAACGAGTAGTTTGTACGAGCCTCAACAAAAGGCAACACAGTCTGAGGAATTGGGTTAAACGCAAACGTAGAGATTAAGTTACGTTTAAACGAGTCAGCCATATCCTTGCCGGTGTCGCTACCAAATGCGTATTCAAGCATACGTTCCGGCACAACTTTAAACAGAACACCCACCTCAAAAGGAATTGGGATGCGGATGCCTGCTGATGGGAACAACCAATTGTTATCCCTTGTCTCTTGCTCTTGGTTCAAGTATTCCTCATCGTCATGGGTCAGGAACCAATACATGGATGTAAGAGCCATAAGGGTTGCACCACGGATGAAGAACGACTTCTGAATAGCGGCGGCATCTTCTGTAGCCATCTTTCCAAAGGCGGCACGGTAGAACACATCCAAGCCCTGCATACGTGCATTAAGGAATGGTACAGCCGCAGTCAAAATACGAACAATGGCAAGGTTACCCTTACGGTTAAAGTTCATCACTTCCATTGCACGGTAGATAGCTTCTGCCTCGTTGCCCGTCTTCTCTAAGGTAGCTTTGTACACTGCCATGCGGGTAGCGGCATCAGATGCCTCTGTACCCTTTTCTAGGCCACGCCAGAGGCTTGTAAACGGCTTAAGAGCCTTCTCTGTACCTGTCTGAGTTCCTGTGGCTCTGCGCAGGCTTTCACCCAAGATAATACCGCTGTTCTCAACGCCAGCGGCAAACTCATAACCACCAATCACACCCGCATTACGCAGGGCAATATAGACGGGGTCAGTGCCACCGATAGCCCTGCCAAAGTTAGCAATGGTAGCGGCGATAGGTGTCATCTTTGCACCGCTGGTAACCCACGCAGACAGTGAGTCACGCATCAAGTTAGCCATCATAAAGCCGGGATCTTTGGTCACCAAGTTGCGGAGCAGATTTGCTGGCGCAGCGAAGAAACTTAGGAATGGCAATTCCGGCATGTTTAAACTCTTAACTGCGTCAATGAACAACTGATCAGCTACGTCGTAGGAAACAGGCTTACCGTTCTCCAAGACGGTTACAACTCCGGGGGCGTAAGACACATCTTGTCGTCTTTCGGCAGTCTTTAAGAACACAGCCTGACCGATAGCACGTTGAGCCGCAGTGTTCTTCATTCCGGATTGGATGATGGACTGCGTGTTACGGACAATGGTTTCCAAGAAGTCAGCAAAAGGAACGTCTTGCTCTTCCTTGAGACCCTTAAGTTTCTTGGGAGGAGTAACCCCTGAGATGTTCTGGAACAGTCTAGGCCCGACAGTCTTCTCTCCATCTATCTGACGATAGAAAGGAATGTAGTCAGAGTACTTCATAAACTCTGCGGCCTTCTCAGGCGACAAAACCCCAGTTTCTACTGCGTATCTCATCAGGCCATTGTTGTACTTAATCCAATCTTCCTGCACCTGTTTAAACTCAGGATATTTAACCAAGAGTTCTTTGGCGTAATCTATCTCAGCCTGTGTGTAGGTGTGGTCTGTGCCATTAGCTAACAGACGGGAACCCCGTAGAGAACCAGCCCAGAACTGATAGGTCTGATAGATACGTGGGTCACCCCTCTTAGCCAAAGGCATGAGAATCTCTAAGACACCCTTCTCACCATTGGCATTACTGATTGTTGTAAACCCGTTGTTATAGACAGGGACACCACCCTTGCCCTCAATACCGCAGGCCATAGTCGCAATAGCGGCGGCATTGTCTGACATCAGGGCGGCAGATTCTGCGCTTGAGTCAGCAAGGAGGGCGGCTCCACCCATCTGTTCGGCAACTCTCTTGTCATACACACCAAGTTGGTTGTAACGATTCAGGAACTGTTGGCGCAGCGCGTCTACGCTTTGTGGTTTAAACAATTCTAGAATGCGCTCGATGTATCCTTTTTGCTCACGACCCGGAGCAAGGCGATTGATACTAGCGTTGATAGCCGCACCGTTAGGCAGTGTATCTACTTCGTTCTTAACCTTGCTTAGGCTGTAACGCATGTCTTTAGTTTCACCAAACTCACCAGTGTTTCCTGTGGCTGATTTAACTTGATTAGCTCCAAAGACTGCGAGGTTCTTTGTGTCGCCTTCTTTTACGTAGAAGGAGTCAAAGCCTGCATCTTTAATAATCTGCTGTAAGGCTGGATCTTCAATGTAAGACCAATCACCACTGGCAAGGCGACGCTTGCTTTCAGATGAAATAAAGTCTTCGCCAAGCATTTTGACCAAGGCGTTGTGGACTTCGTCAACGTGGGCAGGATTTTCATAGTCAAATGAATTTTCAGCACGTACCCACAGCGGGTAAATGCTGACGGGCTTTGTATCTCTTTCATCACCATAAAAATGAAATCTTCCAAAGAATTCAGCTTCTTTAGGATTGGGGCTAATAAAGATTGGCTTGTTCTCACGGAATACATTAAAGCTCTTAGGTGAGGCGTGGTACATCACCTGTGGACGACCTTCTTCCAAAATCTTGCTGCCACCAAACCAACGTTTAAACGTGGGTGTTGTTGGCGGAGCTTTTTGGTATGCAGCATTCTCAGCTTCTTCTGCTGTTGCAAAATTAGTCTTGAGGCTTTTCTTGCTTTCTTCTATACTTGGCTCTTTAGAGGAGGCAGGTATGTTTAAAGTTCCTGAAGGCGCTAAGGTCTGGGCACTAGATGCCACACCAGTTTTAGAACTCAAAGATGGCTCAGTGGTTTTTGCCGCCAAGCCAGATATTCCTGTACCACCAGAAACATTTGCTAAGGCAGAGCCTGCCGATGATGGCGATATGGCATTTTGGGCAAAGCGATACGCTTCACCATAAAGGTCACGAGACAGGTCATCAAGTTTGACCTTCTGTGGATCACCATCAACCAAGTTACGGCTCATTGCATAAAGCACATGACCGCTAGTCTTAGCTTTAATCATCTCAGGGATGTTTAACTGAATCTCAACAGCAAGACCGTTAGGTAACTTGACGTTCATCAAGATGTCCCGATAGCCTGTGTCCTGTGGTTTTGTAAAGCGATCCTTTACACGCAAAACTTGCGGGAACTTCTTCTTAATTAACTCAAGCGTAGGTTGAATCTGACTCTCGCTGTTAACGACAATGGTTGCACGTAGCAAGTCCATGATGTCGGAACCTTTGGGGTTACCCGCCATACCATCATCAGTCTCAAGAATAAGCTTCTCTGCGGCTCTTCCCAAGCCCTTAAGTCCGGGAATACGTGCCTCGCCATCAACTTGAGCGGCGATGTCTCTGATCTGCTGATCAAACTTAGGTTTAATTGCTTTTGCCTTGTTGACATAAGGCAGTAATGCTTGTTCAGCCTTAGCACGTTGCTCAGGCGTAACGCTTACATTCTTAGGCTTCTCAGTGTATGTATTGAGAACCTCTTGAACTTTGTAGAGGGTCTCATCACTAATGATCCCGCGCAGATTCTCTGACTTCTTTGCGGCTTCAGTTGTAAGAGGAAGACTTAACTTTCTTCTTCCTCTTTGGGAGGTGGGTTCTCCAAGTTCTGCTTGGAGTTGTCGAGTGGCTTCATCCCGAAGAGAACGACTCCGTTCCCGAATAACTCCTCTTTCTCCTCTGGGGTCATCTGATGGACTGCCATAGTTGTAACTTTCTTTTTCAGGGAATGCTGAATAAACATCACCAACGGAAACCCTGTAATCACCGTTTAGTTTATTGTCAATTAATGATGCTAACTCATTAGAGTCCACATTGGAATAATTTAACAGAATCATTTTGCCATTCATGGTGGTTTGACCACCAATAGGCGTTTCTCCGTCAACCTTAATCTTGCGCAATTCTTGATAGATCTTGTCAATTTTGGCTGGATCTTGCGTGTTTAAATCAACAGTAATGGCACTAACTTTATCCAAGCCTTTTGCTGGCTTAGGCGAAATAACCATCATGCTGTCTTGCGACAAGGCATAACCAATGAACTTGGAGATCTCTACAGAGTCACCAGAGTTAAGGAACAAGGCAAACGATGGGTTGGTGTCATCCATATAACTACCAACTTGCGGGGCGATGTAGCCATCCACATCAAAGTCAGCCATTGCCTTACGAACAATACTACGAGCTATTTTTTCACTGATGTTTAAACGGGTAACTTGATCTAAGTTTCTCCACCGATTGCTCAGTTCAACATTGTTGGGGTCTGGTGCAACCTCAAAAACAACTTTCTTGCGGCGTGGCGTTTCACGCTCTTGCTCAATTACTGCTTTTGTTCTGTATTTTTCAAGGAACTCTTCCCGTTGTTGAGCTTCAAGCGGGCCAATTCTGTAAGGTTGTGTGCCAGTTGCTTGAGTTCTTTTGGCGACTGGCGCATTAGCCAATCGTTGTGTTGTTCTTGATCCAGATTTTGCTGCTGTGCTAAGTTGTCCTGCATTGTATCCCTCCTTCGTGAGAATCTTTTCCATTGCTCCTGCGTAACTCTGACTTGTTACACGCAGTCTTACACCAAGAGCCTTGTATAACTCTTGTTCAGGATACCAAATAGCCGCTTGCAAAGAAGCAGGCGGTACTCGCTTACCGTATTTCTCTTCAACCATGTCCACCATCTGACGGACAACATCACGCAAGTTTCTGCGTTCTGAGCCACTGGCTGGTGCATCTCTGGGTTTGTCCAATGAATTAATCATTGACTCTGCCGCGCCAACTAACTTAGATTTTTCTCTTGTTTTGTCGTTGTAATCAGCACGATTAACTTTGTAGTCACGCTCATGCGCACTCTTAACTTTACGTGCCAAGGCTTCAGCGGCATCATCATCAGTTTTTGCGGCCTCTACGTCTGCCTCATTAAACTGATTGGCAAAGACACCATTGTCGCCTTTAACGTTTAAAGCATTTCTAAACTTACCAAGCTGTTCTTTGTAAAGCTCAGGATCAAAGTCTTTTAGCTTGCCAGTTAAACGACCAATGGTTCGCATGAACCACATGTCCATTGTTGTTGGTTCAAAGTTACCGTTTAAATTGGAGTAGAAACCAAATCCAATCTTCGGCCCAAAGACGGAAGAACCTAGAACTTTCTCATCCTTCAACTCACCCTTGATGTCAAAGCCAGCACTGCGCATTTCATCAACAGTGAACTCTGTCTCAAGGAACTGACGCATCAGGTCTGGCCCCATGTCGGAAAGCAATGCATTAGCCAACTTAAAGTTGCTTACCATTGCGCCTTGGTCAGCGCCTTGTCCTATTTCTGGGAAACGTTGGTTAATTCTAAAAGAATCATAGACTTTCATGGCAAACGCCAGATTGTCTTCAACGTTTAAACCTTGAGATGTAATAGCCATTCCAACCCGGAAAGCTGATCGGGCATTTGGATCTGTATTGAGTTCTGAGTATTTAAGCCCAGCCATACCCAACGTCTTGTTAATAACCGAGTCATACCACTCAAGGTTAGCGCCACCAGAGCGGATAGCCGCCATAGCTTCAATTGTCATCACTCTAGCAAGAGTCTTACGGTCTTCCGGCTTTTCCGTGTCAAGTAAAGGCAAACCTGATTGACGACGTAAGTCCTGTAAGTGCTGAACAACGGCAGGCAATCTACCAACATCTGGGCCTTCAAACTGCTCAATGCCAGCTTTTCCGGTTTGATAAACCAAAGATGTGGAATTAAGCTCCTCATTAGTTACATCCATCTCATCAATGATGTCGTTCAAAACCTTTTCATACTTGGGCTGTATGGCGGGGTTAAGTATTCCGTACTTCTCAGTCTTGAGGGCTTTCTTAGCTTCGCCACCAACAGTCGGAGCGGTGGGCTTAAGTTCACCCGCTTCAATCTTGCCAAACACATCTTTGTAAGTTTGGAATCCCTGACCGTTTAAATAACTCTTCAGTGCCGCAAAGAAGTTACGCATCTTGTTTAAGAGCGCAGTCAACATCCCACCGGGGGATTTGTTTGCATCAAAGTCAGCAAACGCATCAGCAATCGCCTCTTCAATGAGGTCTTCTTCAGTTAAACCTTCTTTGCTTGCAATTCCGGGGGTTGCATAAGCGTCATAACGACTCAAGAAATTACCATCTTTATCTTTGTAAGGAGATGGTTCGTCCTTCAAATACTTCTGAACCCATTCTTTTTGAGCTTGCCGTCTTAACGCCGCCCATTGTTGGGGGGTAAAGAAACCCAGCTCTTTTAAGGCATGGATAGCTTCATGGCGTAGAGTTTTAATAGGCTTGTCTGCGCTCAGTGCAATTTGGATAAGCTTGGCTTGGTAAGAGCCTTCAGCGCCACCTTCAATGGCATCAACAATCTTAAGACCAACATCTTTTAAGCCAAACCGCTCCAGCATGGCTGGCAGGTCTTTTTTAAACTGATCTAGCTTGGCTTGTTGCTCAGGAGTTGTAGCTGTTGCCTCTGTCGCAGGAGCCGCTTTTGCAGGCATAGCAGCACGACGTTGGATCTCTGCGTTTACACGCTTCTGCAACGCGGGCGAACGCTTCTTGGCTAGTTCTTGAAGGTCTGTATCGGATAGATCCTCAAAGATAGCCTGTTCAGCTTCTTCACGGGTCTGTTTGACGGTCTGGATGCCTTCGCCTTTACGTACTACGTAGGACTTAGGTTTGACCTTCTTAACCCCGACAGGGGCAACGGTTAGAGGAGTCTGGTAAGACTCCTTCCTAGCCTTTAACTCGGCAATACGGGGGAATGCTTCATCAGTTGTCTTTTCGTAAGCATCCTGTGCCGCTTTAAATTCTGGAGTACTGCGGTTACCTGCAAGGATAAGTCTCTGGACTTCCTTCTCGGCCTTACTTATCTTGGCTTCTTCCGTCTTAAGAGATTCGTCAATGTTTTTAATCTCTTCTGCGGTCAGCTTGTTTAAACCTTCAACCTGCTGGTCAGCAGATTCTTTAGTTTTATGCTCGTCCAAAATCTCATCGCCACGCCTAACTTCATAGGAGGTAGCTTGCTCTTGTTCAGCACCAATTTCTTCAGAAATTCCGTATCCAGTAGGTGTAGTACGTGAGGGAACACTAACTTTCTTGTTGTCGGCAACAACATCACCGCTGCGAACGGCATCATTAACCAAAGCATTTACAGCAGAACCTTTGAGTCCTGTGGCTGTTTCTATTGCATTAGTTGTTTCTTTAAACGTTAGCTCATCTTTACCCAGCACATCCATTTGAGCGTTTAAACTGTCAATAGCTTTTGTAAACTGCTCCGGCGTGTAGTTTGTAGCGTTTAAACCTTCAGGCAGCGACTGTGTTGATGTGAACCCGGGCAGCTTTCCAAGCGCAGTGACAGCCGCATGGAGTTGTGGCTGAGACATCTGTGCAGGATCACTGAGACCAGTTGTCCTAGAAAGGAAGTCAGAAAACCCTTGAGTTCCTGTTTCAACGTTCTTAGCTTGAGCAGCTTCAATGACTTGAGCAGGCGTGTAAACCTCATTGGTGTAACCGGTCTTTGCTGCGATTATTGCGTTTAAACTTGACTTGTCTTTGCCCGGCAGCGCATCAACAACATCATCCAAACTAAAAGAAGTGAGTGCTGGCTTACCTGTATCAGCACGGTGTTGCTGAACAGTTTTAAATAAATCCGCGCCAAGATCGTCAACAGTCAACATGCCCAGTGGGTTCTGGGTCAGGCTCAGTTCATCTTTAATCTTCTTTTGATTGGCTGCAATCTCTTCCTGTTGTTGCTTTTGGTATTCCTGCTGGCCTTTGAATTCGTCTTCCACGTACTGCTGACGCATCTCTTTTAACTTAAGAGGAGATGCTCCAGCGCCAATTACGCCACCAATCAACGCATCATTTAACGCATTGGCTAGTACGCCTTGAGTTAAGTCTGTAGGAATACCGGCTTGGTTAAGGGCTTGGTTTGTGCCAACTGTGCTAACCGCAGACTGAATACCTTCGGGAATAGCTTCGCCCACTGTACTTTTACCAATAGCTTGCGCAACTGTTGGCTCAGGCAGTTTTTGTGATGGGCCTTTAACTTCGGGAAGTTTCTTGCCTGCACGACCAATGAGTGCTTCAGCACCCAGTGCGCCCTCAAGAAAGCCAGCCGCGCCGCCTGCAAGCTGACGGGGTGCGTTTTCTAAAGAATACTCTGCGGCCTTCTGCGCTAGACGTTCTGCTTCTGCTTCAGGGATCTTTCTCTCAAGCAATTCACGCTTGACAGTCTCGTAGTCTTGGCCTTTCTGACCACCCACGCCCATCATTGCACCGATAGTGGATGCGGGGAGGGTAGAGGCAACTTTGGCGGCAGTGCCAGCAGATACACCCAACGCAGTTAATCTAGCGGCTGCGGCAGGGATTGCTGCGGCAGGCATTAGCGCAGTTCCAGCAATCATTGGAACCATTGAGCCAAGACCTTGTGCAACGGATTGC
>Ga0222712_10006299_pt1 | contig 11754 bp, 5 predicted proteins | sample C33_657DmetaG_FD_165043 | JGI IMG/M metagenome (GOLD analysis project Ga0222712, IMG submission 165043) | Estuarine water microbial communities from San Francisco Bay, California, United States - C33_657D | ecosystem: Environmental > Aquatic > Marine > Unclassified | place: USA: California... | reverse complement strand
GTGCTTATGGTAACGTTACAAAAAACTGGGTACTAGACAAAACAATTGCTTGCCAGTTTAGCACAGCAGGAACAGCAAACAAAGAAGACCTAAGACCAGAAGCAAAACTACTTCTTGATAATACACTAATTGGTAGAGCAAAAAGCGACATTCGCTTCTCTACCGAAGAGCAAAGAAACTCTATTACAAATATTTTAATTACAAACATTAAAGATAGAAATGGGAATGTAGTTTATTTAGAAACTTCAGGCATCCGTGCTGGGCAACCAACCGTTTTTGAGATAGCAACATTTGACCCAATAGTTGGACCATTTGGAAGTGTGGAGTATTACAGACTTGTTATTAAACGTTCCGAAAACCAAGGAAGTGACCTATGATAGCGGTAAAGTTTGATTCAAGTAAATTTTTTCAAGAGATGACAAATATTGTAGAATATTCAGAAGGCTTTCTTGAAGGTGCTCAAGCAGGAAAAACAAAACTACTTGACGGACTTGCAGCAGACCTTTCAGAGGTAATTAAAAGTTATATAGATTCTAACGCTAGAGTAAATCCACAAATGCTTCATCACATATATGAATGGCATCAAATTGGTCAGCCTGGAGCAAGACTCTTTGATATTAACTATATTGTTTCTAATAATGGAATATCTTTTAACGGAACACTTTCTCAATCAAGGTCAGTAAAAGATGGTTCAAAAGTTCCATTTTACAACAAGGCTACAATTATAGAAAACGGAATTCCTGTAACCATTAAACCTAAAGCTGCAAATGCCTTAAGGTTTGAGCAGGATGGAAACGTGTATTATGTTCGTGGAAGCGTTAACGTAAGCAACCCTGGAGGCGTAGCTGCTCAAGATGGATTTAGACAAATGTTTGACTCATTCTTTAGAAATCCAATGACCCAATCATTCCTAACTTCTTCAGGTATTAAAAAATACCTAGAGACACCAAAACTATACAAAGCTAATCTTGCTAAGGGCAAACGAGGCGGAAGAGCTGTTGGATATGACACAGGTATGAAGTGGATATCAAATGCTGCAGGAGGAGTTATAGTATGACAACTACATCAATTTTAAATACGCCAATGCTTTGGGTAAACCACTACATTAAAGAAAAGCTAGAGTCACTAGGCTTTGACTCAGTTCCATTCTTTCCAACTACACCGTCTACACTAGATAATCTAACATCGTCTTTTCCAGATGGCGGTATTATGTGTACCTATGACAGACTTATTCGTATGCGTAGAAAAGCATTTCCACACATTAAATGTGAGCAAGCATTGTATTACTTTTATGCAACGGCAGAAAACTCAGTCGTAAACATGGTCAAGATTACTGAAAAGATTCTTAGGCTTATGGACCGTGAAGATGAAACTGCAGAAGAGCTAAATGACTGGATGAAAGCAAAAGGCTCTATCGTTGTAGAGGGAATTACTATTGAGCCAAACTTTTACTTTCACAACTTCAAGGTATATCAGCTTGAAGAGGTGAGAGACATCATTGATTTTGGTACTGCTAGAACATATGGCGGTAACAAAATTATTATTGAGTATGATTACCACATGGTTGATTTTGCGTCATAAAAGGTAGTTATACTTATATTGAGGAAACACCCCCATATTAATCCATAAGAAATAAGAGGTGAAAAAATTATGGCATACACACGTGGTTCAAGTGCCAACATTATTGTTGGTGCAGCAGCACTATTCGCTTTTGAGAACGGTGAAATGACAGATGCAGACCTTCCAACGTCTGTAACTAACGTTTCATACAAAGAAACTCTAAGCGGTGACACCGACTTCCGCAATGTTGGTTATACTTCAAACGGTATCGAACTAACCTTCGCTCCTGACTTTGGAGAAGTTTCGGTTGACCAGGTTCTTGACGTAGCTAAACTCTACAAGCAAGGAATGACAGTTAACCTAAACACCAGCTTCGCAGAAGCAACTCTAGAAAACCTACTTCTAGCTCTAGCACGTCCTAAGACTGACGCATTCGTTAGCGACCCAGGAGGTGCTTTGGGTGGAGAGGATACTCTAAACCTATCGGCAGGTGAGCTGGGCGAATGCCCAGTTGAGCGTGGATTGGTAGCAGTTGGTCCTGGTACAGGTGACTGCGAGATTGGTACAGGTATTGAGCGTATCTATCTTGCTTACCGTGCACTTTCTATCGAAAGCGTAACAGCATCCGCAAAGCGTGACGAGGCATCGATGTTCGATGTATCGTTCCGTCTACTACCAAACGACTCAGCATCGTACGGTAAGATTGTTGACAGAACTCTGGCTCTTGGTCAGAAGAACGGCAACTTCCCAGCATCATCTATCTAATAACTAAATAGTTGAGACTCCCCTAACTTCGGTTGGGGGAGTTTCTTTTTTGGTATACTAGAAGGATGGCAACAAAAATATATGAAAGTGCAATCGTAGAAACTGTCTACGGAGAAAAGATATACATAACACCGCTAAAGATTAAATATCTAAGACAGTTTATGGATAGATTTAATCTAATAAAAAAGGTGGAGTCTAGTGACGACCTACTTTCTCATATCCTAGAATGCACAGTAATCTGTATGCAACAGTATGCACCCAACATTAAAACAGTAGAACAGGTCGAAGATAGTTTTGACATAAAGTCTGTTTATAAAATAGTTGATATTGCTGCTGGTATTAAAATGGAACCACAAAAAGAAGAAACTCCAAAGGAAATAAAAAAGGAAGACATTCAAGATGGCTCTACTTGGGACACAATGGATTTGGCAAAACTAGAGGCAGAGGTTTTTCAACTGGGTATCTGGAAAGACTACGAAGAGCTAGAGGCATCTTTGTCTATGTCGGAAATATCTGCAACACTTGGAGCAAAAAGAGAACAAGACTACAATGATAAAAAGTTTTACGCAGCGATGCAAGGCGTTGACCTAGATAAGCAAACAAAGAAAGAAGACCCATGGCAAGCAATGAAAGCCAGGGTGTTTAGTGGTGGTGCTACAGGAGACCCTAACGATGTTCTTGCACTACAAGGTCACAATGCAGCCAAGGCTGGCTTTGGAATTGGCATGGGATTATCCTATGAAAAATGGGACTAGTTGTGGTATAATTTAACTACTAACCTATAGGAGGAATAATGGCAACAACCATTAACGAGACACTAACCGTGGCTCTACTAGACGGAACTGAACTAGAGGTCCGTCCACTAAAAATCTCTCTTCTTCGTGACTTCATGGTGAAGTTCGAAAAGATTGCAGAGGTTGCAGAAAATAACGCAAAGTCTATGGACCTACTCATGGAGTGTGTAGTAATTGCTCTAAAGCAATACGCACCAGAGAAGGCTCTTGACGCAAAGGCACTAGAAGAGCTTCTAGACCTACCAACCGTATACAGAATCGTTGAGGGAGCATCAGGTATTAACCTGTCTTCGACAGTTCTAGGTGGTATTGCCTAAAAAAAGGAAGTGCTGATGAATGGCTGATATCGAATCCAATATTGATATAAATATTGATGCGTCTGACGCAATGGCTGCTCTTAAGGAGCTGCAGAGGCAGATATCAGTCTTCAATCAGCAAATGCAAAAATCTTCTGCAGCCAATGCTGCAGCAGCATCTAATCTTCGCAACAACCTAATAAACAATATTAATGCAACTGGTAAGTTTGAAGCCAGAATTGCAACAATCAAGACAACCACCGAATCTTTTACGGAAGCCCTTGAAAAGAACAAACTGTCAATGGGACAGTACTTCAGATATGCTGGCGGAGCAACAAAAACATTTGGAAAGCTCTTTAAAAAAGAGTTTGACACAATTGAAACAGTAGCCAGAGACCGTGTAAAAACACTACAAACACAATACATTAAACTCGGTCGTGACGCTAACGGTGCAATGAAAGCAATCTCGGTTAAGCCACTGGTGCTTGACCTAAAGAACATGGGAACACAAACAGCAATTGCAGCTCAAAAGCAAGCGTTGTTAAACCAGCTACTTAAACAAGGCTCTACAAACCTTCTAAATTTTGGTAAGAATACGCAATGGGCTGGTCGTCAGCTCATGGTTGGTTTTACAGTTCCACTAACAATGCTTGGTACTACCGCATCAAAGGTGTTCATGGAAATGGAACAGGCGGTAATTAAGTTCAAGCGTGTCTACGGTGACCTTGGAACAACAATGGCAGACACGGACAAGATGGTCCAAAGAGTTGAACTGCTGGCAAAAACATTTACTAAGTATGGTGTCGCTGTTAAAGACACTATGCAAATGGCAGCCGATGCTGCTGCGATGGGTAAAACTGGTGCAGACCTTATTGCTCAAATTACAGAAGCTTCACGCCTAGCTGTTCTAGGTCAGGTAGAGCAACAGCAAGCTCTAGAAACTACAATGTCACTAACAAATGCATTTGGAACTGCAGCAGAAGACCTTGCAAAAAAGATTAACTTCCTAAACTCAGTCGAAAACCAAACAGCAACATCTATTGAAGATTTGACTATTGCTATTCCAAAAGCAGCCCCAGTAATTAAACAACTCGGCGGTGATGTAGAAGACCTAGCATTCTTCCTTACAGCAATGAAGGAAGGTGGAATTAATGCATCCGAAGGTGCTAACGCCCTAAAGTCTGGTTTGGCATCTCTTATTAATCCAACAAACAAAGCATCTGAGTTTCTCAGGAGCTTCGGGATTAATGTTACTGGCATTGTAGAAGCAAACAAGGGCGACGTTAATGGTCTTGTTATTGACTTTGCTAAAGCACTTGACAAGCTTGACCCACTAAACCGTGCTCGTGCTATTGAGCAGATGTTTGGTAAGTTCCAGTTCTCACGTCTATCTACATTGTTCCAGAACGTAATTAAAGACGGTAGCCAGGCACAAAAAGTTCTAGAAATGACTAGAGCAACCTCAGAAGAACTAGCAGTTCTTGCTGAACGAGAACTAAGGCGTGTAGAAGACTCTCCTGCCTTTAAGTTCCAAAAAGCAATGGAAGACCTAAAGGTTGCGTTGGTTCCACTAGGAAAAGCATTCCTAAAAGCAGTTACGCCCCTTGTAGAGTTTGCAACAAAAATTCTAGACCAGTTTAATAATCTTAGCGATGGTGCAAAATCTTTTGTAACTAACATTGTTGGTATTGTTGGTGTTATTGGTCCAGCATTGCTTATGGGATTTGGTCTTGTAGCTAACGGTGTAGCTAACCTAATTAAACTATTTACATCAATTAAAACAGCGTTCAACAACTCTGGACAATCAAGCCAAGACCTTGCGTCACAAACAGAGTACATGACTCAAGCACAAATGGAAGCAGCAGCAGTTGCAGCATCCCTTGACCAAACACACAACACTCTTACACAAACACTTACAGCAGAAGCAATAGCAATTGACCAACTAACCCAGGCATACCGACGTGCTGTTGAGGCACAGAGAGCCTTTACAATTACATCTCCTGCAGCAGTATCTACATCTAGTTCAGATGAGGTTCAAGGATACGCAAAGGGAACACTAAAGGTTCCAGGTCCTATGGGCGCAGGGGACGTTGTTCCAGCGATGCTATCACCAGGTGAATCAGTAATTCCAAGAGACAAGACAAAGAAGTACGGTGGCTTAATCAAGGGAATTATGAATGACAGCGTTCCAGGATTTAAGGATGGCGTTGTCAACCTTGGAATGCCAATGTCTTTCAAGAGATACCAGCACCAGCAAGAAGATGCAAACTCTATTTATCAAAAATTCCTGACAAGCAAATATGCATCAATGCAGCCAGAACAATACAAGCACCAACTATCAAAGACAAGTGGACACAGCTTCCCACTGTTTGGAATCGGTGGTATGTATGAAAAGATGGATGGAACAAAGGTCTTTGTTAAGCCTGTTATGGATGAAATTGCTGCAGAGGCAGAAGCTCGTGGAACTCAAATTGCTAGAGACGCACATGGTCTAAAAGCACCACAGCAAAAAATTGTGGTAATGAATGACCCAACAGATAGAGAAAACAAACGTAGGTTCCTAGCCCTTGAGTCACCGTTTGACCCAACGTTTGCTGAAATTCCAGAAACATTCTCAAGGGGCGAATACTTTAAGCAACTTGTTGCATCACTTCTTCGTGGCGACAAAGACCTTGGCAAGGGTAACCTAGGCGGAAGTATTCTTGCTGACGTTGGCACAGCTGGTGTGTTTACAAGAGCATCTGGAGACAGAGCACTAACTACTGCAATGCCTTCAATGGAAGAGCAAGCTATTGTTAATCTCCTTGGTGTCAAGGGTGGTGCAAAGAAATTCTTTGCTCAAGCCACTGCAGACATTGCACGTTCAATGACACCAGAAGAATATGATGCAGCAATGAAGGCTGAAATTCAGTCGGTAATGCCAAAACTTGATTCAACAATTGCATCATTTGGAAACCTAAAACCAGAAGAACAACAGGTCTATGAAGCAATGCGTCAGCGTCTTGCTGCTGGTCTTTCTACAGACTGGCGTAGATTCCAAGCAATGCACTCTGGCGTAAAGATGGCTATGGGTGGCATGATTCCAGGATACAACAACGGCAGTACTAATGTAAAAAAGGAATCTGAATATACACCACAAGAAATTTATAAACTTCTCAAAGTGCAAGAAACTCACGCATTTGGAAACCTTGACCCCAAAGACCCTAAAGTTGCAGAACAACTAAAAGCAGTTTATGCAACATCAGTGCCAGAAGATTTTAAAAACTTTGACATTCTCAGTAATATGACAATGAGCTTGCCAGGAAAGCTAAACCAACAAATTAAAGAAGGAAGCTCTGGTGTATCTGGAAGTTTGTTTGCAAAGGTATACAACTCACTTCGTGGCAAGCTAAGTAAGACTGCCAAGATGGCAAGTGTCCCAAACATGGCAGATGCTCAAGCAATTGAAGACCAAATTGGTCAGTCTATTGCAACACAACAACTAGTGAAAGATTCGGTATTTGCAAAAGTTGTGCAAGATACAATTAACAACAATACAACTAGAGCAGACTCAATTGGTGGTGCCGCAAACCTAATTTGGGAAAGAACAAAACAAGTTGGAACAATTCGCTCAAAGATGAACGAAACAGAAGGTTCTGCAACAAACGTTTTGCTAGGTATGCTACAAAGAAAAGAGGCAACCTTTGATTCCAGCAGACAAATTAGAACACCGTTTGGTGCAAGAATTGGTAGATTTAACTTTGACCCATTTGGTTCTTCTAGTGCAGAAGCTAGTGAGGAAGAAAAAGCTCTTCGTGCTAATGCTCAAAAAGCAGCCGACCAATGGATTGCTGCTGGAGATTACTCTGCAGCACTACCAGTACTAACAAACTCAAAGGGCGGTCAGTCAAGATTATCTCTAAGAGATAACAGTGCAGAACCAGGACTATTTAATACCGACACCTACCTAGCATATGACAGCAAGAAAAAAGGCTTTGAATCAGACCTGTCTTTTGCACCTGGAGGCTTTTCAGTTCTACAAGGTCTTGGATATTTTGCCGAAGGAACAGCATCAGTTGGAGGAACTGTTGGGGCAACCACTGGAAAACCAAAAGCCTCAGTGTTTGATATTGACGATACGCTTCTTGACCTATCCTCATTTATGGCAGAGCACAAAGCAGAGAATGAAAAACTACCATTAGACCAGAGAACAAAATGGTACAAGGAAGTAAACAAAAATCCACAACCAATTCCTGCTGGAGTTGCAGCACTAAAAGCTGCACAGCAACGTGGTAATAAAATAATCCTTATGACTGCTCGTCCAGAAAGTTATGGACCAGACACACTAGAAACACTAGCAAAACTCGGCATTGACATGAACGGTGTTGACCTTATTGCTAGACAAGATAAAGACTACCGCAAACCACACCAGATGAAGTATGACAAGACTTCAGAACTAATGAAGCAATACGACATCGAAGAGTTCTATGACGACATGGATGAAACTCGTGGTGCTCTAGGTATGCTAGGCATTAATGCCATTAACCCACTTAAACTTTCTGAGGGTGCTGCTAAAATTGGATACAAAATATTTAAAGATGTAGACCAAAGCACATTGGGAATGGAAAGATTCGAAGATGAAAAGCTAGGCGGAACACCTGGTGCAATGAGAATGCTTGACGGAAAGAAGCACTACGTCAAACAAGGATTCTCTGAAGCAGAAACAACATCAGAAGTATTCTCGTCTGCACTTTTTTCTGCTATGGGCAACCGTGGTCCTCAACTACAAATACTTGACAGAAATCTTGTTGCAAGTAAGATTATTCCAGGATTGATTCCTTCCGATAGGCTAAGTCTCATGGACTGGATTTCAAAACAACCAGACCAAGAGATGGCTGCAAAAACAGTTGCTCAAGCACTCAAGCAATATATTGAAAACGATGTTCCATTCAATGCTGCCATTGGAAACATTGATTCTCACGAAAACAATATTTTGTTTAACCCAAGGACTAAAAAGTTTGAAAACATTGATTTGGGTAACTCTGTTTTGGCAGGATTTACTGGAATAGCTGATTTCGGTTCTGTTGCATATGACGACACAACCAGAATGAAGGGTGACATCTACGGTGCAATTAGAGATACACTTGGAAAAAATGCACTTGACAGAATTGTACGCTCTGTTGGTCTAAGCAGAGGAGCTACAACACCAGGAGCCCCAAGAGATGCATCAGAGCAGATTGATAGAATTGCACAACTTCTTGGCTTTGACCTATCTCTAACATCAACAACTGACCCAGCCACAGACCCAAAGAATAACAGGTTTATTCAGCAAATGATTGCAGAAAATCCAGAGCTGGCAGACAAGCTTAATTTTGGTAGACAATCTTCTACGAGTGGAAAAACTTTCCAAGAAAGCCTTCAAACACTATTTACTAGAATGAAGAGGGCAAAGTCTCAACCAGTTCACTTCTTCAATAAAGGCGTATTCTCAGTACCAGGACCAAAGGGTGCTGGCGATGTAGTTCCTGCAATGCTTACCCCAGGTGAGGCTGTAATACCTGCAGACAAGGCTGAAAAGCACCGTGGACTAATTACACAAATGATTTATGGAAAGATTCCAGGATACGAAGATAGCAATGTTATAAAGCCACCAGGTAGCATTCCAGGCGTAAAAGCACCAGAACCATATATGGCTTCAGAGCCAGCCAAGAAGGGAATCTTTGACGGTCTTAAAAAAGCAGTTGATTCTTTCTCCGACAAGGTTGTTGAAAGCAGCAAGAAAGCTGGAGAGGCATTTGTTGAAAAAGCAAAAGATGCTGGAGAAAAAGTACTAGGCAAGGTTGTAGACAAATACCTTAATCCAACTGGTGCTGCTCTTATAGATTCAAAGGGTAAAGTAACAAATCAAGCAACAGTAGATGCTAGAGAAGCAGAAGAAGCTGCACAAGCCCTGCGTGAAGAAATGGCAATTAACCAAAGACTGTCTGCACAAAAACTCCTAGAGTCTGAAGACATAGAGTATGCTCGTTTGCGAGAAGAACAAAGAAACTATGACCTTAGAAGATTTAATGTTAAAGAAGCATCTGAAATTACTGAACAAGAAAAACAAGAAGCGATTGCTAGAAACAATCTTATTCAGCAAAAAGAGGACTTGCTTCTTCAAGAAATAAATGCAAACACAGCAGAAGGTCAAGCACTTAGACAAAGAATTTCACAATCTTCTGGTCTAAGCGAACAAGATGTTGCTAATCTAACAACACCAGTTCCAGGTGGACCAGGCGATGGCAAAGAAAAAAAGAGCCTTGGCACTAGACTAAAGTCTTTTGGCGGAATGATGAACAAGGTTGGTGGGGTTGCTTTTGGTGCAAACTCAATTGCATCTATGCTACCAGGCGAAGTCGGAAAGCAAGCTCAAGAAATGATGATACCAATTATGAGCATTGCAAGTGCCTTGCCAATGCTTCAAAGTCCGCTAGGAGCATTAACAGTTGTTGTTACTGCTGCAGTATCCGCATGGGCTATGTATGACGGAGCACTCAAAAAAGGCATCGAAACAATGGTTGACCTTTATGATGCAATTGGTTCTGGAACAGCAGCAATGCGTAGGTTTGCAGAATTTACTGGAAAAGCTACTGCTGGTGAAATTATGGACAAGCGTAGAGAGAAAAAACTAAATCCATTCCAGATTGTTCCAGGAAAGAAAACATTTGGCGAAAGCTTTATGGAGTCAGACCAAGGAAAAACACTTGCAAAGTCTTATGGAGACTTCTTAAAAACAGGAGCAACTACACAGCAAGCTAGAGACCAAATGGCAAACCAGCTTTCTACAGCAGTAGCAACAGGAGCCATGACAGCTGCCCAGGCACGAAGCGTTGCTGTTAATCTAGGAAAAGAACTAAAAGACTATTCTTTTGCAGTAGACGTAAATGCCAAAGTTGCAACCCTTGTAGGTCCAAATGGTGAAAATCTTGCCAAAGAAGCCTTGAATGTAAGAATGAATCTTATCCAACAAACAACAAAAAATGTACAGAGGTCACAAGAGAATCTAGAAAAACAAGGCGGAATGAACCTAGAAGAAATGGGTAAGACAAGCGGTGGTGCAGGTCTTGGTTTAGCTGCTGGTGCTATTGGTGGTCTTGTTGCCGCACCAGCTTTGTTAGCTATGATGGGTGTTGCAGTAGCTGCAGGTCCAGTTGGATGGGTTGTTGGTGCAACTGCTCTTGTTGGCGCACTTATTGGTGGCGTTATGGGGGCTGCAGCTCACGCCGAAAGACTTGGTAAACTTGCTGGTGCTAACGTTGCACTACAAAAACAAGCACTAGAGCAGTCTCAAGAAATGATTGACTCCCTTGACCTTGAGTATGAGAAAAGAATTGATACTGCAAAACTTGCAGGGGATATGGCAAAAGCAGAAGATTTAACAAACGAACACCTAAAAGCTAGAACGAAACTATTAGGTGAGCAAGCAAAACTCAATCAGTCCATCATTGATGGATTTGAAAAGTCTGCCTACAAAGACCAGCTTAAAGAGGGTGCTAGAAAAGTTGTTGCAAAGAAATATAAAGATACAGTATTTGAAGACATAGCCCCTATTGCTCAACAAAATATTTATGACAGTGCTGCAACAGATGCACAAGAGCAACAGCTAATGCTTGCAATGGCAACAGACCTAGACCCAACTATGGTGCTTAGTTTGCTAGAAATGTTTGGAAAAGACGAAAAAGAACTTACAGCAATTCTCGACATTCAAACAAACTATGGTTCTGCTTTTACTGGAGAACTTACTGGAATAGCAGCACTATTTGTTGACCCCTCTGGACAGCCAGTAAAACAACTTCAAACACAATTGGTTGCAAAGGTAAAGGCAGCAGGTAGCTATGAAAAAGCCCAAGAACTTCTTGACACTTATGCAGCTATTACAAGAACATCAGACACTCTTCAAGTAGATGTAATTATCGACACAGTAATGAAAAACCCACAGATAGAACAAAAGCTGGGCGACCTTATTGATTTTATTTCTGAACAAAAAGGAAAGATTAATTTTGATATTGTTGCAGATGCAAAAATTCTAGATGCAAACTCGCTTGCTCTTCTTAAAGAGGATATAGAGTTCTTTAACAATATTAAAACAAAAGAACAGCAACAAGCATACCTGTTTACACTTATTACTTCAGTAAATGCAATCACTGATGTTAACGACCCAGCGGTTCAGGCATGGCTTGGAGATGCAGGAATTAAGTTTAAAGACAAGCCACCTGGCGAAATCTTGTCAGAATATGCTATTTGGAATGCAAGAAGGTTTGCTGAAATTTCTGGTGACTTTTCAAAAGCACTTGATGGAAACGCAGGTGGCGACGGTG
>Ga0222712_10006298_pt1 | contig 11755 bp, 9 predicted proteins | sample C33_657DmetaG_FD_165043 | JGI IMG/M metagenome (GOLD analysis project Ga0222712, IMG submission 165043) | Estuarine water microbial communities from San Francisco Bay, California, United States - C33_657D | ecosystem: Environmental > Aquatic > Marine > Unclassified | place: USA: California... | reverse complement strand
AATGAATGCTTTAGGTGTGATGGCAGCTCCAACCTCATTTGTAATTACTGGAACATCGGCGATTGTTGGGTGTTCTACGCATAATCAGGTCGTGGACGGGGATAGTTTGTATGTGATTCCACAAACGTGTGCACCGATGAGCGTTGTGTACGGACCAACTCAATCAAGCGGTGCTGCAATCGCATGGGGATCGCGGTTGCTAGGAATTAACGAGAATGAGTTGATTGAAATTGGTGGCCAGGATGCCAGCGGCGAAGTACCGATTTTTCTTCCCTATATTTCAGGTGAACGTGCACCGTTATGGCGCAATGATATTCGGGGCGGATTTTTGCATATTGACCAAACATGTACAGCATCTGCCTTATCACGAGCGATTATGGAAGGAGTTTCTTTTTCCGAAAAACAGGTTCTTACTATCGCACAAAAATTGGCCAGTGATGCTCCAAAAACAATTTCATTAGGTGGTCACGCGGGAAATGATCACAGGTGGGAACGAGTCCGAGCTAGAACATTGGGCGAGGATCTGGAGTCACATCACGATACCGATACAACTACACGAGGTGCAGCGATCTTGGCACTCAATTTAATCATCCAAGATTTTGAAGCCTCATTTACACAGTTGCGAGTCACCCCAAAGAAAACTTCTGCACATCAGGAGGATCGTCTCTACTCAATAAAAAACTTTGCAGCATTCTTGAGCGCTCAAGAATCTGTTCTGCAATTTACCGATTCAATATCAGATAAAGAGGAATCATGAGTTCAGCTAAAGCTCGCATCAAAAACTATCGACAATTAATGCGTTTTAGAAAACCGATTTTTAATGCTGTTGATCGGCGCTTATCCCGAGCACACACCATATATGACCTAAGAGATATAGCTAAAAAACTAACCCCCATAGGCCCTTTTGACTATACCGATGGTGCCGCTGAGGGAGAGATTAGTCTGAACCGTGCGCGGCAAGCCTTCGAAGATATTGAGTTTCAACCACGAATTTTACGAGATGTTTCTCAAGTAGATCTATCTGTTGATTTATTAGGAAAAACAATGCATATGCCGGTTGGAATTGCGCCAACGGGCTTTACTCGCATGATGAATACCGATGGCGAAGTTGCTGCTTCGCGCATCGCCCAGGAGTTATCGATTCCATTTGCACTCTCAACCATGGGGACTACCTCAATTGAAAATGTCGCAAAGGCTGCACCTGAAGGAAGTAATTGGTTTCAGTTGTATCTCTGGCGAGATCGCGAAAAAAGTCTGGCATTAATTGAAAGAGCACAAAAAGCAGGGTATGACGGGTTAATTCTTACTGTAGATGCCCAAGTAGCAGGGCAGAGATTACGTGATGTCCGAAATGGTTTAACAGTTCCACCATCTTTGAGCGCAAAGACAATAGTAAATGCCATACCTAGACCAGCCTGGTGGTTGAACTTTCTTTTAAAAGAACCACTTGTCTTTGCCTCCCTTGAGTCCTGGAATGGCACAGTCGCGGAGTTAATGAACACAATGTTTGATCCAACGATGACATATGAAGATCTTGAATGGATTCGTAAGGTTTGGGATGGAAATTTACTTGTCAAAGGTATCCAAAACGCCGATGATGCTAAACGAGCGGTTAAGCATGGTGCTGATGCGATTTGGCTTTCAAACCATGGAGGACGTCAATTAGATAAAGCGCCTGTGCCTTTTGAAATGATTCCAGCTGTTCGCAAGGCTGTTGGTAAATCCACGCAGATTCATGTCGATACAGGAATTATGAATGGTGCCGATGTAATCGCTGCTATGGCCAAAGGTGCCAACTTCACTTGGGTCGGAAGAGCTTATTTATATGGACTTATGGCCGGTGGTGGTCGTGGTGTCAGCAGAACCTTTGAAATTCTAGAAACACAAATGATTCGAACTATGAAGTTACTAGGAGTCCAATCAGTGAAAGAGCTTGATCCATCAATGGTTAAGTTCCTCAAGGAGAGAATGGAATCATGAAAGGTCTATATATCCCTCAGCTCACTGCTTTCAACAGTAATCAAAAGGTTGATTATGGTGCGACTAAAGAGCATGGCGCATGGCTTTTGGAGAATGGTGCCTCCGGATTAGTTCCATTTGGCACCTTTGGAGAAGGTAACTCACTGTCTCTCAATGAAAAGAAGCGGATCACTAATGATCTCTTGACGATATCCAATGGAAAGTTAGTCATACCAACAGTTATTTCTAATAGCCTAGAAGAAATCTGCGAGTACATTGAATTTAGTAACAGTTTACCTATCCACGCGATAATGATTTCACCACCAAGTTATTTTAGACCAATCACTGATGAAAAGATGATCGAGTTCTATCGATTCATCTGTCAGAAGAGTCTTCATCCCGTTATTGCATATAATATTCCTGCAACTGCACTTAGCGTTTCAACTTTTGTTGCATCAAATGTTCCAGTGTGGGGCGTCAAGGATTCGTCAGGTGATATTGCCGTTGCTGCCGATTATCTAGAAAATAAGGTCAAGGTGTTAATCGGTACTGATCGTTTACTTGTTGAATCCTTAAAGCTCGGCGCATCGGGTGGTATTTGCGGTTTAGGCAATCTTTTCCCATCTCGCATGGCTAGCGTGTACCGATCTTTCTCCGGTGGAAAGGTTGAAGAGTCTGAAACAATTCTTGCCTCGGTCCTTCACTTCACCTCTCGGTTTTTGCGCCCAGAGTTTGGATTCGGTGAAAGCATTGCCGCAGCAAAAGCTGTATCAAATCTCATTAACCCAATTCATATGGGGGAAATGCGGCTTCCATCCGCTACGTATGAGCTTCCAGAGCAGCTTAAATCAGAGTTAATTGAGCTCGCGAAGGAGTAGTTGTGTCGGAATTTGATGCGGGAGTAATTGGTTTAGGGGCTATCGGTGTACCGGTTTCAATAAATCTTTCCCGCTCGTTCACAGTTCAAGGATGGAATCGATCCTCTATTGATCATGCAGGTTTAAAGAATTCTTCCGTGCAATTAACAAAAAAAATCAGCGATTTATCTACATCTATATATCTAATAGTTGTATCAGATGAAGAGTCAATCTTTGAAGTGTTGCGCAATGGATTGCTTGAGATACTCAAGCCAAATGATCTTCTAATAATTCTAAGCACGATTTCCCCTGATGCGATGGATCGGATTCAAGCAATTATTCAAGGAAAAGGTGCTCGTGTAGTTGACGCACCTGTTAGTGGTGGTGATGTTGGAGCACAGCGGGGCGAATTGTCAGTCATGCTTGCAGGTGATCCTGAAGATTGTACGAGAGCTGAAAAGATTCTGGCTCCGACGGCAAAATCAATCAGATATGTCGGTGCTCGCGGTAAAGCACAAACCTTAAAAGCCTGTAATCAAATTATCGTGGGTGCTCATCTCGTCGCACTTGCCGAAAGCTTGACACTGTCTCGACGAAACGGAATTTCTGATCAGGACTTTTTCGATGTAATTTCACACGGCTTAGCAGGTTCAACTGCACTCAATACCAAATGGGAAAAGGTTGTAAGTGGTGACTTTAGTAAAGGTGGAAGATCTGAGTACCAATTAAAGGATATGAACATCGCGCTTGAAATCGCTCAAAAAATCTCACTATCTCTTCCACTTTCAGAGACCGTAACCGAGATTTATCGAATCCATAAAGAGCTAGGCTATGCCGATTTAGACCACTCCTCAGTTCTACTTCAATACTTGGATACCAATGACAATTGACCTCAAAACAGTGAAGAAATTCCTGATTAATGTATTGATTCCCAATCACCATGTCCCGAAAACACGGTGGAGCGCTGATAATTTGTGGGATTTGTCGCCACTACGAGTTCTTTTCTTGACTATAGGAATTGTCTTGCTTGGCGTTGGAAGTTCATTCACTGTGCAATCTGGTTTAGGAAACGCGCCTTGGACGGTATTAGCGCAGGGGATATCAGTCCAAACTGGATTGACGCTGGGTATCTCATTCTTTTTAGTCAGCTTGGTAGTTTTACTGTTATGGATTCCACTTTCGCTCAAGCCAGGGTATGGAACCATTGCAAATACTGTTTTCTTCGCCTTTGGATTACAGATTGGAATTGAATACATTCCAAAGCCTTCAAATAGTGTTGTCGCATATATGTTGTTGATCGCTGGCGTTTGGATCTCAGGTGCAGGAGGCGCGCTTTATATAACTTGCGGTCTTGGTACTGGTCCTCGCGATGGAATCATGTTGGGATTTCTTGGAAAATCTAAGCTTCCAATTACCATCGTGCGAGCGATGATTGAAATCTTTGTGCTTCTTTTGGGCTATTTTTTAGGTGGATTGGTAGGAATCGGAACAATCATCATTGCGGTTTTAATTGGTAGAGCATTTTCATTTTGGTTTAACTTCTACGGAAAGTTTCCGCCTAAACCAGTTAATCCCGTTATCTAGCTAAAACACACATCAACGCTTCAACTGTCAGCAATGGTGCTGCGTTGTGGCCCAAGTTGGTGCGAGCCTCCATTATGGCGTTGATCTTTTTGATTGTGCTCTGCGGCTTAGTTTTTGCCGCAACAGCTTTAATTTCAGCTTCAAGCTCTTTGTTGATTAGAACATCTGGGCTACCTGCTTGAATCATCATGACATCGCGATAGAAGGTTGCAATATCAAGCAATGCTGCATCTAAACCATCGCGGATCATCCGGGTTTGGCGGGTCTTTTGTTCTTTCTCTAACTCTTTTATAGCTTTGCTTCCACCGGTTGCCATTCCGCGACCAGTTGCGCCTTTGCCGTAAGCCAGTGAAAGATCATCAACCTCTTTTTCATTTCTTAATTCAGCAGCGGTTGTTGCTTGTTCTGTAGCAAGATCCACCAGAGTTTGCGCTGCGGAAAATGCGGATGAGATTCCTTGAAGAGTAAGTGGTAATCTCATAATTGTGGTGCGGGTGTTTCGAACATCTTCATTTTTGGCTAGGTAGCGAGCGCGACCGATGTGGCCTTGTGAAACTCGTGCAGCAAAATCTGCCATAACTGGTGAAATTCCATCTTTGATTTGAAGTACATGTGCAACGGCTTCGGTTGATGGTGTAACTAATTGCAGGTGGCGACACCGTGAGCGAATCGTAGGAAGAACATCATGCAAAGTTGGTGCGCAGAGCAACCAGACTGTTCTATTGCCTGGCTCTTCAATTGCTTTCAGAAGCGCATTTGCTGCAGATTCAGTTAAGCGATCTGCATCTTCCATAACAACTACTCGCCAGCCACCCATTGATGGTGCCCAGGAAACACGTGTGAGAAGTTCACGGACTTCATCGATTTTGATGGAAAGACCTTCGGTGCGAATGATTTCAACATCGGGGTGTGCACCGTTTGCTGCAGATCTGCATTCATTGCATGTTCCACATCCATCAAGTGCGCAGACAAGAGCTTGAGCAAAGGCGATTGCAGCGGAGGATCGTCCTGATCCTGGTGGACCAGTGAAAACCCAGGCGTGGGTCATCTCTTGGGTCTCTTCGCCTGTGCGAGTGGCTTGGACAGCCTTAATAAGGGTTTCTACAACATGTTCTTGGCCTACTAGATCGGCGTAGACGCCCTGCAAAGTCGGCATGGTTACTTCTTTGCGGGCTTCTTGGCGGCGGGCTTGGCCTTGGACTTAACCGCGGTGCCGGTTTTCTTTACAGCCTTTGTTGCGCTGTTGCTTGTCTTCTTAACAGCTTTGCCAGCCGCGCGGATTGGGCGAAGTAAAAGGTTGCCTTTATCTTCAACTGCGTTGCGCTTCAGGGTTGGGATTTGGCTAACGCGGGAAATGATTGCGGTGTGAATATCATCGATTGATTGATTGCCATCGACGATGAAGTAACGCTCTGGGTCAACTGCAGCTAACTGCAGGAACTCTTGGCGAACGCGTTCGTGGAAAGCGATCGGTTGTGATTCAAGACGGTCTTTGCTCTTTAAGCGACCAAGACCAATTTCTGCAGGAAGATCGATGATGATTGTTAGCGTTGGGAAAAGTGATTCAGTTGCCCAACGAGAAATTCGTGCAACCTCGCCTGGTTCTAGAACGCGGCCTGCGCCTTGGTATGCGATTGATGAATCAAAGTAGCGATCTGAGATTACGACTTGTCCATTTGCAAGTGCTGGGCGGATGACAGAGAAAACATGGTGTGCGCGATCTGCGGCGTAGAGAAGTGCTTCTGCGCGGGGTGAGATTTCGCCTGTGTGATGTGAAAGAAGAATGTGTCGGATCTCTTTACCAAGATCGGTTCCGCCAGGTTCGCGGGAGAGAACAACGGATTCACCTTCTTGTTCAAGCCATTGCTTAAGCAGTTGTGATTGGGTTGATTTTCCGATTCCTTCTCCGCCTTCAAAGGCGATAAAGATTCCTTGTGCAGGTGCGCCGGTCATAGATCCGAGTTCACCCTTAAAAGCGTTAACAATGTCAGACCACAGTGAAACAGTTGGGCGATCTTTCATTTGTTTGTAGGAAACAAAACCAATTAGTGATGCGAAGAGGCCGGCGATAAGAATTGTTACGGCGGCGCCGTTGTAGCTGACTTGTGTGTTTTGGAATTTGAAGGTGTGTTGGCCAACAGCAGCGGCGATCAGTGGGGCAACGGCGAGAACGCCGACTAAGACCACGCGGATCAGACTTTGCACGAAGGCAAAGGTGCGGCCGCGGACCTCATCCTGCACCTCCATGCCGAGCATGGTGAAGCCGGTGACCCAGGTGATCCCGCTGAATGCGCCAAGGATGATGACGATAAAGACTGCAAGAACCAGGTTAGGGATTGCGGCGAGTGCGACTAGGAATGCGCCGCTAATAGTTAGCGAAGCACCGAAAAGTCGGCGACGAGAAAATTGTGCGAATATTTTTGGTCCAAGTGCGATTCCAAATGCAAGACCGGTGAAGACTGCTCCAAAGAGAACACCGTATGCAGCTTCTCCACCACCAAGATCGCCAACAAATGTTCGAGCAAGGCCGATGACCGCGCCGGCTGCGACAAATGCGCCGACCATTCCAACAATAAGGCCACGGATTAATTTGCTTGTTGAGACGGATTTCCAACCTTCATGAAGAGATTTTAGAATTCCCGTTTCAGCGGCGTGCTTTGCGGCTGCACCTTTAGGGATTTCGCGTAATCCCCAGATTGTGAATGCGGCGAAGGCAAAGGACAGTGCATTTGCATACAGTGCTAAATCAACTGCGGTGACATTTGTTGAAAAGGCTGCGTTAATCGCTGATGTGAAGAGAGAAAGGAAGGTGAAGAGTGCTGCTGCAACCGGTGCGGTCCCGTATGCGGCAAGAAGTGACACTTGGTTTGCACTTTCTAACTTATCGCGTGGGACCAGATTGGGGACGGATGCTTCCTTTGCTGGTGACCAGAATAAAGTTATGCACTCAACCAGAATCATTGCGGTGTAGAGCCAAAGGTAGTTATTAAAAATTGGAATGGAGATAAAGAGCGACGTGCGCAGGATGTCGCAATTCACCATTAATTTACGGCGATCTAATTTATCGGCGATTACACCGGCGATTGGGCCGAGGAAAACTGCAGGCAGCAAACGTGCGATGAAAACACCTGCGATTGCAAAGTTAGCTTTTGCGTAGTCGCCACCGGAAAGTTGTTGGGCGAGCGCGGTTGTTGCGAGAAGGCCGAGCCAATCGCCAAGGGATGAGAAGACCATCGAGTTCCACAGCTTGCGGAAGGGTTTGATCGCAAGGACTCCGCGGGTTACCTGCTGCGGCGGGGCGGCAGGTGTTGGCAGGGTCTTTGGCATGGAGGCAGTCTATCGGGAGCCTGAACTGGGCTTAATTAAGGCGTTATAGCGTGAAATTATGGTGCAAAGCTGATGTAGCACAATTTTATTTATGTGCTACCTTTTAGGTATGACAACGGTATCGCGCAAACCAAAAAAGGCTCCTACAAAAAAAGGTGTGGATACTGTTGGTGTGCGCGAACTACGACAGTCGGCTTCTCAATTACTTGATCAAGTTAAAGATGGCGCATCGATTGAGATTACGGAGCATGGAGTTCCGATTGCTCGCTTGATTCCAATTACGCAATCACTCTACGAAGAGTACCTCGCGTCGGGTCGAATTATTCCTGCACGAAATCCAAATCGTGTATTTACAATGCCAAAAGGAAAGATCTCTAAAGGGAAGCAACTCTCAGAGATCATTATCGAAGAGCGACGGACAGCAAAGTTTTGAGATGGTACATAGATAGCTCGGCGATTATTAAATTAATCAAGCCTGAGGCTGAAACAAAAACTTTGCTTCAAGAACTGCCAGTTGCTATTACCACTTCTCAATTGAGTAGAGTAGAAGTGATCCGAACCATTAACTTGAATTTCCCTGATTTGCTTGAAGATGCATATGACATTCTCGTTGATATACCAATGGTTGCGGTCGACCTTTCTGTTCTATTAGGTGCCGAGAATCTACCCGCCTTTATTAAATTACGAGCTTTGGATTCAATCCACATGGCAACTGCCTTTTCAATAAAAAATGAGATTGAAGGTGTGGTTACCTACGACAAAGAAATGGTGAAAGCTGCAGAATCGCTTGGGTTTAAAACGTTATCGCCAGGTATAAAACTTTAGCGGGCCGCTAGAAGAGATATGCCGATGGCGGATACACCCATCAAGAAGAATGAAAATAGGAAGATGTAGAGACGAGTTTTATTCATAGCGGGGCCTTAATCCTTCGCAGCGGCTTTCTTGGCTTTGCCGGTTGCTGCTTTCTTTGCAGCCTTTTTGGTTGCAGCTTTCTTTACAACATTTTTTGTAAGTGTTGGCGCGGTGTCGCCTGGCTTTGCCTTTGCGGCCGCCTTCTTACGTGACTTCTTTGGTGAAGGTCCGTTCTCTGCTTCCCAAGCACGACGTCCTGCAAGTAATTCAAGTCCGCGCTCTAGCGTCATTCCTTCAGCTGTATCACCACGACGAAGCGTTGCATTTGTTTCGCCATCGGTTACATACATACCGAAACGTCCATCCTTAATAACCAAAGGCTTTTGAGTTTCTGGATCAACACCAAGTTCCTTAACCGGTGGCTTTGCAACGCCGCGACGTCGTTCCTTTGGCTTTGAGTAAATGCTTAAAGCCTCTTCAAGTGTCATTGTGAATAGATGATCTTCACTTGGCAGAGTGCGTGAATCTGTACCGGCCTTTAGGTATGGACCGTAACGACCGTTTTGAACTGTGATCTCTTCACCTGCATCGTTGGTGCCAAGTACTTTCGGAAATGATAAAAGTTGTAAGGCATCTTCATATGTAACGGTATCTAAGGTCATAGTTGAAAGAAGGGATGCGGTCTTTGGCTTTGGTGCATCAGCTTTCTTCTTTTTCTTCTTTCCAGATGCAGTGAGTTCAACGGGCTCTTCTGGCAAAACTTCAGTGATGTAAGGACCAAAGCGTCCGCTCTTTGCGATGATCGGAAGATTAGTTGCTGGATCAATTCCAAGTTCACGCTCACCAGATGGTGCTTCTAATAGTTCAATCGCCTTTGCAAGGGTTAGCTCATCTGGTGCGAGTGATTCTGGAATGTTTGCGAGCTTGCGCTCTTCGCCTTCAATGTTTTGTTGCAGGTAAGCACCGTACCGACCAACACGGATTTCGATCTCGGGGGAAAGGTTCATCGTGTTAGTTGCGCGAGCGTCAATAACGCCTAAATCTGCTGATAATTCATTAAGTCCAGGCTGGCCATCCACGCCGTAGAAGAAGTCACGTAGCCAATCAACGCGGCCTGCTTCACCCGCTGCAATCTTGTCTAAGTCCTCTTCCATTGAAGCGGTGAACTCGTAATCAACTAACTTTGTAAAGTGCGTTTCAAGTAGTCCTGTTACAGAGAATGCCAAGAATGTTGGAACAAGTGCGCGGCCGCGCTTGTACACATAACCACGATCTTGAATGGTTTGAATGATCGATGCAAAGGTAGATGGACGACCGATACCAAGCTCTTCAAGTTTTTTAACAAGTGTTGGCTCGGTGTAACGGGCTGGAGGCTTAGTCTCGTGACCTTCGCAGGTGTACTCATCGACCTTAACGGTTTGACCAAGTGTCATCGCAGGTAAACGCTTATCTGCAGATTCTTCATCCTTGTTCTCATCGGTAACGATCTCATCGTATGCAGCAAGGAAACCTGGGAAGGTGATAACAGAACCGTTTGCACGGAAGATTGTTTTTTTACCATCATTGGTGGTCGCGTCGAAGTCAACGCGCATCTGCATCTTCTTGGCATCTGCCATTTGTGAAGCAACGGTGCGCTTCCAGATTAAGTCATAAAGTGCGAACTCGTCGCGTGAAAGTTCTGGAGCTAATTCACCTGGTGTCTTAAAGCTGTCACCTGCTGGACGAATTGCTTCGTGGGCTTCTTGTGCGTTCTTAGATTTACCTTGGTACACACGTGGAGCATCGGCAACATGGTCTGCGCCATACAAAGCTTTGGCTGCGTTACGTGCTGCAGTAATCGCTTGTTGTGAAAGGTTAATGCTGTCGGTGCGCATATAAGTGATGTAACCGTTTTCGTACAAACGCTGCGCAACGCGCATCGTGATCTGTGCGCCCCACCCGAGTCGGCTACCTGCATCTTGTTGCATAGTCGATGTTGTAAATGGTGGTTTTGGACGTTCAGTACGTGGAGATTCCTCCATGGACTTAACGGTTAAATCGCTGGATTTAAGGCTTTCTACAAGGCCTTTAGCCCCGGCTTCATCGAGCAGAAGAATGTTGGCAAGAGACTTTTCTTTTACTGCACCATCTGCACCGAAGTCTGAGGTTGCTGCAACTTTTTTTCCATCTACTTCAAGTAGTCGTGCGTTAAAACCAAGTGCGGTTACCGCTGCTAAATCCCACCATGCGTTGGAGATAAATGCCATGCGTTCACGTTCTTTTTCAACGATCAATCGCGTTGCAACTGATTGCACACGACCTGCTGAAATACGTGGCATAACTTTCTTCCACAAAACTGGTGAAAGTCGGTAACCGTAAAGACGATCTAAAACGCGACGAGTTTCTTGCGCATCAATAAGGTGGTAATCCAAATCGCGGGTATCTTCAACAGCAGCTTGAATCGCTTCCTTGGTAATTTCATTAAAAACCATGCGCTTGATAGGAATCTTGGGTTCAAGAACCTCTACTAAGTGCCAGGCAATCGCTTCACCTTCGCGATCCTCGTCCGTGGCCAGAATTAACTCTTCGGCGTTTTTCATTAACTCTTTAAGTTCGGCAACCTTTGCCTTTTTGTCAGGGTTAATGACATACAAAGGTGCGAAATCATTTTCGATATCTACGCCCTCTTTAGCCCAGGCGATTTTTTTATATTCCTTTGGAATATCAGCTGCGCGCTGAGGTAGATCGCGGATGTGACCGACAGATGCCTCGACGACATATCCGTCGCCGAGGTATCCACCAATTTTTCTGGCCTTTGCTGGTGATTCAACGATCACCAGCTTGATCAGGTCGGTCTTTGCTTTCGCCATTCAGTAAGGGGAAGTTCTACTTAGTTAAGCGTTGATTGAAGTTGCTTGACGACGGTTACGAATCAAAGCACCGATGATCACTGCAACTGCTGCAAGTGAGATCAATGTGCTTGTGGTTTCGCCATTGCCAAGTGCGAGAGAAACGATTGCAGGTGTAATCAACAGACCTACAAGGTTCATAACCTTGATAAGTGGGTTAATTGCAGGGCCTGCAGTGTCCTTGAATGGATCTCCGACGGTATCACCAACAACTGTTGCAGCGTGTGCATCAGAGTTCTTTCCACCATGGTGTCCATCTTCAACCATCTTCTTAGCGTTATCCCACGC
>Ga0222712_10006295_pt1 | contig 11757 bp, 17 predicted proteins | sample C33_657DmetaG_FD_165043 | JGI IMG/M metagenome (GOLD analysis project Ga0222712, IMG submission 165043) | Estuarine water microbial communities from San Francisco Bay, California, United States - C33_657D | ecosystem: Environmental > Aquatic > Marine > Unclassified | place: USA: California... | reverse complement strand
AAAGCAAATAAAACATTTGGAGCAATTCCATGGGTCACGCACTGTGTTACCTAACTTTAGCTGTAGGCTTAATCACTGTATATTGGATTTGGGACTACACAAAAAAGTTTGGTAAGAAATAAAATCTAGTTTTAAAAATTTTTGCGCAGAAAATTTTCAGGGTTGCAGGACCCTTTTCTTAAGACTTCTTTATCTGTGTATATAATGGTGGGGAAATCTGCGCTACCGTTTTCAGCTACCGCTGGTGCGCTTCGCGCATTCTAAAATCTACGGCGGCTGGACCGGTTTTTTCAGAATTACTTGGTAAATACTAGCACTAGCGGATACTATCAAACATGATAACACAACAACGATTAATAAGACTAGCACCTACACTGGATTCTGTACTGGATCGACGCAAGGGCGTTAGGGGCGAGATTTTCTACGATGACACCAACAAGATACTGCGTGTATTTGATGGAGAGTTATTGGGCGGCTATGAACTGCTACGTGCGGATCTGCAGAACATTGATGTCACCATATTGAATAGTAAGTTGGCCAATAGCACAGTTACACTGGGTTCAACCACAGTTAGTTTGGGTGGATCCAGTAACACACTAGCTGGCTTGACTTCGGTCACAGCCACTCAATTTAACGGTGCATTGTTGGGCAATGTCACAGGCAACGTTTTAGGTAACTTAACAGGCAATGTATTGGGCAACGTAACAGGTAATGTTACTGGTCGTGCTGATACAGCCACACAACTACATACTGCCCGTGCAATCAATGGTGTCAGTTTTAATGGCTCTGCTGATATCACAGTCACAGCTGATGCCAATACACTAACAGGTACTCAACTTAAATCAACAGTGGTCACTTCCAGTTTGACCAGTGTGGGCACATTGGGTAATTTAACTGTAACCAATACTATCAACGGCAGCGTTACGGGCAATGCTGGTACAGTTACCAATGGAGTTTATACCGATCAAACTTACAATAATCCCGTTTGGTTAAACACACTGGCATTGAGCAAAGTTGGATTTACAGCTGGCAAGAGCTTTGATTATAACGCTGCCTCGACTCCGGCACTAACAGTCAAGACCACTGCTTATACTGCGGACTTTGGTGCCCTACCCATATCCAGTAAAAGTTTTACCATCACTGGTGTCAATGCAACAGTCAGCAACTCAGTGATGATTTATCCCGTGGGCGATGATGAATGGGAAATGGATCCCATTGCTTACTCGGCTCGTTGTAATGAAGGAACGATTACATTGTATGCTTCTACTAGTCAAGGACCAGTTAAAGGCTCTAGAAGCATTCGCTATGTGCTAGTATAAATATTGAAATAAGGAATTTAAAACCATGGCAATCATTCAATCAGGAGTAGACAGCAGTCTACTAACCGTAGATCCAACTTTTAAGGCAGCTCGTGTCAGCGTTCGTGCTCCAGAAGCAGGCGGATATTTTCAATTGGGCGCAGTCACTGGTAGTTTGACCAACACCACAGTCACTGCCAATAACTCAGTATTTTCAATGCGTTGGGCTCCGGCTAACGGCAAGTTAGCTGTTATTCGTCGTGTTACTGCAACATTTGTTCAAACAGTAGGTTGGACAGCAGCCGCTGGTCAACCATTTGGATTGTATATTGCACGTAACTGGACTGCTAGTGATAGCGGCGGTACAACAATTACAATCGCAGGTAACACACAAAAGATGCGTACCAATCATGATCCAAGTTACTTCAGTACTCCAAGTGATGTTCGCGTAGCTACTACAGCAACTTTAACTGCTGGCACACGTACACTGGATACCAATGCCATAGCCACTACTGTGTTTGCAGCCAGCCAAGTTGCCGCAGCCAGTGCTTCATATCCTCAACAGGCAGTTATATTACATGATGTCAATACCGGGGATCATCCTATAGTATTGGACAACAACGAAGGCATCGTCATCAACAACTTGGTTGTTTGGCCTGCGGCTGCAAACGCTGTGATGACTTTCAACGTTGAATGGTTTGAAACTTCAGCTTACTAATTTAAATTAGTAGCCACAAAAAAAGCACCTTCGGGTGCTTTTTTAATTTCTCTGATGTCTAATTGGGCCATCTAGATTTTTATACAGCATAAATCTAACACCATCAAAATCTAAAGTATATTCGTCTAATATATAGGCTATGCTGGTTGCATCCATGACTATTTCAACATCAGCTATGTTTAGAATATAATCTTCAGACGCAAATTGATCATCCCACTCAAAATAAATGTCTGTCTTTAGAGCCAGTATATCGCAACGAACTCTAAAGGCACCCTGTGGTTTATTCTCTCCCAATCTTTTGATTTCTATCACAGCACTGGGAGTGACTGTAAGAAGATTTGGTTGGTTGCCTGGAAGAATATCTACTTGACTTTTGTCCATGCTGATATTTAATTATATCTTGAATGGACTCTGAAAGGTTTTGGGTCTACTGTTTTCTTCAAGTTCTTTAATCTTCTGTTGGTAATATGCGGCTTCGTCTTTTCTGGCCTGTGACAGTTGACTCATGATTTTGTCACGTTCGGTCATTAATTCCAATCTTTTCTTCACACTGGGTTCTGAGCGAACTTGCTCATGAATTATATCCAATTCTTTTATTAGGTTTTCTACACTCATATATGTCTTAGTATATTTTTTAAAACTAGTAACAAAAAGAATGTCTTTTCATTAAAAACATAAAAATTTTCTTTTAAAAACTGCTGAAAATTTTAAAGAATTTAACGAAAAGGATATCTTTTTATTTCAAACTCAAGTTCTTGTTAACTATGTCTATCTTCCTATTCTGTATTCTTTCTATATCACCGTTATTTCTAAGGGCCTTGAATACTAGATTTTCTGTGCTGAGTTCACCAAACTTATCCAAACCAGATTGACGGTAATTCTTCAACTTGTCCATTAATTTGGTAATATCTTCTTTATCATCAGCCCTGTTCAAATATCTCTTAATTTCTACACTGAGCCATCGATATTTGGCACGTACTGCACGATCATCATAACCAGTGTCCTGTTGTACATCTTTACGTTTAACCCATTCATCAGTTAATAAACTATAGGCGTTGCCTTCTACAGTTTCATCATCATCTTCCACGTATATTTCTACTGGAACACCACGCATAGCAATGTCATAGGTATTGTTCCAAAGTCTGCGTTTACTGTCAAAAAATTGATCTACTAATTCATTGCCGCCATATATTTCTTCTTTAGCCACAACAATATGTAGATCTAAATCGCTGTGTGGGGTATAGGTATAACTGGTGTTGCTGCCTGTAATTATTATATCACGTAAGGGTATTTTGTCCAGCTTCAAATAGGTTAAAAATTCTTTAGCTGTTTCTAATAATTTTAACCTAACTTCAACCTGTAGCTTGTCCCCGTCCCACAGTTTGGGATTGAGACTGGTATGAAACATTACGGGAGATTGGAACTCTAAAATCTGCATAACACATATTTATTCAACGGTAAATACTCGTATGGACACAAATTATTATACTGGAAATTTATTAGTAGCACCACCAAAAATGATGGATAAAAGATTCAGCAGTACGGTGATCTACGTGGTTAACCACACGCCTTCTGGTGCTTGGGGACTAGTGCTCAATAAACCAGGAAATCTTTCTAATAAAGAGTTACTATCACAAATTGGCATTGATCTAAATCTTTCTGGTATCGCACATGCTGGCGGTCCAATGAATACAAATAGTGTTCATTTTTTACACAGTCCAGATGTGACCAGTTCAGGAACTTTTCCTGGCAATATTTTTGCCAGTGGGGATATGGAGTTTATTACTAGACTTCAACAGGGCAATAGACCAGAAAGATATAGAATGTTTGTGGGTAGCTGTAGCTGGGCACCTGGACAACTGGAAATGGAAGTCATGGGTGAAAGTCCATGGAGACCGGAATTCAGTTGGCTAACAGTTCCTGCTACTCCAGAGCTTGTATTTGATTATGATGATATGGCACAGTGGCAGCATTGTCTTGATGCGTGTGCTAACAACGTGGTCAAAGATTGGATGATTTAAAATAAATATTTTTTACCATGCAGATTCGTGATATTTTAAACATTATAAAAGAAGCGGAAAATCCCAGTGATAAACCTGCCCCGTCATCTGGCTACGACACACCAACTTCAAGCAGTCTACCATCAAAAGAAAAGACTATGCCAGGCGGATACAAAGGTTCAGGCCAAATGATTGGCAACGAGTTGGTAACCAATCTTGATTCATATAAACAGCTCTTGTCGCCCGAAGGTCAAGCGGCTATGCAAAAAATTACCAAAAAATATAAAGACGGTACACTCAGTATGGACATTCCAATAGAATTACAAAGACAGGCTGGAATGGACGATACTAAGCCACATACGTTAGATGCACCTTGGAGATACGAAGGAGGCGGTACCAGTGTTCAATTGCCAAGCGGCAGTTACGTGTCTGGAAGTTGGCATAAAGGTTTTCATGATCCAAACGCACCAGCCGACGTATTACCACTTCCGCCTCTAGATCAATTAGCTGATAAAGACTACATGAAATCAGACCGAGCAATGAGTTTTTTAATTAAAACCGGACATGATGATGCCAGCATTAAGCGTAGTATGAAGCACTATTTTCCTCATCTATCAGATAAAGCTATTGATAACAATATTAACAGTACTAGAGAATTCTTTGCTAATAGAGGACGTAGTAAAGATCCATACGCAATAGACAGTCCACATGACCATAAGAAAAATATATTAGGTGCTGTAAGACATCCAGGTGCAATAGCTAAAATTGATCCTGAAGCATATGAAGCAAGTGTTAACCAACTAGTTAATCTTGGACAAGATAGAAAACTTGCCGCAAATGCAATTAAATCAGCTTATAAAAATAAAAGTGGAGCCACTGTTGCTCATGCCTATTATGAGCTTGATCCCAAAATGTTTGAAAAAGGTGCTCCGTTTTTCTACGAATTACAAGGACAGTATAAAGTGGGAGATTTTACCGTTTACCATCAACCCGAAACTGATGATGAGGGTCGCCCCACTGGTAAGGAAACTGTAGTTGCTATGAGACTCGGCAAATATTATAGAGGCGGTAAACTAAATTATAATGACGTAACTTCATATTGGCACGGCACCAAACAGCAATGGGAAAAAGATAAAAAAGAATTTTTAAGTCATTTAAAAAATACTAAGTCAGATTTTTCAACTGACTAATAAATGATTTAATCTTTTTCAGAGTTAATGTTTGCTAACATTTCTCTTATCCTGCTTCCATCAACTTTACCTCGAACTTTTGGAACTGTTATACCTTCATCAGGTTCTCTAGTGATTTCACCAGTACTGCTATCTACAACAGTACTGGTTTTTTTCAATCCATTCAAAATACTTGCAGTACCTGAACTAGGTTGCGGTCTACCGCCACCTTGACTAAAGCTGGCTTCCTGCCCATCCTCACCAGGATCAGTAATACGCAAACTATCTAAGTTAAAATCCAAATCAATCTTTTGACCTACTGCACTACTTGAACGTGTCTTCATAAACTGTATTTGATAACGCCCACGCTCACGCATAGCACGACTTGTAAAAATACCAATCACATTATCAGCTGTTTGAATCTTTGAAAGTCCACCTGAAATGTGACTGTGGTCAAATTCAATTTCTTCAACTGCACTACGATTTAACTGTGACGCTGTAACGCAAACACATTGTTGTTCCATAGCAAAGTTACGAATTTCTTCTGACACATATTTGTCTTTAACAAACAAGTCACTGGGACTAACTTTAACACTAACTGGCATCATCAAATCCAAATAGTCAATTAACACAACATCTGGCTTGTGTCCTTTCTTCACTTGATACTCTTTGATATAGGCCCGCAGATCATTTATGTTCTTTCCTGATGGCATATATTTGATTTGAATAGCACCGCTACTCTTACCTGCCATTTTTACTTTGAGTTCAACGTCTTCCAATGATTTAAAAATCTCTCGGGTCGGAAGACCAGTCATCATCGAATCCAATCTCATCGCAACTAGGTGCTCGCTCAGTTCTAGTGAAACGTAAAGTACGTTGAGTCCTACCTGGGAGAAGTTCACCGCAAGATTCTGTAGAAACAGGGATTTCCCCGCACCACTGCCCCCAGCGAAAATATTCAATTCTCCCCTGTTGAACCCTCCAAAAAGTTTTTTGTCGAATGTCGGCCATCCTGTACTCACTTGTCCATTTTTGTCTTTAAGACCCATCAAACGTCCACGAGGATCTTCAAAATAGTCTGTACCCATATCTTTATTAAGACTGATTTGAACTGCTGCCTTAATCATAGTTTCTACAGGCCCAAACTCCCCTTTTTCCAACATGTCTGCACTTTTAATAATTGCTCTTTCTAATGCTTTGTGCCTACTGAATTTTTCAAACTCATCTAATAGCCAATCATAATTTTCAGAAGGTAATCCTGTTACATCTTTGAAGTCTGTTTCACAACTTGTATTGACTATATCCAACTCTGGCATTACTTTATATTTGTCAACATATACATTGATAAATTCTGCCGCATCCTTCAACTTTCTATCAAAGTTTTCTGGATCAAAAATATTTTGACAACGCACAAACGTTTCTGCGTCACTCAAAAACATTTCTAAATATAATCGTTGTATTTCACTGCTGTAATTTGTTTTATTCATGCTTATATGTTATCTTTTTAATCTGTGACTCTAGTGAATCTTGAAACGAAACTTTCTATGTAACAACTATATTCATTTTCTCCAGACAATCTTTCATGACTTACATCACTTTCTTTGATATAGTGTACCCAAGTTTGTCCCTCAATAGCAAGCACGTCTAATACATGAAAATATGTGCCCCTGCCATCCCACCAACGTGATCCAGTTTCAACTATCATTCTTTTTCTCCTTTGGATATTTTTTCATCAGCAATTCTAATTTTATTTTATTATCTGTAGCAGAATCTAAAATGCTTTTAATCGTAAAAAGTTTACCATAACGTTTGAACGCATCACTGGCGTCTTTAATATCATCTTCCCATGTAGGTATGGCTACTAACCACTCATTTTCCATAGCGTACTGTACTAGCCCCATTCCAGTATGATCCCTGTCTGGGACAACAATAACTGTTTTACCTAGACTATTAATTATAGCACGTTGTCTGTCGTTGGGTAAATTAGTTAATAGTCCAATTCCATTTACTGCCAATGCATCAAACGGCCCTTCTGTAACCAAAACTACTTTATTTGAATAATTTTGTTTATCTATATTGAACACATAACCGCTTTGACTTTCACTCAAGTACTTGGGACTACCTAACACTACTTTTCTAGCAGTATAACCTATGAGCTTTTTTTGATGATAAAATGGTATTATTAATCTATCATTGTATCCAGGCATAGGACAATAATGCCAGTCATAGTCATCTAAATCATATCCTCTATCAAGCAAATATTCCAAACACTTAACACTGTCATCATATTCTAACAGAGCACTAACTAAGGGTATTGAATCAGGCGGCAGGTACTTTTCATGAAAGTCTAGTTGAGCTACTGCTTCAACATCATTATTGTCCAGTAATTTAAGAGCTTCTAAACTCCACTCATTTATCTTACTGGCAGGGACATTTAACCACTTGAATAATTTTTTATTTTTTACGCTTATTTGCCTGCCTGGTTGCCAACTAGTCTTATACCCGCAATTAAAACAGTGATATGTAAATCCAGACCCATGACTAATAAATCCGCCCCTCTGTCTTGTGTCAGTGGTTTCACCGTTATGTACACAGCAAGGTGCGTCAAAACTCATCCAACCAGAGGAGGTTTGTTTTCTTTTAAAAGGTAGGTATGATAGCAGTTCAGCCTGTATGGCAGTCATGCTATTATTTTAGCTTCTATAGAGTATTTTGTCAACAGAACCAATGTTCTTAGTATACCTAAACATTAGATAGTTTATATTGTTTAAATCATTAACGGTAATACCAATAGTGCCATTTTGATTAGAGAAAGACTCAGTTGTAATTGGTGTACATGCGTCCCAACTTGAAGGTGCGTCGTTTGCTAACGAGCCTCTAATTTCTAAATTACCTGTAAAGTTGGTAAAGTATGCTTGGATAGAATGGGACCCATTATTTCCTTTTCCATCCCTGTTGGTTGAGATTGGTCCAGCAGTATAGATTTCATTCTGACCATGCAAGAATGACAATTCTTCACTAGGTACAAATCTTGCAATGATCCCATCAACTACTTCAATGTTTCCATGTAAAGAACTAGCGCCGTCAATATAGGCCGGTAGTAACTCAGTGTTATTTTGTTCTAAAATCGTATATGTGTAAGTACCTGGCTTAAAACTTAGGGTTACATCACTTCCAGTTAATGTAAGTTGAGTTTTACCTTTTAAATTAAATGTTGTACCGTCATCGATAATTTCTAATTCTTTAGAAACAACTTCTTTGTTAGTAGCATAGTCAAACATTTTAAATACAAATGTTTTGTAAGAGACATCTATGGGACGTTGATCCCCATTTAAAAAGTTAAATTGAAGTGTATTTGTAACGCCTTTGGCGATTTTAGCATATCCGTGGTACATCGTATCTACCCCATGTTTGGTAGAATTTTCCAAATCTAAAAAGACTCGAATGACTGGTGTATATAAATAGACTGGTAAATTCAACATGCACGTATTTATTGTTACAGGAATTCTAGAAGGTGAACGAACTATTGAAAAACAATTTCCCATTCCTAACCTGCATCAGATGCAATGAGATCGAGATCGTAGGGATTATTATCAATCAAAATGACAGCGTCTTAAGCATCTATGATTTTGGGGCTATACACAATGACACTGAAAAACAGCAACTCTTAGATTTAGGGGATCAGTGGTGGTGGGAAAGCAATCGTAAAATCCCTATCAATATTTTTCTAAAAGGCGAAATGGATTTGTTTCGTAGATATATCAAAACACTGAACAGCAAGGATATAGAGCTTGTATTTGGTCCAGTTGTTAATTTAAACGATATCTCAGAAAAAAGGGTTAAACGTAAAAGTATTCAGCTAGTTCGATCTGTTAAGAAAACCCGTAGCTGATCCCTTCACAAATTTTGTTCATTTGAACAACAATAGCGTGAGCATAAGCAACTGCGTGACTCTTTTTAAAACTATAAGAATCGTCAGTCTTTTCCCATATTTCATCTTTAATACTGTCCCAACCTTTCATTTCACAGGTTGTAATTAAATGTTTCTTACCTGGACGTAGTATTGCCAAGAACATGGCTAACTGTTCAATGCTACGTGGTTTTAATCGAGAAATTAGATCATGATATCCATTGACATGAAATATCAAATCACAAAACTCTTTTTGTTCCAATAAATCCCAAAGAGGTTGTATGGAAAGTAATTGTTCAATTTCTTTTTCTGATTGAATATCTTTATAGATACTGACATTTAAAAAATCAATTTTGAAATACCCACGATTCTCAGCATCATCATAATCTATACTAGCCAATCCAGTTAAAGGGTCAGTAGGAATTTCTTGAAGATACACACCTGTATTGTGCTTTTTAATTTGTTCGTTTTCTATTCGAGACGCAGGTATATGTCTTATTAATTTTAAAGACTTGTCTCTATCAAAGAAGTCAATATCAATATCAGGCAATGCCAGTCTCCCTACATATTTCTTTTACCAATGCGATCTCACTTGGATAAGTTTTAAATCTTTTTACCCAATAGGTTGGGTCAATTAGATTAGCAATAATATCAAGTTGCTCATCATTAAATTTGGATAGCATGTCTGTTCCGCTTCTACAGTTTAATAAAAGCCAAGGACTGATTAATCCGTCTGCAATTTGTCTCACAGCCCTATTAATGTTAACATAGTTGAAATAGTGTGTGAAGTCTGCTTGATTCTCATCTGCCCATTCCATCATTGTTGACAATGATCTTTGTATGGCCGAGTCTGCTGGCTCAGTCTTAATCATTTCGGATAGATAGGTATAGTAGAGTTCATCGCGACACCAATGATCGAGCTTAACTCCGGATTTGATAACATAATCCACAAACTTGTCAGGGTAGATAGGATTAACATTATTAACAAAAGACCCAAACTTAACGAAGGCGTTATAGTAAGGGCTTTTACAAAAATCTTCATACGTTTTATCTTTTTTAGCATTTTGTGTCAGTCTGTAAAATCTATTATATGTCATAAAGCCTGCTTGCACACGCTTCTCATCTCGTTGTAGAGCACGACGTTTTTGTTCACACATATGGGCAACTAAAGTAGCTTCTTTAGTATATCCCTTACCACAGTGAACACACGTATAGTTACTCATATTCTTTTCTTTGTTTTTTGTCGTACCCCAACTTGTCAAATAAATCTTCGATGTCATTTTTATCCATTAAACTTGCTAACAATTTTACATCACTCATTTTCATTGCAGGATTGAGTTCTGCAACTAGTTTTTCAATTTTAACTGCTTTTTCTTTTTTACCAGCGGCTAGGTATGGATGATATGCCTTCGCTCCAGTGCCACACCCTGCAAATAATTTCCAGAGCAATCCTTTGTGATCTTTGCTCAATGTCCAATGGTTCTTATTCACAAGCTCATTGGTCATTTCTACAAACCACTCCTGTACATCTCTGTCGCCTTGCACATTACTAACATAACGCATTAAAATATACGGACTAAACGATTTACGTTCCTCATCAGTCCAATCATTATATGCGTCTTTGTCACGCATATCTACGCCATTTAATTCTTTTTTAATATCAAGAGCCATGTTCTATACTCAAATAATATAATATTTTAACACGTTCAATAGCTTCATGTAAAGCAGGATTAGTTAATGATGCTTCTTTTATTTTATACCAAAGTTGTGCTTCTAATATACCATCTGGAGATGCACTTCTAATTCTAGCAGGATTATTTTCTGGTTCCCAATCCCAACCAATTTCAAATCTATCTGACGCAGGCGCTCCCTGCTCTCTAGCATAAATTACCCCACCCTGTCTTTCGTATATGTAAGTTGCGCCTGATTTTAATCTTCCCATAGTATCACCAACACTTTGAATAATCTATAATTTCGCTCTGTCTGCTAACTTCTTTTACAAAATAAGCACATACAGGGCTTTCACCTGGATGCAAGGGAGTTGCCAATAGTTGTCCAATACGCATTTTTGGAAAATACCATTTGACATCTTGGTAAACATTGACAATGTCTACAGGATAAAATTCAGGTTTAAAACTACTAAGTGGATTGAATGTAAAAGCACTGAACCCTCTGTCATTCAAACTAGTAAGTGGCAAAACTTCCATTTCACCTGTACTTTCAGGATCTCCAACGACCATACACCAATCCAACGGCATTTGTAATTGCCAAGGACCAATCTGTAGCACTGCCGCAGGGCAAGTAAATGATTCTAAAAAAATCAATGGTTGAAAGAAATAATCTGGATTTTGATTATCACTGTTGTCTAAAACGGCAAACCTACAGTCCTCATCAACTTCTTCTGGGAGATCATTCAAATAAAATGTCTCATCTTTTAGCGTTAAAATTTGCATCAATATTTCACCTTATCTATTGTAAACGGGTACTTTGCTTCTTTGTAGAACTTTTTACGTTCTGTTAAATGTCTTTTAGCATATTTGGTACTAGCAGTTATATCCCAAATTTGGACGAAGTCTTTGTCTTCCGCTTTTCTAATACCACGTCCAATAGATTGGATAACGCGGACAAAGCTCTTTCCGGGTTCAATAAGAACCAAATTAAA
>Ga0222712_10006294_pt1 | contig 11759 bp, 12 predicted proteins | sample C33_657DmetaG_FD_165043 | JGI IMG/M metagenome (GOLD analysis project Ga0222712, IMG submission 165043) | Estuarine water microbial communities from San Francisco Bay, California, United States - C33_657D | ecosystem: Environmental > Aquatic > Marine > Unclassified | place: USA: California... | reverse complement strand
TTATACCTTATTTAGGAATGAGAAAGGAAGAAATTGCTAAGGTTTTTGCCTATTTAAATAGTGTTTCTTTTAATTATACTTTAGGGCATCCTCCTAAAATGGACAAATCAATTTTTTCAATGCGCAAAAATTAGCTATGGGGAATATTTTTAATCCAGATTTTCAAGAATTTTTATTGGCTCTGAATAAAAATGAAGTCAATTATGTTCTAGTTGGAGGATATTCTGTAATCTATCATGGATTCCCCAGAACGACAGGAGACATTGATATATTTGTGGAAGTTTCAAAAAACAATTATGATAAATTGACTCAAGCCTTTGAGCAATTTCAAATGCCTCTCTTTGATATGACTGAAGAGTCCTTTCTTCGCCATGCTCATATAAATGTTTATACCTTTGGAAGGCCTCCTGTATGTATTGAAATTTTGAAAGAAATCTCAGGTTTTACTTTTGATGAAATTTCTAACAATGCGCTCAATACCGTTTTTGAAGAAATTCCAATGAAGGTAATTCATATAAATGATCTCAAAAGGAATAAAAAAATTAGTGCTAGGGCAAAAGATTTAAATGATTTGGAAAATCTTTCTAAATTGTAAAAATTGGTCGCAACATCCGACAAGAGAAGGAGCAAAACAAAAAAGCCGATCAGTAATGATCGGCTTTCCTGTTGTAAATCAGCGAGTTAAATTAATTCCACCCTCCACCTAAGGATCGATATATATTGACTTTAGCTTTTAACTGACTTAGTTTGGTTTCAATCAATTCAATCTTTGCGTCCAATGCTTCCCGCTGTGTTAGTAACACTTCAATGTAATCTGCTTTTGTAGCAATAAAAAGTTTGTTCGAAATGTCAATAGATTGATTTAGGATCTCCACCTCTTTTGACTTAGTTTCATAACTTTTTCTATAATTATCTATAAAAGATAGATGATTGACCACTTCAACGAAAGCACTTAGAATAGAACGCTCATATTCGTATGCAGCAATGATCTGTTTTTCATTTGAATTTTTATATGCCGCCTTAATACCGTTCTTATTAATCAATGGCGCAACCGCATCTCCCACAAAATTAAAAAGGATTGATTCTGGTCGGAAAACAAAACTTGGATTAAATGCAGTAAAGCCTATTCCTGCACTTAGGCGGAAGGAAGGGTAGAAATTGGCTCTGGCAATTTGCACATCTAATTTTGAACCGGCCAAAGCTAATTCTGCTTGTCGTATATCGGGACGATTTAATAATAGTTGAGATGGAATACCGCTTTGAATCAATTCAACCGGAATATCATTCAATGAGCCTTTGGTTCTAGCAATATGATGCGAGAAACTCCCGGATAAGAAATTAATTTTATTTTCAGTTTCAACTATATTTTGATGAATGTTGAACTGCAAATTTTGAGTGTGCAATAATTGTGCTTCAAATCGGTTTACAGCGAGCTGAGATACTTTAGCTGCTTCTTTCTCCAATTTGATCATTCTAAGCGCATTTTTTTGAAGCTCAATATTTTGTTCAACAATCGCTAGTAAGTTATCAAGAGATAACAATTCATAATAAGCGGTAGAAACTTCAGCGATCAAATTCGTTACCATAAAATTTCTACCTTCTATCGTAGAAAGATATTTTAGCGTAGCTGATTTTTTAGCATTCCTTAGCTTTTTCCAAACGTCTAATTCCCAAGAAGCATAAACTCCCGCTCTAAAATCTCCAATATGCATAGGCCCACTTTCTGGCCTGTTTTTGAGATCTTCCTCTGAAATGCCATCAAAAGTGTATCTGCCCGTTTTTTCTACTCCTGAAACTGCCCCAAAATTAAGAAATGGCAAGTACTCCCCTTTTCTTGATTGAATTTCATTTTTATCAATCTCGATTTCACGAAGTGCCATATTCAACTCTTGATTATTTTTTAAAGCAGTATCAACAATAGCAACCAAGTAAGGGTCGTTAAAATACTGACGCCATTTTATGGATGCTATATTGGTTGAATCTTGAACGGTATTATAGTATCCGGGAACTGTTTTGCTTTCTTGCTTAGTAACTAATGCAGGAATTTTACATCCAGCAAAGCCTACACTAGTAAGCAAGAGTATATATTTAAATTTCATTTTTTTTCTTCCTTATTTTTTTGATGATGTTTTTGATTTGTTTAACAAGCGCGGAATCTTCTCTGTTTTCCACCAATTCCTCTGTTAATGGGTTTAAATCTTCCCCTTTAATGAGTGATCTGCCCTCCTGAAGTTTTGCGAAAATGTAATAAAGTCCAGGAACGATAATGACACCGAAAATTGTTCCGAACAACATCCCTCCTAGTGCCGATGCACCGATCGTGTGATTCCCAACTGCGCCTGGACCTTTTGCCAATACAAGGGGAATTAATCCTGCAATGAATGCAAAGGAAGTCATAAGGATTGGGCGAAAACGAGCTTTAGCGCCCTCAATGGCTGCTTCTAATATACTTACACCCTGATTTTGTTTTTGTACCGCAAATTCAACAATTAACACAGCGTTCTTTCCTAGTAAACCCACTAACATGATGAGCCCTATTTGCGCATAAACATCATTGTTTAAATGCATCGTCTTTAAGAGTAAAAACGATCCAAATATACCCGGGAAGATAGATAGCAGTACCGCCATAGGCAATATAAAACTTTCATATTGTGCAGATAAAATCAGGTATACAAAGAAGATCACGACTAAGAAAATGTATATGGCTTCATTTCCTCTTCTGGATTCGTCATAAGAAATACCTTCCCATGCTATATCATATCCCCTGGGCAAAGAAGCTTTAGCCACCTCTTTGATGGCCTTAATCGCATCACCCGAGGAATATCCGTTTGCAGGAACACCATTAATCAAAGAGGAGACATAAAGATTATACCTGGCAATCTCATTTGGTCCTTGTGTTTTTTTAATCGTCATAAATGCAGAATAGGGCACCATTTCGCCATGGTCATTTTTAATGAACATGTTTAAAATATCGGATGGTTGCTTTCTAAATTCTGGGGATGCTTGCGTATATACTTTGTAATAATTATTGAACCTGATGAATCCTTGTTCATACGTACTACCCACCATAATATTTAGATTCTCCATGGCTTCGCCTATCGAGACACCTTTTTGCATCGCTAAACTATTGTCAATGGAAATTTCATATTGAGGATATTTGGCAGAATAAAAGGCAAACAACCCACTTAGTTCTTTTCGTTTTTTCAATGCCTCTACAAATGCGGTATTTACCTTGTCAAATTCTTGATAATCTACATCACTTCCCTTATCAAGTAAACGCAAAGAAAATCCATCGGATGTACCATAACCTGGAACAGCTGGAGGTTCAAAATATTCGATGTTGGCTGGGAGGTCTTTGGATTTTTCTTCAAGCTCTACGATGACTTCTTTTACATTATTCTTTCTGTCTGACCAGTCTTTTAGATTAATCAAACAAGTACCGGCATTGGAGCCACGACCTTCTGTTAGGATTTCATATCCTGCAAGGGAAGTCACAGAAGCAACACCTTCCACTTCTTTTGCAATTTTCTGCAATTTTCTAGAAATCTCATTGGTACGCTCCAATGTAGTTCCTGGAGGAGTTTGGATGATGGCGTAAATCTGCCCCTGATCCTCGTTTGGAATGAATCCAGCTGGAAGTACTTTATTAATGCCCATGATCCCAAAGCCAAAGACAATCAAAATCCCAAAAGTCAACGTTTTTCGATTGACAATTAAGATAAGGAGCTTTTCGTATTTGCCAGTTGCACGATCAAAGCTTTTGTTGAACCAGTTTAAGAAAAGATTAATAGGCGTTTTTTTCTTTGGTTTCCCATGCGTATTCTTGAGCAGAATGGCACACAATACGGGGGTAAGCGTTAAAGCGACAAATCCAGATATCACAATGGCACTTGCCATAGTTAATGAAAATTGACGATAAAGTACACCAACAGGACCTGTCATAAAACTCACGGGAATAAACACAGACGTCATGACTAAGGTAATGGCAATAATAGCACCGCTAATTTCTACTACAACCTTTTGTACCGCCGCATATGGAGAAAGGTTTTCCTCCTCCATCTTTACGTGAACAGCTTCTACCACGACAATTGCATCATCTACCACGACACCAATGGCAAGCACCAACGCAAATAACGTAACAAGGTTGATCCCAATGCCAAAAGCATTCATAATCATAAACGCACCAATCAACGAAACGGGTACCGCGAGTATTGGAATAATAGTGGAGCGCCAGTCCCCTAAAAAGATGAATACAACAAAAGCCACTAGCAAAAAGGCCTCAAATAATGTATGCAATACTTTTTCGATCGAGGCATCTACGAATTTGGAGACATCATAATTGATCTCAAAATCAATCCCAGGAGGGAAATCTTTTTTCAATTCTGCTAATTTTAATTTCACATCGTCAATCACCACTTTTGCATTGCTACCAGGATTTTGCTTTAAGACCAAAGAAGCCGAAGGGTGTCCGTCTTTATTGGAATAGATGTCGACGAATTCAGAACCTACTTCAACTTTAGCAACATCTTTAAGTTTCAAAACCTCACCATCCGCATTTGCTCTCAATATAATTTCATTGTATTGTTCAGGCGTATTGTACCATCCCTTATAAGTAAATACGTATTCCTGAGACTGCGCAGTCTTGCCAGAGCTCAGCCCAACTCGACCTGGACGAGCTAGTACACTCTGCTCATCTATTGATTTTAATACATCTGTCGCTGATATATTATAAGCCCTCATGCGTTCTGGATTCAACCAAACCCTAATGGCAAAGGAGCGACTACCAATCGCTTGCGCAAGCCCCATTCCTTTAATACGTTGTAATTCAGGAAGAATAAAGGTATTTGCATAGTTGAAAAGAAACTTTTCATCCACCTTATTGTCTTTGCTATAGAGGTTAAGGTACATCAACATACTTGGCTGCATTGGAGAGATAATCACTCCTTCACGTTGAACAAGTGGAGGAAGATTAGTCATGACTTGGTCTACTCTCGATTTAACCCTTACAGCTGCAAGCGTTGGATCTGTACCTGGCTCAAAAATGATCTCGATACTTGCTTCACTCGCACTTGTCGCATCAGAAAGCATATACTGCATTCCCTGTACACCATTGATGGCACGCTCCAAAATGGTTAAAGTAGATTTTACCAATACATCTGCATTGGAACCAGGGAATTCTATAAAGATATTGACCCTGGGTGGAGCAATCTCCGGAAATTGTGCAATTGGAGATTTGGTGATTGCAATGAAACCCAAAAAGACAATTGCCAATGATAATGCAATTGCTAAGACGGGTCTTTTTATGAAATTTTTAAACATGATTGTCTATTTTATTTTGCTGTTATTCGGCGTGAATAGTTTTTATTTCAGCCAATTCTTTTTTTAGAGAAACGAAGTTGAACTTAATCTTTTCGTTATTTTTCACCTTGCCTAATCCTTCCAAAAGAATTTTATCAGTTGGTTTTAGTCCAGTGGCAAGCACATAAAAGTGTGGAATTTCTTGCGAGATAGTAATCTCATTAGATGTTATCACGCCGTTTGTAGCCACTAAATACACATACTTCTTATCAAGCACATCAAACGTAGATTTTTGTGGAATGAGGATGGCATTTTTAAATTTAATAGGCATCATGATATTACCTGTTTCCCCATGGCGAAGTATTCCCTTTGGATTTTGAAAGGTTGCCCTAAATGCAATATTGCCCGTTTCGTTATTGAAATCTGCCTCGATCGTTTCCACATAACCAACCGTTTCAAAAGTGGCTTTATTGGCCATTTGTAATAATACTTTTTGCTTGTTTTTGGATTGTACTTTTTGGATATAGTCCAAATACTCAGATTCTGCTACGTTGAAATAAACCCACATTTTACGATTATCTGAAAGACTAGTAAGTAATTCACCTTCATCTACTAAACTACCTAGTCGAGTATGGAATTTATCCATAATGCCATCAAAAGGAGCCCGAATTTCAGTGAACCCAAGATGCGCTTGTGCTAATTGTAATTCTGCCTTCGCTTTATCTAGTTTTGCTTTAGCCATGGATAACTCACTTGCAGACACAACATTGTTATCAGTTAATCCTTTTGTGTTTTTATATTCAATATCTGCAAAGTTGACTTCCGCTTTTGCTTTTGCGACCTCAGCTTCATATATAGCTGGCATAAGTTTAAACATCAGTTGTCCCTTTTTTACCAGCTGTCCTTCGTCTACAAATATCTTTTGCAGATATCCTTTCTCTTGTGACCTAAGTTCTATGTGATTTGCAGAATGAATTTGAGCAACGTATTCTTTATAAATAGTGGTATCTATCTGCATTGGGCTAGTGACAGTAAATATCGTTTCTTTTTCTTTTTCAGTTTCATGTTCTGCACATGATGTAAAAAGCAGGATAGTTGCAGCAATAGCAACGAGTGGGAACCCTTTCATTGATTTTATTTGAATGGTGATGTAAATACAATAGAAGAAACATACAAGCAAGAGATTGCTTATATGTTGTTACGCAAAGTTTATTGCGGTAGAAAAAATTAACTTAAGATAGTTCGCTCTTCCAGGAATGGTGGAGCACAAAGAAGGGCATTTCAACTTTGCTTAGATTAGCAAAAGCTAAGCTTAAGTAAAGTGTATTCGATAATACTGAGTAATGATTTGAATTGAAATTACAATTACTGGAGAGTGACGCTTTTAAATAGACATGCTCGTTTTGAACTTCATCTTCTTCAAATTCTACAAATAGGTCAGTTTGACTTTGATGATGCTTTACAGAAGTTTTTTCAAAATGGGCATTTTGAGTAGTACCTGAAATTGATTTTGAAAGTCCGAGTGTAGATTGTAAAGGCGCAAAAGAAAAATGCTGAATTAAGCTTATAAAAATGAGCAAGCCAAAAAAACGCAAATTCAATTTTTTCATTAGTTTCATGCCTTTGCTATGATGCATTATTTTAACCGTATTCTTTATTTGCATGTAGCTGTAATATTACAATGGAAATACAGGTTAGCCAAATATATCCGAGTATTAATTATATTTTAAGACTAATTTAGCGCCTTTTCTGCGCAAAATTCCACCCTTTAAGGGAGCAATAATGATAAAAAGGGTATACTTTTGTAGTTTACCCTTTTTTATGTTTTATGGATAAGTTAGTTCAATTCCTTAATAAGTACCGAAATGAAGTCATCGTGGGTGTACTAGTATTTCTCTTTTTGATTTTCAGAGATGTAATTAAGTCCTTCTTGTAAAATTCCGGGCAAGGTATTTTTTCTTATTTTTGGGAATGAAATTATTGATTCCCTTTCTACTTTTCAGTTTTTATTGTGTTGGGCAGTCTGATTCCTTGAAAATTCGATCAAATATATATGTGGAAGGCTATTATTTAAATTCTTCCAAAGGGGTTAAATCGCCCCTTTTTTATAATCACACTTCCGTAAATACGCCTGCATTAAATTTGGGGATGGTTGAATTTTTTGCAGATAAGAAGCGTTGGTCTTTTCAAAGCGGAATCATGCTCGGGACCTATTCCCAAAAAAACTTAGCGGCTGAACCTAACTTTTGGAAACAGATTTATCAATTGAATTTGCAGTTTCAACTAAATTCAAAAAGTCAACTAGTAGCTGGTATATTCCCGTCTCATATTGGTCTTGAATCAGCAAAAAACCTTGAAAATGATTGTTTTTCTCGCAGTTACCTAGCAGAAAATTCGCCCTATTATGAAACTGGTTTAGCATGGAATTATAACCCATCAACAAATTTATCATTTCGGGTATTGGCTTTAACGGGTTGGCAGACGATCGCAAAATTCAACCCTGCATTAGGTACCCAAATCGGTTATAACGGGAAGTCTGGATGGAAGATTAATTCCAGTCAATTCCTCGGGAACGAGGGCAAAGGGACTCGGGTATTTTTAAATAATTTTGCTCAAATACCTATTTCTAAGCAATTTTCTGGGACAATAGGTATGGATGTTGGATTCGAATCTAGCCGCGCATGGCACGGGGGACTTGCTTTCCTTACTTGGAAGCCTAATGAGAAAATTCGCATGAGTAGCCGTGTCGAATATTATTCGGATCAACACGCCATTATCATGCCGGCGGCATTTACAGACATAGCGAAATCAATATCATTGGACTATATATTTAACAAGATGTTTATGCTTCGCTCAGAATTTAAAAACTCGGATAAATTTGGTCATGAGTTTTTGCTAGGCGGACTAATTCTTTTTCCAACGCAACCATGAAAATTATGAACTTATTCATAACAACAGTATTGTTTGTATTTTCTGTCAAAGCACATGAAAATATCAACATTGGCTTCTCAAATGACCTGAACGATTCAGATGCCAATAAAGTTATTTTGTTAAGTTCAATTGGACAGCAAACATTAGATATTAAAGTTGCCAACATTAAGAAAAATACAGGTAAAATTATTGTAGAAATTTATCATAGTAAAAGTTCGTGGCTGAAAACCCCGTATAAAAAAGTCGTTTTATCAACCGATCAAGAAGCTCAAATAGCTTCTTTTGATGTTCCTTACGGTAAATATGCTATAACGATTTATCAGGACTTAAATGAAAATAGCGAAGCCGATATGAATTTTTTAAGCATTCCAAAAGAACCTATTGGTTTTGGAAATAATTACAAGCCTTTTGGAGAGCCTAAGTATGAGTCTTGTACGATTGAATTTAACGCAAACTCAAAGCCACATACAATTAATTTATATAAAGTATTTTAATTGATTTTATCGAATACAGTCTTCCAGGTGCGTTCTTCATTCCAAATGTTTGATTTTGCTTTGGCCAATACGGCAATGGACTTACCATCTTTGCTCAAGTTCCAAACTTCAGTCACATTCGTATATGCTTGTTGTTGAACATTAACCTTGTAAGGAGTGCCCGTCATAAAATATACAATGGATTTAATGGTCATGGTTTGTCCATCGTTTGACAAATTGACACTAAACGTCTTTCTGTTTCCTTGGCTATGATTAATTTGTCTTGTTTTCCCATCGAAGGTCAGCTTCTCCCGACTTTTAGCAGATGCAGCGTTTGAATCCGCATTTTCTATGGTTAAAAAATTTACCTGTTCTACGATTTTCATACTTTTCGAAGCCATCCGATCGCTCGCGTCATAAGAGCAAAAAATATTGCCGCCCATACTGATGGCCTCTTTAGCTTTCCAATGGCCAGAAAAAGTAGCGCGTTGGGCGACATTTTTTTTCTGTGCTTGGACGGTAACATAAATTACCCCTGTTAGCAGCGTAATGAGGGAGGCCAAAATGTATCTTTTATTTCTCATCTGTTTTTGACTTATTTTCTATTTTTTACAAAGTCGAAAATGTCTCCGATAAACACACCTATCGACAACCCTAACCCTGTTCCTTTTGAAATATTTCCTGAAATAATTCCATAGGCTGCTCCAAATACTACACCAAAACAAGCGCCAAGAGCAATGCCATTTCCGGAATTTTTATTCTTATTTTCTGACATGCTTAAATGCTGAAATTATTCTCTTTTTAAAGATACAAATTATCTCTTAGATGCGAGTGACACAATATTAGCCCGATCTTTATAAGCATTTCAAATTTATCTAGTTTCTGCCATTAGGAAATCGGGCGTAAAAAACTAGCGGGATCCGGGCAGTTATTGGCATAAAACGAAAGATCTCGTTGGGAACAAACCCCAGGATAATCCCCATGAAACCCCTGCATATCGCGGATTAATTGGAAATGCAGATGTGGTGGCCATCCCCCATTTTCAGTGGGTTTCCCCAAATGGCATAGCAGTTGACCCGCGCCGATTGGCAAGCCTATTTTAAGAGGAACTAAATCGGCCATGGAGACATGTCCATATAAACTATAAATTTTTTCAGGTAGGATGATATAAAATGATCGTTGGGCCATAATTTCCGGCCCCCTGATTCGCCTGAAAACTGTGCACCTCGCCAGCGAATGGAGCAAAAATAGGAGTTCCAGCCTGCGTCCAAAAATCCATGCCTAAATGAATATTCCTGAAATCTGCGGAGGCCGTGGCGAAATTCTCATAGGATTCATATATGACCCGGTGCTCCAAGTAACCACCAAAACCCATCTTCCCGCCTAATTTACCCTCGATGTACTCCTGGAATGCTGAGACATTCCCGTAGATGGATGGATTTAATTCCAGATTTGTGGCGCTTAAATCCAGTGCGACACTATTTTTAGCAGATAAAGGTTCAGTAAAGAGGCGATGAATCATGATGGGATAAATTTCTCAAATGTATTGAAAAAACCAGTAAGCTCGCGTTTATCCTAGTTGGAAAGAGAATTCTTAGCATTCAAAAAAATCCACTAATTGCATTATCTTCTGCTGGCACCGGATACTTAAAACTAATTTAATCATAACTATATCCTGCTTTATCATTATATAGTTAAAAATATTTACCTTGCAATCTATTCGCATTAGACAATGTTATTAAATTTTAATTATTGTAGCATCGTTTAATTTGTTCAAATCAAACAATTCCCCCTTTTAATGATATGTGGAAATCATTAAACAAAATAGTTCATTTTGAAAGCAAACCCAATTTTGTTACCATTTTATGGTTCTTAATCCCTTTCGTAGCAGTTCTGTTATTAATCAGTAAAGGCGATTCCCACATTAATAATTATTTGATTTTCAAAAACGTTTTTTGGCATAGCGTTCAGCAGCAAAATCTATATCATCATTATCCATCAGAATACTTCGACAAAAATCATTATGGGCCATTTTTTAGTTTGATCATTGCCCCTTTTGCCCTTTTTCCCAATTTTATTGGGGCCCTTTTATGGGCAACACTAAATGTTGGGATTTTATTTTATGCAGTTCATCAATTGCCCGTTTCCCATTGGGCTAAAAATGTGATCCTATTGATCAGTTTAATAGAAATGCTCACCTCCGTTCAAAATTTGCAATTTAATCCAATGCTTTGCAGTTGGATTATTTTGACCTATATCTGCATTAAAGAAGATAAATTAGGTTATGCTGCGATGTTCATTGTGGCAGGAACATTGGTGAAATTATATGGGATTGTGGGCATGGCTTTTATTTTTTTTACTACCGAGCGTAAAAAATTAATAAGCTATTTGATCGTCTGGGCCATTATTTTTTTCTGTTTACCCATGCTTATTTCGAGTCCTGAATTTGTGTTAAATTCTTATTTGGATTGGTATCATGTTTTGGTCGAAAAAAACATAGAAAATGTGTCTTCGTATCAAAATATGGGGATGACCGATATTTCTGCCATGGGGTTTGTGAAAAGAGTTAGCGGCTGGTATGATTTATCTAACTTTTATTTTATTGTCCCCGCTGGCATACTCACGCTTTTGCCATTAGCTAGGTTTTCTAAATGGACTGAGGAGAAGTTCCAACTAAGCTACTTGGCCCAAGTTTTAATTGGCGTCGTTATTTTTAGTACATCTGCTGAATCTCCAACCTATGTGATTGCCGTGGTAGGTTTTGCCATTTGGTATATTTTATCCGCGCCAAAGCCCAGCCAATGGATGTATTATGTACTCGCATTTGTTTTAGTATTAACTGTTTTTTCTCCTACTGATTTGTTTCCCCGATATATACGCAAAGAATTTGTCATACGATATTCACTTAAAGCCCTGCCTTGTTTGATCGCTTGGCTAATAATTACCTTTCAATTGATTTGTTCAAACTTTGAAAAAAAAGAGCCAAATGCATACTAAGCTTGACATCATTTTGCCAGCGCATAATGAAGAGGGGAATATTCATCTTATTTATGAGCA
>Ga0222712_10006293_pt1 | contig 11760 bp, 6 predicted proteins | sample C33_657DmetaG_FD_165043 | JGI IMG/M metagenome (GOLD analysis project Ga0222712, IMG submission 165043) | Estuarine water microbial communities from San Francisco Bay, California, United States - C33_657D | ecosystem: Environmental > Aquatic > Marine > Unclassified | place: USA: California... | reverse complement strand
CGATCTTGTTCACCGGGGACTTTAACTTGAAGAGGAACAAGGCGCCTTCGGGGATGGCGCCGAAGCTACGCTCCCCGCCCGGGGCCCAGAAATTCACCTCCTGGGTAGCATGGTTGGAATGGAACTCGAACCAGGACCTGTCGGTCACCCCAACCCAATACTCCAACTTGGCCAGCCGATCCGGTCGCCCTCCGTCCATCTTTTCGGTGATCAGGAAGCCCAGCTCACGCAGACGCCGGAAACAAGCAGTGCCCTCCCCGCCACCGAAGTCATCACCCGTGACCACCTGTCCAGTCGCGTGCTTGAGCGCGAGGCCGATGAGCAACTTAGGCGGGTACGGCTGACCCTGATGGACAACGTCGTAAGTCGTGGAGTCGCGGAAGCCGGGCAACGTTACCCCAGCAGCCAGGTCGGCCAACGCCTTTTCGACATGCTCTCTCTTAACTTGGGAGAAATCCATCAGCAATTGACGTATTTGCAGGGATTCTGGGCGCCGACGGCGAAGTAGTTGGCGACGGACTTATCGATGTACCTCGAGCGAATGGCCGCCGGGGCGACTTTACCGGTGAACTCGATCCGACCTTCGACATCCGCGGGGGTCAGGTCGTTCCGGGTTTGATAACCGACAACGCGCGCTTCCTGCCACGATTCAGGCTCATAGACCTCCTTGACGATGCCTTCGAAGATGGCGAAGACGTACCGCGCCCCCCTCGCTCGGTCTAAGCCAAGCTTCCAGACCCCGCGTGTAATCTCGTAGAGTTCTTGGGCAGACATACCATTACGGTGTAGTTCGCTGATACGGATGAGGACTACGGGATCGGGGATGTCGGCGTTCATAGGGGCGTAGAAGACCTCCAGCTCTTTGAGGCTCTTACGCCCATAGAGAAGGCTGTTATGGCCGACCACCATATTGGTCAGCTCTTTGAGGCCGATGAGGTCGATGGCCGCGGCCTCGACGAGGTAAGCCTCTTCTGCGGTGGCCATGCCATGGGCGAGAATTTCAATCCTGGGCTCAAGGCCCGCGGCGAAGATCTCCTTGATGCGCTTAACCTTCGGATGGTCATCATCCTCGTATAGATGGTCCAGACAACGCTCCCCCTTGCCCTTCCCAATGTAGAAGACCTTCCCATCCCGGGGATCGACGTAGAGGTACACATAATGCCCCAACGCCTCGGCCATGCCGGGCTTCAGGGAACGGAGATGGGGAGGAATTGCCATGGTCAGCTTACTGAAGAAACTACTGAGCCTAACCCCAAATGAAAGTCCTATTCCTCAATACCGGCAGACGCCCGATCGATTGTGACAAACTGCTGGGGCTAGGGAGCAAGCCCGACGTGATCATCTTGGCTGAACTCACGCAAGGCAGCCAAATCGCCTATGAGAAGGGCCTGGATGCTCGTGGATACAAGCATATGTCCCGCCCCAACTGCAGCCTCGGCCTCATGACCCCCAACGAGTTCGCCGAGAAGCCTGTCGGCCGGCGTGCTCACCTGTAGACTCTTGTAGCAGGTTAATCATAACACTTATTCGCCCCCAGAAATAAGCTTTGCTGGACCAAAACCCGTTTTATCTCGGAATTGACTGCTCGGTTCTCTGTGACTTGATAAGGGCAACCCCTATCCCATTATGGCAATTTACGTCTATTGCACAGAAGCCTGTCGCAAGGAGGCCGAGAGACACAGCGTCGAAGGTAATCTAGATACGATTATCGCCAAGGTCGAAGCCGATCAAAGTTTTACTCAATTCCAGCACTACCCGGCTCCCTTCTATGTGAAGAAGAAATTCGGCATGTTCATAGGTAGACTCATCGCACGACGCGTAGAGGTCGAAGGTCATGTCGTGCTTGTTCTCCTGGCTTTCATGAAAAGGGGCTCATCAGAGTATAAAGACAAGGGGGGCTTCAACCTGGATCCTGTAAAGTACGCCAAGCAGCATCTCGACGAGCGCTTCACGCACGACGACCTGCTCCGATTCGTGGCAGAGAGACGCAAGTCACCGCCGGTTTCGAGGAAACCGTCTCTAGAGCCCTCCGAACAGCTCATCTTGGATGGGGCGCTTGCCGAGTCTTCTACCCCGCCCCAGAGTTTCGCCGAATCACTTGCTTGGGTTGAGCAGGCCGGTCGTGACGAAATCCGCAATCGCAGGCAGAGTATCATCAAGGCGGTCTATGGTCTTTCCAGCAACTGGCTCAGCGACGCGCCTGATGCCAAGGCAGGAGGCGCCAAGCAAGCACTTCAGGACGAAGTTGGCTATGTGATGTGGTCCAGGCTCTTCCCTGAATATGGCATCAGGCTCCTGGCCTATATTGGGAAAGAGTCCGACACTGACAAGGTCATGTCGGCAGGCCTGCTCAAACTTCTAAATGCAAGCAACCCAACTAAAGAAGATGTTTTGCGTCAGTCATCTCGGCTTTACCCGGATTACGTCTGTGTAGACATCGACCTTTGGTCGCGTCTCCAACAGGACAAGGACTCAAACTTGGCACTCTCGCCTGAAGAGGAGGAGGTCAGACGTTCTGTCAGGATGAAGAGGGAGCACGGTAAGACTAATGTCGGCTATCCCCTATTCATAAATGGCAGGGCAGGTAGCGGCAAGACAACCATCCTTCATTACCTATTTGCTGAATATGCCGTATACCATGCCAAGGCAGGAAACACTAAGGACTCAGGATACGCACCGATGTACTTCACGGCAAATCCAAGGCTCAAAGATCGTGCCGCCGACACTGTAACCAAGATAGCTCAATCAAACGCAGCCATTAATAACGACGTGGCGTCTGCCGACACGGAAGACTCAGATAAGCTTAAGGTCCTTATTCCAACTTTCTTCACATGCTTCCACGACTTTCTCATCCAGAATCTACCACCTTCATTCTCGCCGAAGTTCCAGTCGGCGAAGCGAATCACCTACCCTAAGTTTCGCGAGCTTTGGGAGCGAAAGTTCATGGCAGATCGTGAAGCCCGCCAGAAGGCTCCACCTGCGATCTCCTGGCATGTAATTCGAAGCTACATTCTCGGCAATGAGACTGACTTTGATGACTTTGACGTCGACATGGACCGCGGCGACACTTCTCACAACATCTTCGAGCTGGAAGACTATGTCCAGCTCGAGAGGAAACAGAGGTCAGTCTCGGAAGAGACTTTCCAATTTGTTTTCGAGCGAGTCTGGAAGTGGTATGCCGAACTCAAGCACAACGACGGTTACTGGGACGACCAAGATCTCGTCCGAACTATTCTCAGAGAAGATGCTCGTCAGCGCAATCAGGCCGATGGACATGAGCGTCTCGCCGGGTGGAGGCTCCCAACCTTTACGGCGATATTCTGTGACGAGTCTCAGGATTTCACGCCCGTCGAACTCTCCCTGCTCCTCAAGCTTTCATTGTTCTCGCATCGTAGCCTTCGGCCTCACGAGATAAGGAAAGTCCCTTTCGTTTTCGCGGGTGATCAGTTCCAGACGCTAAATCCAACCGGCTTCCGTTGGGAGGCCATCAAAGCCTCCTATGTTGAGAAGATTTCTTTAGGCTTGGACGCCACCCAGTTGGAAAACGAAACACCGGTCAGCCTTAACTACCAAGAACTGACCTTTAATTATAGATCCACTCGGGAAATTGTCGGTTTTAGCAACCTCATCCAGGCATTGCGCACACGCGTGTTCTCTTTATCAGGAGAAATAAAGCCGCAGCAGACCTGGACAGACTCAACTGGAAATAATGTTGTACTGACCAACGCCGACCGAGATGACCTTTGGGATAGTATCAAAAAATATAACGTTAAGGTGATTGTCCCCTGTGGCGAAGGAGAAGAGGAATCCTTCATCAAGGCTGACCCGATTCTTAATCGCTACGTGAAGTTTGATACAGCCACCGGAGGTACCGACATCACTGTTCTAAGTGCTGCCAGCGCAAAGGGACTAGAGTTTAGCCATGTCATGACATACGGATTTGGCAACCAAGAGGAGGCCAAGAAAGTCCTTAAATCCCTATCTCAGCCTCCCGTTGAAGGAGACGCAGGCGAAGCCAGCCTGCCCTTGCAGTATTTCATCAACAAACTCTATGTCTCTGTCAGCCGACCTACACGTTGCCTTGTAGTTGCCGATCAGTTAGGCGAGAAAATCGGTTTCTGGGAATTCAGCGAGGGCGAGAACATGCGGGCAATTGAGTCAGGGATTAAGCGCTGGTCTGACGAATGGGACCGACATGTAACCAAACCATTTGTTCAGCTTAATGACTTCAGGTTCTCCGAAGGGCAGGTTGCCGATGTTGTCCAGGACGCCGAGCAGCTGCGCTCACAGGCCGAGGGCAGCCGATCGCACTTCATGATGCGACAGGCAGCGAATCTTTTCAAGAATGCCGGCCGGATGCAGAATTACCGGGCATGCGTTGCCGCTGCATTTGAGTTCGAAGATAAGCATAAGGAGGCCGCCGATGAGTATCTGGCATCTGGCGCTCACTATCGCGAAGCATGCTGCGCTTTTGTGAGGGCAGGCCTACTTGAGAATTTCGCCAAGATTCTCACTGCTGTCGCCAAGGATCCGCAACTAAGGGATGATCTTGAAGGAAGGCTGGCAAAATTGGTCGACGGTATTCAACAAAAGCCCGGGCAGGACCTTTCTGGTGCCGCCAGGAACCTAATGGCTATAGCCACGATTCAGCGTCTTCCCTCGCAGTTACTTGATGAGCCAACCGCACGTTCAGTTCGCCTGGCACTGGATCGTGTGCTCGATCATTATCTAAAGCTGGCGCAGAAAGAGGCGAATTGGGCAACATTCGCCAAGGAGTACATCGCTGTCAGAACCAAACTTCCAGAACTTACCTCCGCTGATGCTCTAACACTTGCCCGGCTGAGTCATCGAGCGGGGCTGTGGAAAGAGGGCGCGAAATACTTTGAGGATGCCAAGTCCGTAACCTCCAAGGAGTATCTCGAGTGCAAAGCTCGAAGCGCAAGTTGGCCAGACAACCTTGATTCACTTAGCCGTCTTGGACTGAATACCGACATCGTAGCTTCTTTCGACAAGTTTGGCTCTGCGGCGCTTAGTTCCGCACAAATCGCCAACATCGCTGGCGCACTCGCTTCGGTTGAGAGATTTGAGGAGGCCGTCCAGCTAGCGCTTAAGCCTATTGCCAAACACGACACGGTCTCAGCCCTGCTCGCACGGATGCCGGAGAAACTTAGCGAATCCCGTCAGATCGGCTTACTCGCACTTTACTTCTCGAAGCTCGGCCAGGAGCAAAACCTTAAACAGCTGCTTACGGCACTCAAAGACATCAAAGAATTCAGGCCAAAGACTGGCTCTGACTCTGATATTACCACGGACACGTTGATAAAGATAATCGTCAGAAACCAAGACCTTCTTCTTTCTTTTGCGGTGTCATCCGCTTGCATGTGCGGCGACGCATGGGCAAAGATTGATTGGAGTCCCACTTCGCCGTTCCGAAAGAACCGTATCATTCAGGAACTTAAGCGTGCCTATCCCGTCGGTCGCACCACTTCAACCGACAAGTTCCTGCTTTGCGTAGGTATGATTTTCGAGCATCTAGATGCCTTTAACGATGCCATCGAGTATTTTGACAAGGCCCTGAATGGCCTCGAAGGAGAGGACAAGCGGCATGCGTCACAACGTTGGGTTCGCTGTTACCTTAAGCGCTACCATGAACTGAAGATTAAGAATAATGCCACAGCTTCCAACGATGCTCTCCGTAAGGCCGAGGAAGGTTTTTATAGCGCAGGAATCAAACGAGGCGAGGAAGACACGCTTCCACAGATGCCCCCAGCATTGGATTCAAACTGGTTGCTACAAGCGCACATCGATAAGGTTCACCAAAGTATTCAGAGCGTTCCTCCGCCAACTTCTGACAGGTCAATCAACCCTAGCGTTCAAATGGCAAGCGTTGGGGCGATTGACTCTTCCTCTAGCTCGATAGTTTCGGCTGCAACTGGATCATCTTTGCTTCCAGGCTCTCCGGCCGGACACTCCAAGGTAAAAATTGCAGGTCTCGAGCTTGAGTATTTCCCTGGCAAGAAGTTGCGCGTGCTTGCACCTGATGGACTGAATGCCGACTATAGTTTTGCGCGGGGTGTCCTCCTCTCAACAGATGATGGCGTCGTCAGTGATGACGGGCTCTCCATGCCAGGCCATGGCCTTGTGGCAAAAAGAATTTCTGAAACTTCGGTCCAGATTAGTTTCACGACCCTAGGAATAAGCATGAATTTCGGGGGCTAGACTAGCGCCGAAACCTTTAATTACGGCTGCACTTATCTTCCCTAATTAGTCCTTTGTCATACTTGCTCGACTTTAAGGTTAAACCTTTTTTAGCGGCCTCCTAGGAGACGGGCAGTGTCGTCCGATAAATTAGCTTAAAACCTGCCCCGCTCCACAAGTGGCTGCTTCATTTAAATTAAAATGGAAAATCAGAACAGGCGCAAACGAGGGGCGACATGAACCAGGCGCGGGAGATGGCGCACATTCTGGACAGACCGAGGCACTGGATTAAGCGCTCCCAGGGGTCTAATTAGGTTTTCACGGGACTGGATGAATGCCTTGAGTTCGGCGATGCGCGGGTCCATCGGTCCGAGTCGCAAGCCGAGCTCGTAGCCAACCTCAAGTCCATCGGCCATGAGGTTCGACGAAGAAACAATCGCGCGGGGGCAATCATCACGGTCGGCTAGCCAGACTTTAGCATGCATGCGCGGGCAAGTCCGAACCTCTGCTCCGGCTTCGCTTAATTCCTCTACGGCACGGCGATTCCCGGACTCATCATGGATCATAAGTCGCACCTTCTTCTCCCTGGCTGCGGCCTTAAGCTGCGCGAAGACCTCGTTGTCTGCCGCGATCGCCCAAGACGTAACATCGATTGAATTCCTCGCCTCCGCGATGAGCGCTAAAACTTCTCGCTTCAGGGATTTATTTGGCTGCGTTAGTAGCAGGATCTTGAAGTTCGGCAACTTTGGCAAAGAGCCGGGCAGAAGCAGTTCGCGTTTGGGCAGTACTTCCGTCGCCGGGCGACAAGTCATCAGCCAACGGACGAAAGCCCTCAATTCCACGGCTTCGGAATCGGTCAGGACTAACATTAGCTCATGCGAGTTGCCCGCTGGTGCCTCAGGGTCGAGCGCTGACGGGGTCAAGTCGCCCGAAAACAAAACGCCCTTGGGCGCTTCTAACTCGCTTAGGCCTGCCAACCAATACTTGGCGTGGTGGTTCGGAAAAGCCCGCACCATGGCGACATCGCAAGCCAAGCCATCCTTAAGCTGGGCCTTCCCCTTGAGCTGATGACGCGGATCCGGAGAGGAGGCTAGCCGGCCTTTTTCCTGATGGTTGTTCGATGCCAAATTCACATACAGCACGTCCGTTTCCAGGCTCCTGACCAACACTTCATCCGCTAGACAAAATGCCCCGATGGCGCAGCTCGGCTGACCAGAAAAAAGCTGCAGCAAGGATTCGCGGTGACGACGCGCCTCCGCTTTGGCCAGTTGCGACAATTCGAGTCGTTCGCTCATTAATTGAAATATAGGGGGTACATCGTCCGGGAGCGGGCGGCCCGATTGAGCCCAAGGGGGCGCTGCCTTTGGAACGCTGCACGCAAAGTCGCTTGATCCAAGGTCACCGGGTCGATTCCCGCCTTCCGTAAGTAAACCGACGCTTGCTTCATCAAACCTTCCATCGTGCCAATCCCGGCATCATTTAGCCCATGCTGAACGAACCAATCGAGTGCTTGCTCGAGGTGGCTTGCGCCAACGGCGCTTGTCAACTTCACATCCCAATTCCCAACTGTCAGCCGGTGCCTAAAGCACATGGTGGATAAATCGACCTGGCTGCTCTCGAGGTTAGCATCATTTGGTTGATAAAGGCCTCCGTCCATGCGCCGATAACCAGCCTTGGCCAAGCGACCGTCAAAGTATTCTGCCTTCACACCATTGATCGATTGTCCTTTCAGACCCGTCGCCATTTTGCCGAGCGAACGCATCTGCGGGAAATCGACCTTAGCGATAGACCACCCCCCGGCCCCGTCGGAGTGTGCGACCAATTCGACCTTCGTCTGCCGGGCGCGCACTTTCGCGGGGTTGCTGAGAGGATTGATGAGGAGTTTTTCTCGCCGCTGCCCGAACCATCCATCGATGGAATTTCCTGCCGTCAGTTCCTGCATCAATTTGGTCAGGCCAGGATAACGAACATCACCGGCGGCGATCGTCGAAGCCGCCAAGCCTTGCCATTCATCAGCATCGGACTTTTCGTCGACGGGTGCGACCGGCACCAGCGGTAACTTCGCGAAAAGGGGTTCGAACTGGTCACCCAGGAGGAGCATCCAAGCACCCTCCGAATGCTCAATCCAAGCTGCTTTATCGTCCTTGAGGCTAGCCCTCCCCCATGTTGTCAGGACATAGCGACCAGTCTCGTCTAACTCCAGGCCACGATCGCGCACCACCTGTTCCAACATGCGGCGGGCGATCTGCCTGCGCTGGCCGGCGAGCAGCACTTGGTCGACATCTTCCACCGTCAAGGTGCCTAGACTGTCCGCCAGTGCCAGCAGCGCCAAAGAATAGCTGTTTGAACGATATAAAGAAAGGTTTCCGGCGATGGCGACCACCCACATTTGCCCCGACCAAGTTGCTTGTATTTCCATGGTAATTTCAGGTCAAAGCGAGATTTACGATGGCGACTGCCTCCCCCAGGTCCTTCGCGATTTCGCGCGAGGGGCCATAGTCATGGAGCTCATCAATCAAGGTCTGGTTGACGCCTTTCTGGATGGCCTCTTCGGTCTTTGCCGGCAAATCTCCCAACAAAACTAGGCGGCTTCGTGCCCGAGTGAAGGCAACATTCATTCGGTTCAATGACCTCATAAACGGGGTTTGCCGCTCACGCACAAGGGAAAGCAAGACCAAGTCCGCCTCATGACCTTGGCAGCTGTCCACCGTATTGGCCTCTAATTCGACACCGCTGAATCTATCCGCATGGTGCTCCTCCAGATATTCCACCACCTGCTTGCATAGATTGTTCTGGTTCTTGTAAGTGCTGATCAAATAGGCCTTGTAACGCGGAGCCGACGGCTGGGCCGTTCGCTTCGCCCAATCCGCGAACTGGAGGAGTTCCCAAACGGCCAAAGCCAGCTGGACCGCGCTTTCACGTTCGCGGTCCTGATAAGTCAGGCTGGCGAAGGCGGTGGCCGCGGCGGACAGCACCACGAACCTTCCTTCCTGTCCCGAGGCCATCGAATGCAGCCTCGGCTTTTCCGGAAGATCCGCAGAGGTCAATAATAGCCGGCCTCCATATACGTGCTGTTTGCAGAAATCCGCTATCCTCGGAGCCATGCGAAACTGGTATTTAAGTTCGACCAGACGGGAGGCCAAGCCATCGCCAAAGGGACGGATCAACGAACGTGGCGGAGGCAGCATCCCCGCCCTTTCGCCGATCAATGACTCAAGTACCGACGGAAGGGCCACACCAAAGGTCTGCTCACAGAGATCTCGCAGATTGATGATGGTCTCGGGTTTGCCTGGGAGCTTGGCCGTATATGCGCCCAGCCGATCCATCGCCTGATCTCTTTTTGTCTGCATTTCCAGATGGTAATCGCCGCCCTTGAACCGCACGGCTCGCTCCATCAGCGCGTATTCCACGGCTGCCTTGACCTCACGCTTCACGGACACGCTGGCAGCTTGTTCCAACCATTGTTCGTCCTGGACGACCGGTTGCGAAAGCGCCGTCGTCAGGGCCGCGCCCAGCTCGGCTTCTTCGCAGAATGGAGCCAATTGATAAGGGTCTCCGACGATGATCCATCGCTTCGCGCACATCGCCGGGACTAGGAACTCGTCCAGGGTCGTCTTACTGGCTTCATCGACAATCAGATAGTCGAACTCCGGATAGGCGCGACTGTCGCGGGCGGACTGGATGGAGGGATGCGCCAGTATACCGAGGGTGGTCCCGCCGACCAAATTCGCGCCGTCCATGATCATCTTCAGCAAGGCGCCTCGCCCGGGCGGGATGACGGGTCCGTCCTCTGAGGCGGCATCATCACCGTCCAGCCGCTCCATGAAGTCCGCACCCAAGTCTTCATCGAGTGACTTGAGCATGAGCCCGGCCGCACCCGCGGTCGGGCCGTCGCTCTTGGTAAGCGGAGTCAAATGGTCCTTCAATCGTTGCGCCTCCCGGCGTATGAAGTTCTGCATGAGCAAAGGACGGACTTCGGCGGAGACCTTTTCGGTTCGGCCCACTCGCACCGCGATGACGCTGTCGCCCCCCGCAGCTTGTGACCCTTTTCTCGCAGGCGAGAACTTTTCGAGCACGTTATCGACCGCTACGTGCGTCGACCCAACCATGAGTACCTTGCGCTTGAGACGAACAGCCTGCTTGATGAACTCGCAAATGGCGGTGGTCTTCCCTGCCCCCGCCGGCCCCCAGACCAGCGCGAAATCTTTCGTCGCCAGGGCTTTTCGGACAAAGTCCCGCTGCTCCTCCGTGCCAGGCATCCGCGGATCGCGGAGACTGGGATCGATCCACTCACCGTCAGTAATTTCGGCCCGCGGAGATACGTTCCAGACGTGCGAGGGCTCCAACATCTGCTTTAACGGCTCATGCTGGACACCAGCGGCGTCCCGCAACATCTCCGCATACTCGCGCTTCTTTCTGAGAATGCTTGTCGATTGGACAAACCAGAGCGCGTAATCACGATTAGAGAAATCCGCAAGGGTGGCAGCCCCTTTCGCGGTCAGGAAGAATTGCTCATCCCTGCCGGGCTTCACGGAGGAGAGCTCAATCTTGCGGAAGACTTTGGGATTTTCCCTCTTTAGCTGTACCATATCTTTTTCCGAAGGTTCAAACTGGTCAGTCTTGCCCGCTGAAGATCTTCGGTCTCCTCCAAGGATGCTCGGTTCAAAAACAAAGAGCTCCTCGCCCGCAATCAATGGTCGCGCGATGGCCTTAAATCCTTCATCCGCGTCCATAGCCTCAGCCTTAGCTGGAGCCATAGTCGCGAAATACTGCCTCTCAATCTCCAGTCGCCCTCCCACGTCTTTCCCCTTGCGTTGCGCCATCGACTTGCATCGCCAATAACCCGGCCGCACCACATATGCCTTTCGCTGTTCAATTGCCTGAATGGATGACTTGAGATAGTAGATGACCGCATCGAGACGGGCATCTGCCCCTGGGTATTCCCCTTTCAGCACCTTCTCCTCTGGGCGCAAAGCGTTGAGCAAGCTGACAGGCTTGTCGGTGTTATCCATAGGTAGCAGGGGTATTATTTCTTACCAATTTATTAGTCTCGTACAAAGCCTGAACTCGTTACCCCTGCCCCCGGCCGTGGCGGCCAAAACGGGCGAGGATGAGCTTCTGGTCCACGGGGTCCCAGTCGAAGTAGATGGAGAGGCAGGTGCGGGGGTTGAGGCCTTTGCCGATGGTGACGTGGGGGGCGAAGATGCGCTCCCGGCCTTGGTAGCGGGCGGTGTAGTCCTCCGCATACTTTTGTTTGGCGGTGAGGCCGATGTTGTCTCCGTAATGGGTCAGCCCGGCCTGCTGGGCGAGGTGGTCGGGGGTCTTGCGCGCGTTGGCGGGGTCCCGGCGAAGTTTGGCGTAGGTGACTAGGTTGGCGAGGTAGCGGGCCAAGGGGCCGTCGTTCTCGAAGGGCGAGTCCTCGGCACCGGCCAGGGCTTCGTCCAGGACGACGATGTGTTCCTGGAAGTCGGGCTGGCACATGAAGCGCCGCAGCACGTCGATCGCCGGCTCGAAGGTCTTCTCGACCTTACGGACCTGCGATTCGCGCTCGTGGATGTTCTC
>Ga0222712_10006292_pt1 | contig 11760 bp, 9 predicted proteins | sample C33_657DmetaG_FD_165043 | JGI IMG/M metagenome (GOLD analysis project Ga0222712, IMG submission 165043) | Estuarine water microbial communities from San Francisco Bay, California, United States - C33_657D | ecosystem: Environmental > Aquatic > Marine > Unclassified | place: USA: California... | reverse complement strand
GACGATAGACACGCTCAAATGGGCGCGTAGCAAGTTCCTCTTCAACTCCAACAAGCTCGACTACATCGCCAAGTACCTAGGCTTGGGCGGCAAGATAAAGACCGAGTTTGGCCTGTGGAAAAAGATTGTCCTTGAGAAGAATGTTAAGGCCATGAATCAAATGTGCGTCTATTGTGCGAAGGACGTAGAGCTGCTTCAAGAAGTTTGGGAGAAGATGGAATACTACCTGCCCCACAAGACCCACGCTGGCGTGGCTTCTGGCAACGATAAGTGGACTTGCCCCGTTGACGGCAGTAGCAACGTAAAGATCAACCGTAAGCAGATTAGCTCAACGGGAACACTGTCCTACATGATGCAATGCAAGGACTGTGGCCGCTATTACAAGATTAGCGCAACGGCCCACAAGGACTACGTTGAATGGCGTAAGTCACAATAATTTTTTGCCTCTGTAGCTTAACGGTGAAGCACCTCATTTGTAATGAGGATATTGCAGGTTCAAGTCCTGTCAGAGGCTATCCATTTTGTTCTTTACATCTCCATAGCTCCAAGTATTGATATACTTGATTTATGAATAACTACAAGAAAATACGCATTTCCCGCACAGAAACAAGGGACGAGCATAGAATTATAATGGAAAAACACATTGGACGTCGATTATCTCGCAATGAAGTTGTTCATCATAAAGATGGAAATAAAAGCAATAACAACATAGAAAACTTAGAGATTATGTCTCGTTCTGATCATTCCAGATTGCATGCTCCGACAAAGACTTCCCCTAAATCAGAAGAAGAAATTGTTAAATTAAGAGAAAGAATGCGTGGAAGTAAATCTCCGACTTCAGTGCTAACGGAAGATTTAGTTAGATTGATACTAGGCTCAAAATTCGCAGGAAAATCATCACGAAAAGTAGCGAAAGAATTAAAGGTTGCTCACACAACAATAGCAAGAGTACGCGCAGGAATAACTTGGACTCACATAAATAAATTAGATTTATTGCTTGATGCCAATCCTGTCGAAAGCTCCATTTTATGTCTCCCACCAACAGCCCCATAGACCCTCTCTACTGGTTCAAAAATGTACCACCTAGCGTCATTATAACGGCTAAAGAGGAAAGCGGCTCCATCATCCACCTGCCTCAATTGGATAAGTGGAGGTTTGTGTCTCAGAGCGCACAGGATGGTGTGTTCCTATGCGAGATAGTGGGAAACGCCCTTTGCGGGCTTAGATTCTTCCTACCAGAAACAGCTATTATTGCTGCGGAGCGGGTTGATTAGCCTTATTCTGTAAACGAGCCTGTTCATCAATCAAACGCTTATCGTTAAGCATAATGATGGCTTGTTGAGCAGGAAGAGAAGCAACCCCATCAGCAAATGGACGGTTGACGTTCCATAGCCAATCAGCCGCCTTGGGATTGGTAATTGACTTAGCAATAGTGCGATATGCTCCATTTGCAATTAATGCACCTGCTTTTTGAGCTATGTTAGCTTGTTGTGAACGGAAGCCCAATTCTTGGCCTTGAGTAGCTCGTTTAACACCAGAAATAAGACCGTGAGATTACCGATTGCTTTAGATGTGTTTTGATTGCTACCGTACATCAATGCGTCATCTAATGCTGGAACTGCCTTCATAAAGGCATTAAAACGATTGGTGTATTCTGGCCCAATAATGGCAGATAGTTTTATGAAGCGCTCACTATCCTTGCCTTCAATGTAACTTCTTACTTTTTTAATGTTTGCTGTTGTAGCTTGGCCGCCTGTTTTAGATTGAACAAGGAAATCTTGAAGATTATTACCAATGATGTTTTCAACAATAATTGCATGAGAATCTGGATCGGTTTTCTTTAAGTGATCCATCCAGCGTTTAGCATCATCGGTTTTCGACTCCATGATGAAATTGGTGATAGTCGAAGTAGTTTTAGCTGGGTCTTTAGTGAGATTCAAGCCTCCCTTGCCAGCAAAAATAGCTAATGACGGGTCTTTTTGAACAGCTTCAAAAGCAAGACGTTGTTCATCCATGCTCATTCCAGCTTTCTTGGCATATTCACGAGCTTCAGAAGCAGATCGTTTAGCCGCAGCAGTTTGATTAGAAGCAGCGTTTAAGGCAGCTTCTTTAGCCTTATTATCAAACGCCATTCTCGAAAGAATGGGGCCAGTATCTTGACCATCTGAGATAGCTTTTCTGAACTCTGGATTTTCAAGAGCCGCAAGGATGTCATCAGACCTCAAATCACCTGGCTTGAACTTCTTTGTAGCTGCATTCCATGCTTGAACTTGTTTTGGAGTACCAAATCCAATACTGGCAGTATCAAAATACTTGCCCATATCGCTAATGCTGTTCATTTCTGTAATGTTTTTAGCAATACCATTCCAGTCAACAACACCATTTTTGCGATTGTTTAGGATAAGATTGTTCTTTACGGCTTCAGCAATTGAACTTAATGCAACTTTCTTAATTTCTGGATCAGCAAAACTAATAGCATCAGCAAACTGTCCAAGATTCTTTAATTCGTCAGCATTTCCTTTAATTAATTTGCCAGCTAAAGAACCAATAAACTCATCATTAATTTCCTTGCGATAGAGGGAACGGCCAAGTGGAGATTCAAGCATTTTGGACGTAGAAGCCCAATAGTTACGGAAGGCATTATGCTCTTGAAGCAATTGTTGACCATTAGGAAGCGCCGAAATAGATTGAGAAAGTGCATCATTTGCTGCACCGTATGCTTTGCTTGCAAGTGCTTCTGCTTTATTCATTACCGAAGCATCTGGAGAAATTCCAATTAAAGCAGAACTAATATTATCTCGCAATTCACGGAATTGCCCCATGTCAATTAAAGCAGAAGATGGAGTTGCGATTGATTTGCCAGTCGCATCAAATAATTTAGGTGCTTGTTCAGCCCTAGATTTAGCATAATTTTCAATAGTGCTAAGGATTCGTTTACCAGCATCAGTGTTAGCATCATTGCCCAACGCTTTTTTGGCTGAATTAGCGATGTTATTTACGTCAATGAACTCTCCCATTGAAGAAAGATTGCGAGTCATGCTTGTCGCAGACTTACGACGCAAATCAAACAATGTGGAGATAGTTTCTCCAACTTTTTCAGCTAGAGATGTATTTGATATATTTCCAGTTCCAATTGTGGCATCAAATAAGGCAGAAGCCTTTTCGGACAGTGCATTATATTGATCCGCAAGAGCCTTGTCTGTAATTTGGGCTTTTTGCTCAGGTGTAAAATTGATGTTAGATTCTGCTTCTAAAGCAGCATTTTCAGCCTGTTTAGCTGCTGTTACGGCCTTTGCATATCGAGCATTTGCCTCGTCATACACTCCAATTTTGCTTTCAAGCATATTGGAAACCATTTCATTATTTGATTGAATCCTTGGAGCTAGTTGATTTTTGATTGATTGAGAAGCATCAGAAAGCATTCCCTCACGTTTAGCGGCAACACTTGGACTTGCTGCAGCTACCGATTCTTCAATGTCTGCAAGTTTAGATGGAAGCAAAGCCGCAGCCGTTGGGCTTCTTACACCAATCTGTGAAAGCAAATTGCGTCGAGCGTTGGCAGACTCAAGATCATCGGAAATAGACCGAGCAAACCCGCCCATGCCATGTAACGCAGCATTCATCACCGTGGGAATCGAGGCATTCTCCCATATCTTTTTGGTAGTTTCTTTAAGTTCTGAGGTGGTAGTAGGAATCTTTCCAGTTTGAATGATATCCTTGGCTACTGTTGCGCCGCCAATAATTCCAAGCGTTTGTAATCCAGATTTCGCGGCATTAATTGCTCCTTGAGCTAGAAATGTTTTAGCCTGACTTGGAGCTGGGATTGGAATGACATTCAGTGCACCGCTATAGGTGGCTTCACCCAATGCTTCTCGTGATAGCACTGACTTGCCTTCTATTCCTCGCGCAGCTAGTTCACCCATGAATCCAGTAACAGCGGGAATTGCCGATACGCCACCAGTTGCAAGGCCAGCTATCAATGGAGCTCCATAACGGGCCATTGCAGCACCTGTTTTGGCTCCTTGCTGCTGAAGGTTCTCTAGGCTAGTACCAATGCCATAAACAGACTTGGTAGCGCCAAATCCAGATGTTTCTGGAACCGGAGCAGTCTGTGGCTGTTCAGCAACTGGAGTCAAATCCTCCCATTTAGGAGGAGCTGATTCAACAGGGGTCAAATCTTCCCAATTTGGAGTAGAGCTTGCAACGGGTGATTGATTTGCCATTTTAGTATTAAGGAGCTTTTACGGGTTTGCCATTTGGCCCTAATATCCACCGATTACCCATTTTATCGGTTCTGATTTCTTGATTGGCTGATTGACTTGGTTTATTTCTTAAAATGTCACCAAATCCGGTATCAATCTTCTTGTCGTAAGAAGCCAAAATATCCCTGCGCTGTTTATTGTATTGCTGGGGATTCATGTCCTCAGAACCAAATCTGTTGGCAAGGTCTTCTAGAGATAGAAGCACTTTGTTTCTTTCAGACAAAATTGAAAGAAGGCGCTTATTGGTGGTTGTATCTTTAGCAAACTGCGGCCCCATAGAAGCAAACAATGCGTTTTCCTTGTCCGTAATGCTGCCCTTAGTAGCTTGGAAGTAAGGAATAATGAGCTGATTGAAATAGGTCATTGCCTCTTGAGCATTAGCCAATTTCGCTTCATCAACCGGAAGACCAAGACCACTTAAAACAGACCGAATTTGAGCTTTAACTGGTTCAGTTGATCCCGTTTTGAAATTAGTTGTTTCAAATAATTTCGATAAGTTATTTAATGCTGGTGCAACTTCACGGGCCGCCGCTCCTTTTAAAAGATCAGTATCAACCATTTTTTCTGTTGGTTTTAACTTCATCTTAGAAACTTCCCCTGCGATAATTTGCTCCTGACTAGGTTGACCTCTAGCGGCTTGACTAGCTCGTGATAATTCAGCCGCCGTTAATGTTGAACCTGGTGGTTTTGATTCAAGAATTAGATTCTTTTCGATTTCAAATAGTTTATCAAAATCAGTAGTTTTTTCTGTTTTTGGAGCAATATCCTGAGCCATCTTAGTACCAAGAAACTTTACTTCCGCTTGAAGGTAAGCAGGAAGCTGACTGATAATACCAGTATTGCCAGCAGCGTATTCGCTGGCTGCACGATTAACAAGTTCTTTAGTCTGACGCTCTTGCTGGGTAGCGGCAAACTGCTGTTGCTGCATACCAAGCTGCTGCATATATGGACTAGCCGCAGCCGCCTGAGCCGCATAACCTAGGGTCTGTGGGGCCGCGCCCCGTTGCTGAAGATAGTTGTATTCTTGGCTACCAGGCTGGAAGGCACCAAGCAAAGGAGCCATAGCAGGAGCCTGTTGCGGCATAGAAACAGGCGCACCACCAAGCATAGAGGGCTGAACGGGCTGGGCTTGTTGAACAGGGGCTGGAGCAGCCATAGAAGGCCGAGAAATAGGGCTAGGAGTTGCTGCTTCATAGCCACCAGTCATATCTGGCACGCCTTGATAGCTTTGGCCTAGGATTGGAGCAGATGGAGCCATTCTTGGCTGCTGACCAATTGTAATGCTTTCATTAGCACCTACAATAGAACCTCGCGGCGTCTGTTGACCCTGCGTGAAGGTCTGTGGAGCTGTTGGAGTAGAAGGAGCATAGCTCACTTGACCCGCTGGACGTTTGCCAAAGGCCCGCCCCAGAATGGCATCAGCCGTAGCATTCGGGTTGTAAGGCTGGGTGCGGCTGCCACCAAGGATGGGCGCGGCTCCCATAACACCTTCACCAAACATAGAACCACGATAGGCATTAACATCAATGCCGCCACCCATCTCACCCACCCGTGGAGCACCTTGGGGCATAGGAACCGCCGCCATAGGACTACCAGCAGGAGCAAACATAGACCCCGTGTAAGAACGCACATCGCCGCCCAGAATGCTAGGCAAGCCCTTCTCTTGGGCCATACGCTTCTGCTCACTCTCCAACCATTGCTGCTCGGCAAACAGCTTCTGTTCAGCAGGAGTTAGGGTTGGGGTAAGACCAGCCACCTTATTCAAGGCAATCTGCGTTTTGAGGTCTGGACGATCTTGGTAGGCCATAAATCTATTATATCACGAGCAATTAGGGGGATAGAGGAGGAAGAATGTTAGGAACCATCTGGTGCTTAATAGGTGTAATTTGAGCTAGTTACGGTCATAGTACCACCGCTAGTCGTAAATCCAGATGAAGAAGTAGGCAAATCGGTACTGCAATAATAAGGAAAAGTTATTCCGTTAATTTGAAATGTACCATTATTGAAATCATTACTCGATGAATTTTTTCCATAAGCTATATTATATAAAAGTAACCCAGGAGCAGAAAAACCAAATATTACGTCATAATTATAACCAATAGCAAATTTGCCGGTGTTTACAGAGTCTTTTGTAATAATAAAATAAAACGAAAAACCTGTTCTGTTAAACTTAGTTGAATCATTTCCATTTAGATAAAGTGCTGTTGGATATGAAAATCCAGACGCAATGCAAACTCTATCTCTTGGCTGAGTTGAATTTTGACCCAAAGAAAAATAAATTGATGAAGTAGGTTTTAACCATCCAAGTGTTCCGTTGGCACCTGAAAATGAATCTTCTGTAAAATCACCAGTAACTCCAAGAGGAGATAGTGTTAATGTTCCGTTAGCAGTTCCTGAATAATATGTTCCAGTTATTGGTGGATAGGTTCCACTTACTGATGCAGATGTTGTTATTGTAAATGTTTCGGTGTTCCAATAAAAAGACATTACCTGTTCCAGTGTTAGATTTCTAACAAATGAAAAAGATGATGGGACAGATGAGCTTTCTGGAGCACAAGCTGGAAATACATCAATGAATTGAAATAGAGTTGCGGTGCTCATTTCAATAAATCAGAATGTTTCAATATATTTTGTTGTCGGAACACCATTTACACATACTGTAAATTCTTCTATATTTCCTCTTGTTGCTGGCGTAATGTAAAGAGAATCCTTACCAGCAAGCATATTTGTCTTAGTATCACCAACCTTGATGGATGGAGGTTGTTCTATTGGCTTAGGGGGATTGACCTTTATCTTATCCATCGCGTGCATAGCCGAAATTTCCGTATTGGTCATGCCACGCCCCTGCTGCTTCTTCATCAAAGCAGTGCTCAATACACTATCGTCATATTGCTTTTGAGCATCAACTTTAGATTGCTCGGTAAGCCCTTTGACTAGGTTTAACGACTCCTTGTCTCCAAATCTTTTAAGAACTTGGATGAGTGCTTCTGTTGTCTTATCCATTAGTTAAGAGTCCAGTATTTAGCGTTTGTAGAAGCGTTGTAATCTGTTGGCTTTATCAAGAAAGTAGTATCAGATGTCAATGTTCCAGATGTCAATACAGGTGTTACGGTTCTAATGAATGTAACTCCGCCTTGAGTCCATGTATAACTAAATCCATTGGTTCTTGCTCCAATAGCAACTCCAACTGTTCCAACAGCTTTGAGTGTTGTTGTACTTGTTACGCTTGTAGAAACTATTACAACACTAGTTAATGTTGGCATTGCAGCTTGTGAAGGAATTGTGGCATAACCAACAATGCGGCGAAAGTATTGCGTGCCGTCATAAGCGGTAAATGCCAAGTCGCTTTGAACATCAAGTACATAAGTGTTATTATCTGGGGCATCTGGGCCGCCAAATACCTTTAAATATCCAGTGCTTCCAGTATTCAATGGTTGTCCTAAAATGGAACGTGCTCCAACCCAGCTTCCACCAGTAGTTGATACGGTTGATACGCCACCTATTGTTCTGTATCCTCGTAAACCTTCAACACGAGAAACGCCATAATCATTGGTAGTAATGTATTGAGCAAATACCGTAGCCCATTCTTTTGGATTCCAGACTGGATATGGAAGGGATGAAAGATAGGCATCGCCTTGATAATAAGTAGTTTCTTCAGTCCCTAAAACCAATGCTTCAATTGGAGGTGATAATTGAGTATCTAGATTGATCCATGATCCATTATCTGGATTTGTTAAGGAAACAGCTTGAGCACGGCCAGGATAGGTAAAATTGTAGTATTTATCGCGCCTTAGAACATTATTGCTTAGAATTGCTAGGAATGTTGGCGCGTTAGCATCATACGGATAGACACTAACCGTTGGTGGAGAAGTGTAATTAGACCCCTGTAAGTTAACCGTAGCTCCAGTGACGTATCCAACAGTGCCACCACTAAGAATGGCTGTTGCCGTTGCTCCAGACCCGCCTCCACCCGTAAACTGAATGGCTGGAATAGATGTGTACCAAATGCCGCCTGGATTAATGAGTTCTAGGCTAGTAACACTACCCGTACTCGTAGGTGACTGGCCTAAGTTGTTCTGCATACAAACAACCACCCATGTGACGTAGCCATCGTTCAACTCAAAGTCGCGGGACATAAGCACACCCACAGGCTGCATATATCCAGAATCATAGCTAGTTTGACCAAAACTAGTCCATGTCTCCATGCGTAGGCCATTACCAACGTCACGAGTCACTTTGTGGATGACGCCGTAGGCTTCTACCCAGCGATAGTCATAGACGACATATCCATCAGCATTGCGGGTGTCGCTGCTAATAAGGCTAACTGTGCCTCCAATGGTCGCTGTAGGGGTGCTAGGAACGCTTCCTAGGCCCACTTTGTGGTAGGCAATGAGCTTGCCGCCAGAACGTGTGTCTGTGCTTACATTGATGACGCCAGCGCCCTTGGCGTAGGTGGCATTCCAGATGCGATAGCCATCCTGATCCTGATAGTTCTCAACAATCTTCACCGTACTGGCTGGCGTGGTGATGGGATTGCTACTAACAGAAGGAACTGAAAGATAGGAAATTGAATAAACCGTTACACCCGTAGTGCCGCCATCTGTGCTTTGAGAATAACGAGTATCTAAATTGAGTTGGCCTGTACCCTTGGCGTAGGACGCACTCCAAACCTTATGCCCATCTTGTTCAGCGTAATTCTCGCTTACTAAGGTGTAACCACTTGGTGTGGCAATGGGATTGGTGCTAACCGAAGGAATAGACAGATAACGGATAGAGCGTACCAATAGCGCACCGTTGTTTTTTGTTTCATCATCTTGAGAAATTTGACCTGTACCCTTAGCAAACGTGTAGGTAGTTGTCTCCAAACCATTCGGACTAGCTACCTGAGTAGAAACTAGGGTGTACCCACTAGGCGGATTTGGGCTTGGAGCGTCATTGAGATAGACCAGAGTCTTGAGCAGCAAAGCCCCGTTATTCTTAATATCATCCGACTGGCTAATAAGCCCCTTGCTGATGTAAACACGGCGAATTTGGCGGGTAGTACCATCATCCTGCATCTGCTCCTGTTGAAGCACACAACCACCATCCGTTGGAGCCGTGGTGGTTCCCACCGTCCCTGGCGTATAGGTGCCAGTGGACATCTGCACAAAGTCTTGAACAACAGTACGCAAACCATTGTCGCCATAAGAAACATCAGGCAATCCCACCTGTGTCTCAGCCGAGGCACTCCGCACCTCGTAGGTCTTGATGATGGCTGGCTTACCATTCTCTACGCCCATAGCCCGCTTAACGAGCAGGGCGGTGGTCAAACCACTATCTTGTGTACCAATGGCTTCCGTAACCTCGCCATTATCCCTATCGCCATGACCAGCGGCTACATATCGCGTGATGCGGATACGTCCGTCTGGTAGAACATCAATGTCTGGCTTACGGAGTTCGCCTGGGCGCGTGTAGGTGATATTCATTCAAATAGATGATAGTATCACACCACCCCTCATGCAGAGGGCTTATTTCCGCGCTGTACGCCGATAGTCAATGCCCTTGATGCGGCCTTTGTTGGCCGAGGCATAGAATACCTCTTTAGCCTTCTTTGGCCCATACTCAGCCACCATGTTTTTCATAATGGCTTTGCCTTTCTTGGTGAGGGGCATATTAGCAGGCTTTGCGCTTGCCGTAGCCAGCTTTGCCATAGCCCTTACCTTTAGGGCCGTATTCCATCATACGCTCTTTTTTGCCTTCCATCTTTTCGTGCTTCACCATCTGTTTACGGGAAGCATATTTTTCGCCTTTAACACTCATTTGATTGCCTTACGTTTGCTTGGGTTGGGTTGACGAACGACGGTTTTAAGGCCGCTGTCGGTTTTAGATGGCTTCTTGCCATACTTAAATTGGATGGCATCCCCCGATACGGAAATGGAGGCTTGCGGAGTCTTTGTGGTGTAAACCATGAGCTATTTTAGCACGACCATGCCCGCCGACTCCAATAGTTGGCCGAGAGCTTGTTAGACGGGCCTTTAATGCCGCCAGACCTAGCGCAATAGGACTTCTTACGGGCGGGAGAAGACTTCTTAATGGTCATGTTGGCGTCACCAAAACGTATCACTTTGGACTTACCATTGGCACAGGCACGAACGACAGACTTCTTTCCGCCGCTTATATCGCGTCTTGGGCTGTTACATGGTAGATTGCGTGGGTTCATACGTCAAATGGCCTTAAATCGCAAGGAAAGGGGGTTCTAGGGCTTGTTGGCTTCTTTACGCCACTTCCAAATGAGGTAGGCAATGCCCACCAGACCACCAATGATGCCTATAACGCTGTTAATTTGGCTCAAAGTGAACGAAGCTGTGGTGGGTATAGCCGCCGTTAGGATGTCTTTCTCGTGCGAGTTCATTTGGATTTGCGGGTCATTCTGTCGCCAAACCACCATCCGATGCAGTTGAATGCACAGAATTGTATCTCATCAATCATCTCGGCTTGCTCTTCTTGGCACACGCCAAAGAACACGATGGTGACAAGGATTAGCAGGAGCAGGGTGATGGTTGGGCGGAACAGCGTAATCGTGTTCGCAGCCCACGGCGAGATGTTGGCAGGAGGTGTAGCCGCCTCTTGGCTAGCCGTAAACGCATCCCATTTCGCCTTATCGCTGGCAATCTCAGCCATAGCCTTAGCCTTCTCAAGCTCACGCTTGTGTTCCTGCGCGGCTTTGTAGTTGTCGAAAAACCCATTACCAATACGAAGCAAGACGCCGAGAGCACCACCACCAAGGGCATTTGTAAGAAGGTCGAGCATGGTTATACGGCTTTAGAGTTGGTGAGACGACGGAACAAGAAATAGGGCAACCAAACCCACTTTGGTATCTTGACTAGTTTTACATTGGTATTCTGCACCACAGGCATCTCAGCATCCCACAGCTTAACGCGAACAGGCTCCCCATCGGGCGAGCAACAGTTGATTAGGGACACATTGCGCGTAGGAGCGCGGCCCTTAGTCCAGTAGTTGTCATATTGACCTAGCTCCACTGTGCCCGAAAGAACGCAGTTCTTGAGCTTAAGCCCGTCAATGGCTCCCTTCACCGTCACAGAGCCTTGAATGGCGCAGGATTGGAAGGAATAGGCGTTTCCGCGCACACAATCAATGGAGTCTTCACGACTAGCGGGTATGACCAGACCACTAGCCGTAAGGCTGCTCACGTTTGAGCATTTAAACAAGTCGTCCCATTGCTTGGGGTCGCTTGGAGCTTGCCAGTCCTCAGACGTAACGACCTTGCCGTTGTCCGCAGGGCCAACGTAAGAACGCCAATTAACGTCTGAGGTGCCAGCCATTTTACTCAGCTTTTGGAGCCTCTGGAGCAGGCTGATTGGCTTTCACGATTTCCGCGAGCTTCGTGCGTAAGCCGCCAACGGTGGCGAGTTCTTCACCGCGAAATGCGCCACGGGTGGAGCAAACGTCGATGAGCTGGACGACGGCAACGAGGTCGTTGATGTCGATGGTGGGTTTA
>Ga0222712_10006291_pt1 | contig 11760 bp, 9 predicted proteins | sample C33_657DmetaG_FD_165043 | JGI IMG/M metagenome (GOLD analysis project Ga0222712, IMG submission 165043) | Estuarine water microbial communities from San Francisco Bay, California, United States - C33_657D | ecosystem: Environmental > Aquatic > Marine > Unclassified | place: USA: California... | reverse complement strand
TCTTATATCTTCTATCATCGTTACCATCATCCCAAATAGCCATTTGCTTACGTTGTAAGTCCATGCTTGCGGCATCACGGGAATTTAATGCTTTGAGACCTCTTTGTTTGTCTCTTAACTCACGTTGTTTTATTGATTCAGCCATTAGTATCCTTTATATGCTTTAGCGGTATAGGTATCGCGGGAGTAGTAACTAAGAATTGATTTAAATATTGCTCTGCTTGCTTCTGTCAAGATAGCATCTCCAGTACTTAAACTTGCAATTAAGTTTTCTACTTCATTTCTGAAATTTCTTTTAATGTCAGCAAAGTTATCTGCCTCACGAAGTGAAGCATCATTAGCCAAAGATACAAACTGACGGACTCTTGATGTAACCATCGCTAGTCTTTGACGTGTTCCAACTGGCATATTAATAGATGAATCTTTAATCATCTCTTCAAGGTTAGACAACATATTTAGTTCTGTTGCCACCTCATTACCACCAGCCACAAGGGCTGCCTCTAGTAATGGATTAGATACCTTAAGTAAAGCACGCTGTCTTGTCGCTTCAGCAATCTTTGCTCTACGAGCACTAATGCTAGGTGTTGACTTTAAGAACTCTTTTTCTTCTTTAGCAATATCGTAATAGGCTTGCTTATCTTTAGCCACTAGAACATCTAGGTAATATCTTTCTAAAGACTTATCTTCAAGTAATCCTGCTGCCTCTAAATATGCATAGGTAGGGGCATCAAACTCTCCTGTGTGTGGTGCAACTATCCATGCTGCTTCACCATACTTTTTTATATTACTTTCATTTTGGATAGCCCAAGACTTAACAGCCTTAGTTTTTTGAATAACTACATTAGTAGTTTTCTCATTACGAGCAACTGTATAAATTAACTTACCTGGATTCTTACCTACAAATGTAGCAACCGCTAACTCATATGGGTCTTGAACATCACCCTTATACTTCTGAGTTACTGCATTAACTAGGTCATAAAACTCTGGGCGTAATCCTGTAATACCTACCTCTTTGAGGTAGTCTGGAACGTTAATACTTTCTTGAACTGATGGTGCAATTGGTGAGAACAAACCAATAATATTACGCATAACAACTACGTTATGTGCAGATATTCTAATTTGCTTTAAGTAGTTGTACTTATCCTCTGCTGATGCATTAGGGTCTAAGTACTTAGCCATCTGCTCATCAGTACTAAAGGCTTGATTGTAAGCAATAGCCTGCATAGCAGCAGTAGATTCTTGCCTATCCTTTTCATCTTTAGGTACTATTGAATACAGTTTTTGCAATGAAGAAGGAACTAAAGCACGTACTATATTCATACCATCACCCACATCACCAAGGGCGTAGTTATCTAATTCTTCTGATAACTCTTTTGTTTGTGGTACTTTACCTAATAAAGACTTCATAGTTAGCACGCTTAGTGCACCAATAGGTCCAGATAGTGTAGGCATACCAGCATCTGGGCTGAATGAAGGGTTAGCCAAGGTTAGTTTGAATGTAAATTCATTAAACTTTGGTTGCTTAAAACTCTGCTCACCTGGTCCTAATGCACGAACTGTAGCATCTACAACGCCAAATATAACGTTGTCTGTTGGCATCATAATGTATGGTTCGCCATTATTATCTTTATATACGCCACCTGCAGCATCTAAACCAAGGTGCATTAACCGCATACGATATACCACTCTAGGTGCTATATCCTTTAGGCGATAAATTCTGCGCCAGAAATCCTCAGTAGCACGGTAGTAGCGACCAGTATTACGGACTGCTACAGCAAAGTTAGTTCTAACATTAGGGTTATCAACAAACTTTAATACGGAATCTGCTGCTTCTTGAACAGATACTTCTGTTATAAGTTTTTGAGCATGCTGTCTTGTATCTTCTAGGATTGCTGATTTAACTCTATCTCCTAGAACTTTACCCTCATCTTCATACTCTTTTAGTTTGTCTAAGTAAAGTTTTGTAGCCATTTGCTTTTCTAGTGCAGCATAATTTTTACGTACATCTAAGTACTTAATCATTACCACTGGTTGACGCAGGATACCTGTTACTTGGTTATCCATTAATTCCATCATACCGTTGCCTAGTTTGGCATAGGCACTTTCCATATCAGAAATACCTGGGCCTTCAAGGGTAGTAAACAACTTACCTTTAGGTTGATAGCCTTTAGTTAACTCTTCAAACTCTTCAAATGTTATTCTTTGTGCTGCTTTTTGAGCCTTATTAGATATTCTATTTCCAGACTCTAACTCTTCTTTTACTATATCGTCGTAGGTAGATTTTAACTTATTAAACAATGCTTCATTAAATCCTGATGCACTACCGTGGAAAGTCTGACGCATATCTAGTAAAACACGGTCAATTAAGACCTCAGCAATTTCCATATCATCTAGTCCTTGCAGACGCAAAGCGCTAGTATGGGCTGTCATATTCAAAAAGTCTTTTAGTGCTTCTGGGTCTTTAACTGAGTGTGTAATTTTTACACCTAATGTAGGTATTACATCCTCATCAAATCTACCTAGTAAGTCTGTATTTTTTCTTAGACCTACGTTTTCTAATAGGTAAGTTTTAGCACCAGCAAAGTCACGCTCTGTTCTTAAACCCTTGCTTAATACAAACGCAGCAACTGGATTAAACTTATACTTCTCACTAATACCTTGAATCTTTCTAGTATTGCCGTAGAAGCGTTGCACAAAATTCTCAAAATGAACTAAAGAAACACCACGACCCGCAAGGGATTGAAGTGAAGCCAACTTCTCTGTATCTATTCTTTGACCAGTTTTACCTTTAGCCAAATCTGGGAAAAGACCTATGGCTATATCAAGGTTACTCATATTAACTAACTCTTCAGCAACCTCAGTTGACTGACGTCCAACAAGGCTTGCTCCTGCAGCAATAGACCTAGTACCTGCAGTTAGATATTGTGAGTTTAAAGTTAATCCTTGTATTAAAAACTGAACTTCATTATCATTTAGTTTACCAAGAAAGCCTTTGCGGTTGATTGCTTCAGTAATATATTGGGCTTGGGCTAACTTACGCTCTAAAGATGTTAGTTCTTCTGGCTCTTTGCCAACCGTATTAGCGTAATCGCTAATCATTGCTAGTCTTGCATCTTTGTCGTACATATCAGCAGGAGTTTTTCTGCCTAATTTTCTAGCAATCTTAACTCTTAACTGTTCACCACTCTTAGAACCAGAGTATGCAGCAGCAATTCTGCCCATTCTATGGCCTTTACGGTCTAAGTATTGGAATAAATCCTTAGCAGGTGCTGTCAAATAGTAAATAAAACCTTCATCAATGCTGCTTCGTATACCTAAACGTGGAAAAAGTGTAAACAAAGACCAGAAATTAACAATGCCAGTTGCTAATGCGCTACTTGTAGCGCCACCAAACATAGCGGAAACTAGTTTTCCCTTGTTTGCTTCATAAGAATACTGTGCTAGTTGTTGATAATCAAGGGTAGATATTGCACCACGCTCTTGGAATGGGTGAATAATACCTTCTGAATCAAATTTTACTGCATCACCATCTAGTTTAACACCAGCCTTGGATACAACATTTTCAAAACCTATAGGAACATCTAGTTTTTCAGTAACTGCTACACCAACTGAAGAGCCATATTTTTCTTCAAGGGTTTTTCTTATGTAATCTCTACCTTTTTCTGTGCCTTCAATTCCCAAACGTTGCATAATTGCAACATCAAGGCTACGAAGCATAGCAACTTGGTCATTTGCGCTAGAGTTAATAAACTTAACAGTTAGAGCCTCTGACAAATCCTTTGGCAATACCTGACGTGCTGTATCTCTAAAGACGTTTGCAGTTTTAATAGACTGGTTACTATCAGTAACATTAAGTTTAATCTCTTTATTTTGTGGAGTACGTGCTAAAAGAAGAGAAACTTTTTCTTTAAGATTCTTACGGGTAAATTTTGTAAAGTCTATTATTTCTGGACCTATTAATTCAGCCTCACGGGTAGCGCCTGCCTTAACAAGTGACTTTGATATTTCATCAACTGACTTAGCAATTTCTTTGGTAGTACCAGATGCAGGATTTAAGAAATTACTTAGTGCTTTTTGAGCACCAGTAGTTAACCTACGTTGGTTTCTTGCAGTGGCTATACCATTGCGGAAGAACTGAGCACCTTCAACTCTACCAGCCATAAACATAGATAGATTATCAACATTTGTAAAAACTGTTTGAGCACGGCTAGCATTGACAACATTGTTTCTTTCTAGGAAGTCAATGGCCTCATCGTTGTTATAACCAGGAAAACGTCTTTTAATATCATTACGTATTCCAATTTTAGCAATCTCATCTGGCTCGGCATTAAGTCTTTTAATTTCAGGACCTAGTTGGTCATCCCATAACTTAACTACATCTTTGTTGTCTCGGAATATATCTCTTACTCCAGCAACACCAAACTGCTCAATAGTCTTACGCATTTGAGTACCAGTTTGATTAGCCATACCAAGTACTCTGCCTTTAATAGCAGCGCTTACACCACCAGTAACATAAGTTAGTGGGTCAACTGCAATTTGATATATAAAATCTATAGGACCAGAAATGCCTTGTATGCCAGTAGCACGGCTAATATCTCTACCTGGAGATACTTGTGCATTCTTAACGCCATCCATTACTTGCTGAAATGCTTCTGGATTATTGTAGGCTTCTTCTAAAGCATCTAATAGTTTTGGATTTATTGCACCACTAGCAGCAATAATTTCTCCTGGCTTTTTACCAGCAATTAAACCTTTTGCTATCTCTACTTTTTCAACACCAAAATAATCCATAGCATTTGTTAATGCTCCTTGGTCATAAACTCTGCGACCATCCCAAGCATCACTAAATGACTCTTTAGTAAATAAACCTTCGCCTTGTGCAGCCTGACGGGCTAGTAGGTAGGGTGTATTAATTGCTCTATTGAAAACACCAGCAGCCTTAAACAATAAAACCAATGGACTCTTAAGAACTGTAAATCCAGTTTTTATTGCACCAGTAAGATAGTTACTAGCACCTGGTTCTGCTAATTGATAATCTGATTCTGGAAATAAAAACTTTAGTTTTTCTTGAGCACTAGGGTCTAGGTTCTGAAATTCTTTACGAGCAACATCAATAGGTAATTGATTTAGTTTTTTGTTTTTATCAACAGTCCAACCAAATTGCTCTAGTTGAGTTCCCTGTTCCATAGGAATATTTGCGGCTTTAGCAGCGGCATAAAGGTTTGGACTAGCCTTGGCTACTATTGGATTAAGACGATATGCCATTAGTACCCTTCGTCAAGTAAACTTCTATATATTAATTCTGCATCACCAGATGGGTCGTATGGGATTAAATTTCTAATTACTTCTTGAATTGTATATGAAGGATTAGGTAATGGTCGTTTTGCTTCTGAGCCAGGTCCATCACCTATATCAACTCCAGAGGTAATAGGTTCATTAGGACGTGCAGTAGGGGCTAACAATGGTGTTGGCATTTCCATTTGTGGAATTGGATTACCAGCCATAGGTGCTGCTACTTGATTGTCGTAGGTTTGTTGTCCTTGTCCATATGGTAATCCTGGAATGTAGGTTGCAGGTTGTGTTGGACCCCCGTCAGTACGTTGACTAAGAGAGCCAGGGCCTGATACTGGGGCTGGGTTATTCGGTTTTCTATATCCACCTTGCTGTGCCACACTTCCTCCTACTTAGTAAATTGTGTTTTAATGTTTGCGGTACCACCGCACCACACGTTATATTCAATTGCTATGTTAATTGCTTTTTTTACTGCGCCAGATGCTTTAGCGTGGGTTTTAACTTCAGACTCCATTGCTGCTAACGCACCAAGGGCTAATGTTCCACCAGAACCTATAGCATACAAACCTTTGTCATCCCTCATATATCCATAGTCATCGCTAACTTGGAATATCTTTCCATTAAAACAAACTAATGCGTCCCATCCAGAATCATCATCATTCTTTGTTTTAGGTGTTGGGTCATATCCACCATCTATTATAGTTTGTTTTATAGATGGCAATACCCTAATCATCATAAATCTATCTGGGTCTTGCGTCTTAATTACTTTAGGTGGTTGCCATAAGTTATTTAAGATATCTCCTACAATTGCATCACCTGCAACTGCAACTAGATACTCACCAACTTTAACTATCTTGTCGCAACCTTTGGCTACGTATGGTCTATCTTGGTAAGAGGTTACTGTATCTGCGCCAAGCACAGCCCAGCCTTTACCCTGAACACCAACTATTGCAGTCATAGTCCCCTTCTAACTTATCGTCTTACAACTGTCCTTGCACTTGCACTAGCCTGTCCGCCAGATGTTAAACTAGATAAAAGACTTTGTAATCCACCACCTTGTGCTGCAGCAGGTGAGATGCCTCCTACTGGTGCAGCGGGAGCAGGGGACGTTTGCTCAACCTGAGTAGCGCCAGCAGGAGGTAATTCTTCAGGTTTAAATATTTCCTCAATTGCGTCTTCAATTGCTACTCCCTTTTGACGGGCTTTAATTACATCAGCAATCTTCATAACAATATCGCTTGGGTCGCCACCTTGAGATGCAATCTGTGGAATTGCTTGCGTATAGGCTTGTAGTGAACCCATCAAAGAGTTACGCATCTCTTCAATTTCAATCTTCTCTTGTTCTTGAGTTACGTTAATACCAAATGGTAGTTCACGCATAACCATATCTTTAGAAATAATTTTAGCGCCTAATGCCTGTAGCATAAAGATAAGTCCCTGTGCTGGATTAAGTCCTGCCAACATTCCATAACGGACATCGGCTGAGTAATCTTGCTTAATATCTTTTGAAGGCTTGTAATCAATGCTATATGGAGAACCAGCATCTACGCCACGGACTGTTTTGTCAAAATCAAAGTATGTCTCATCAACTTCAAAACAGATTGAGATAACATCTTTAAGTGCTGAAGCAAAGATAGCCTGAGCGGATTTAACCTGTGTATCAAAACCACCCATAAGGGCTTGAACACCCTGACCAGTAATAATGCTTGCATCAAGATTACCAGTACGTGATTCTGGATAACGAGTTCCAGTTCTTAGTTCTTGCTGTAGTAATGTTTGTTCAGTAAATGCACCATTAGGTATAGGCAGTTCAACACGGCGAACACCTGCTGGGTTATTTGTGCGGATGATTGAATCTCCGCCAAACTCAATTTCTTGAACATCTTGCGGAACAACAATTGGTGATTGAACAGATTTCTCTGCTGCTTCCATCGCAAGTAATGCGAACCTATTACGAAGCAGTTGGATACCTAGAACATCATCAAACTGTCCACGCATTTCACCATCAACAGTTGGACGTCTAGCAACAACAACCATCATTTTACCAAGTGGATTAACCGCTTGAGATAGAACTAGGTTATTACGGCTAGGTATATAAATTAATGATTGGTCTTTATCGTAATAACGAACAAAGTCAACCGTTGCATTTAAGTCCTGGCGATAGCCTTCTCTACCCAGAAGTTGCATTTCATACTCTGGGAATTGAGATACCAATTCTGCAATTGATAGTGAGTATCTTTTAGCGAAGGCAATGCAGCGTCCGTAGCGGTCAAACTCTGGGTAAGCCCCTATTGGACTTTCTACTCTAATACGCGGCAGCCCTGCCTCTTCGTCTAATTCAATTATGAATGGGACGAAACCGAATGTGATGTAGTGGTCTGCACCTGTGTACATCTGTACTTGTAAATCTGAGTGAGCAAAATAATTAGCGGCAATACGAGTACGCTTATCAGCAAAAGAACGAGCACGGTCGCTGACCTGATTAGCGGCCGAGCAGTTAACTGCAGGAAGTGGTGCCATAACCTCTGACAGGTCTCTGGCAACGATATCAATAAAATTTGCAACGACATTTGCGTCTACACCCTCTGGAAAAAACTCTGGATAGACAGATGCAATCTTGCCTTTACGGACAGCAAGAACATCTTGTGCTCTAGCATCTTGGTCGGCAGCACGATGTTTAAGAGAGTCAACTCTCGCTGCAATTTGTTCAATACTTAGCAATTAACTACCTACCCTTATTTGTATTGTTCAGGAAATGTTTCTCTTCTTAGTTTTGCAATAAACTCAGCAGAGGCTCTTCCACCTCTTGCTTCTAGTTCTCGTTCTCTTTTTTGTTCAGCACCACGGATTTGATAAGTCTTTTGTTTAGGACTCATTGGTTTTTTCTTTGTAGCCTTTTTAACAGCCTTAACAATTTTTTTAGGATTAGGCATTACCAACCACTTTCCTTAAGATAATTTAAATATCTACGTTTTTGGTCTGGTGTCATATTTTTCATTTTATTTGCAATATTTTTATTTCTTGCCTTAAGACCTTCTGCAGCACGTCTATCTGCTTCTCTACGTTGTGCAAATTCCATTGCTTGTTTTCTAGCAATTTCATTTCTTTCTTGAAAAGAAAGTTCTTTAGCACGTTCTACAACTTGTTCGTCTAGTCTTTCACGAGGAGACTTTACATCCATACCATACTTAGTTTTACCAGCAGACTCTTCACGCTGCGCTCTTTTAATTTGTACTCTTGCTTCAAAACGTTTTCTATCAGCAGGGTCCATCTTCTTTAGCATGCCTGCTAGTTTTTCTTTTCTTGCTTGTTTTTCCAAACGTTTTGCTGCTACTTCTTCAACTTCAGAACGTTTAGCAATGCTCTTACCTCTAGTTAAAAAAACTTCTTTTTTGGCTGGCTTAGTTGCTTTAGGCTTTGGTGGGTTACTTAATTTCATACGTCTTTCATATTCAGAAAGACGTTTACCACGTTTAATATCTTCAATATTACGGGCACGACCAAAATTACTTTTAGTAACTGGTTGCTTTATTCTAACTGTACTTGCTTCTTCTGGTGTTAAACCAGTTCTTTTATTAATTTTTCTACTTGTGTTACCACTGCCACGAACTTGTTCTCTAGCAACTTTACGGGCTTGACCAGCAGGAATCTTGGCTACTTTTTTCTTAGCCGCCTGAGCAGCACGGATTGCTTTAGCGATTTTACTTGGGTCAATAGGCATTATCTACCCATATTTCTATAAACTTTACCTACAAACTTTGCACCTTTTTTAGCAATACCACCTACTGCACGGGCAGCCTTACCATAAGGAACTGCATATAAAGCAGCATCAGCAACAGTCTTAGGAATAAATACATCGGAAAGTATTGGGGCAACTGGTGAAGTTTTTGATTTCTTAAAAGTACCAGGTGCCATCTTCTTAGACTTAGCCATTTACTTACCCCGCATCGGATTAGAATTAATTTTTATTACACGTTTTTCATTTGAATTTGTTTTAGGATTTATTGGTTTTTTATTAATAACTCGGACAGAACCTTTTTGAAAAATATCTATTCGTTCTGCTTTAGATTCAGCACGATATCGTTTATCGTCTTTAGCATTTTTAGATTTTTGTTTCATTTTTCTAACTGTCGAAATAGGAGGTGTTTTTGCAGATGCTTTTTTAACAGCCTTAATAATTTTCTTTGGGTTTGGCATATCTTGTCCTTATCCGTATATATCCTGCCATTGCTCTGCAAAGGCTTCGTCTAAATTAACTGAGAATCTTCTATCCTTCTGCGCTCTGGTTGCCCAGCGGTTATTGGCATACCTGCTTATGTTGCCAGTCTGTTGCATAAATTCCCTTGCTCTAAGCACGGTGAACCACAACGCCATAACACAGTCAGTCTTACCACGGGTATTAGGCTTCCAAGTTATTAACTGTTGGACTAGTGCCTTCATACCCTCTGAGTGTTCCGTAGAAGGAAACTCAATAACGTTATTCTTTTGGAACTTCTCATCTCTAAGAGTTCCCATTAGCATAGACATACCTGCTACACCAAAGTTAGAATCCCATTTGTTCTTACCAGTAAAGTGAGACTCTAATCTACACCCATACGCAGCAAGCCAATTTCTTAAATCATCATCTAATGAGTAAGCCTTTTGGTGAGCGTTAATCTCAACTCGTAATTCTTGTGGTCTGTATTTATCAACCAATTGCTCAATGGCTTCTTGAATCTTTTGTGGTGTTGGGTCTGACATATTTACGCAGTCAAGAACATATATTCTGCTATCACGTCTGTTATAGGTAGTCACCACAAACGCGGCATTCCCGCCCATTGCGGGGTCAAACCCTATTATTGTATACCCCTCAATGTGCTGGGGATGTCCCACGGCACCCGCTTTCAGCGGGCCGCGTTTGCGTTGTCCATTTACACAACCTTGAACAATCGCTGGAGGAAATATATTATCTTCAGAAACATCTTCTTGTTGGTACACCAACGCCCATGTTGATGGTGTTACCTCACTACGTCTTTTGGCTAATGCCTTGCCGTCCCATTTCGGGAAGAATCCTTCTTCGTCAGGAACATCAGAATCCCCATCCCAGGGAGCATCCGACTTAGGCCAGAGCGTTTTCCAGTCTTTCGTGCTTTCCGCATATTCCAATACAGCAGGCATACCCATATAAGTAAAAGGGCTTTTACCACCAGACCAGTGTTTGGCTTCCCTGAGTTCTTTGTAAAAATCTTGCGGAGCAATTCGTGTCCCTACGATTAGTAACTTACCATTTTTACCCAAGCGGGTAATAACTTCTTTTTGTAGCCAGTTGATTTGTTTTTCATACTCGTGTGCGTTGGCTGTAGTAATGCAGTCATCAAGAATGATGAGGTCAGCACGGGCACCGTAAATCTGTCCACCCATACCAAGTGCTTGGATGGTTGGGTCTTTCTCACTTGAATTTCGGGCATCGCCCCCAAGGTAAACGGTATCAACTCGCCAAGTATCTGAGTCTTCCTTCCAACCCCCCTCTGGTCCAAAAGTTGTTTGCAACTTTAACCATCTTGGGTGGGAGAGTCTCTGCTTGATTGCGTACACGAACTCGCGTGCTTTGATAAGCGTTTTTGAAACCACTATGATGCGGACATTTGGATTGAGGGCGATACGATATGTGGAGTAGTTTACGGTTATGACTGTGCTCTTGGCGTGCTCAGGTGGCACGTTAATTAGCAGACGTGTTGGGTCAGCCTTTTCGTAAACCATACTAGGGTGCAGCCAAGAAGGCTCTCTATCCTCTAGTAGGTCAATCCAATCCATATGGTGAGGGAACACCCTCTGGTTTAAAAATATCTCGGAGAACTTAGGGAAATCTATTTCTTCTTTTGGGATACCCAGAGAGGCAAGGGAAGCATCCTTTGCGGTCTCCTTAGCCTCGGCTAGGTCTGAGGCAAACTTCTTATCTCGTAGGCACCAGATTCTTACAGTGTCGGGTTTCTTTCCGCATATCTCCATAGCCTTATGGACAGAGTGGCCTTCGGCCACCAAGGCTAGAACCTTTGCCTTTGCTGCTGCCATAGCCAGCGTTTTTGGGTTAGTAGTACCCTTGTTAAAAGTCATTAGTCCTGTCCCGTTTTCATTCTGTTACAGTCTGTTAGTAACAGGTAGTAGATACAGTCTGTAACGCAAGTTCCTGAAGAACTTGCTACTGTAAAAAATAAATAGTCTCTATATAGTATTAATCCGTCCAACAGGCCAAAACGGACGTTTTTGGCCTAACTATTTTTTAAAGCCTGCCCAAAAATAGTACAAAATAGGACATACTGGGACAGTGGTAGGGGATATACTTTGTACGGAAAAATCTTTTTGGTAGATACATATACTGCTTCTACTCTCCATTAAACATCCTGGGGTCAATATGAGTTGACCCTAGTCTGCTACCGCTACCTATTATACTGATTAGTAGCGTGCTGATAGGAGGACAGTCTTCGGCGC
>Ga0222712_10006290_pt1 | contig 11762 bp, 9 predicted proteins | sample C33_657DmetaG_FD_165043 | JGI IMG/M metagenome (GOLD analysis project Ga0222712, IMG submission 165043) | Estuarine water microbial communities from San Francisco Bay, California, United States - C33_657D | ecosystem: Environmental > Aquatic > Marine > Unclassified | place: USA: California... | reverse complement strand
GTCGTTGTTGTTTGAAGCGCTCGGCGGCCTCCAGGATGGGTTGGCGCAGGGGCTCAAAGGCACTGGGCTTGGCGTCCTGGGTGGCAAACTGAAAGAGCTGCTCGAAGACATCAACTTGTTTCAGCGGCGCCTCGCTGACAAAGAGCAGGTCCTGCCAGAGTTCGTCGAGTCTGCGGCTTTCCTCGTCGCTTAAGATCAGGCGGCGCAGGGCCTCGTCCTCGCGGTAGAACAGGGTGAGGGTGACCACCTCGTCCACAGGCACGATGCGCTGATAACAAAGCGCGATGGGAAACAACGCGCGGAATTCATCAAAGGCCTTGAGGAAGCGTTGCTCGGCTTGGCTTCCTGCGTTGACCAGAACCGGCACACTGTGCTCGGTGCGCAGGTTGTTGTCGCTCCATTGCCCATTCTTGATCGCATTGCTCGACTGTCCGGGAAGCAGTTCGATGCCGCTTGCCGGCCGTTGGCTGAGCACTTGCATCTGCACGCTGCCTTCACCGGGGTTGGCCAGGCGACCACTGACCACAAACTCAGCGTCCTTGGCCAAGGCCGAAGGGATCTTGATCTCGAGAACCTGCGGTGCCCTTGCCTTGATTTGTTGCGCACTCTGGCTCGCCGGCCAGGCCTTGAGGAAGGGGCGCAGCAGGGCGGAGTTGAGCGGGAAATCCTGCTCCAGGTGCCGGCGCACGGCGCGCGCAAGCTCCGGGCTTGGGCTGCGGCGCCAGGCCGCGATGGGCGCAGGCAGGTCAGGGGCCGCATCCAACTCCGCAGGCTGGCTGAGGAAATGCCATGGGCCATGCGGGTTGCCCTTGAGAATGTCAGGCGAGACATCGGCGGCCAAGTCCCAGCGTCGGGTTCCGTGTTGCAGGCGCAGGTTCACGGCAGTGAGGTCACAGGCATGATTGCCATCGCGAGGGCCAATGACCAGGGCCAGGACTTGTCCTGCTTGCAGGTTGACATTCTCAAAGGGGCCGAGCTTGACCAAGGTTGCGCCCTTGGTGACGCCCTTGGCCAGAACCTCACTGCTGTGGCCGCGGCGCAGCTCCAGGGCCCAGGTGACGCCATTGCCGCATTCCGGATGGGCGTCGCTGAGGTCGCCTTCAATGCGCAGGCTCATCGGGGAAGGGCAGCGCCAGGCCAGCAAAACAGCGCGGGTTGGCGAAGGATGGGCGGCGATGCCATGGGCCTTCATGAGGCCCGGTGTGCGCACGCTGCTGTCTGAGGAATTGGCCAGCACGCTCATCGCCTGATCGCCCTGCCATCCCTTGATGAAGTTGTAGTCGGGGGTGCCCTGCATCTTTTTGCCCAGCAGCGGCTGCAGCTCAGTGCCACCAAGGCCAAGGTAATTGCGCCAGGCACTCAACAGCTGCGCATCGGCATCGCTGCGGTTGGCGGCAATGGCGTTGAGGCAGGCTTCACTGTGGAGAATGATCTCGGCGCGTTTGCCCTCAAGGTAAGTCGTGAGTTGTGGCAGCTGCGCCAGGGGCAGATCAGGTCTGCCCGCAGCAACCAGTCTTGGGTTTTCCCAGATCACCTCGTCACCCACCTGGCCATCGCCGGCGTTGCTGCTGCAGAGGTAGAGCAGGTTGTCCTTGCTGCCATCGAGCTTGAGCCGCATCTCGTGGCGTTGGGCAATGGGGTTGACTGGCTCCTGCCAGGCCTTCGGCCCGTTTTGTTTGCCGATGTGGCCGACATTGGCAAAGCGCCAGAGCACCTGTTGCCAGAGCTCCACATCCGTTGCGGCAAGTTGGCCTGCCTTGAATTTTTTTCGCAGGGGATCAAGCAGCAGGGAGGGCGGACCGCTGTGCAGGGCCCGGTCCAAGAGGTCGAGGTACTTGGCGCTCAAGGTCTCCTTCTTGCCCTTGCCCTGGAGGGCCTTGAGATAGGCCTCAAGAGGCAGACGCCCGCTGCCCGTGCCCGTGTCGAGTTTGATGCCTTGGGCCACGGTGATGTTGCCCTCGCCCTGGCCGCTGTGCCGGTCGTAAAAGGCGCGAATTTCAGCGAGAAGCTCGTCTGTCCAATCCCGCGCCGAGGTGCTGTTGGACCAGCGCAGGCCGCGCGGCGTGAATACGGCGTGGGCGGCGACCTGTTTGGCGGCCTCGAGGTACTTGTCAAGCAGGGCGGGAGACATGACCAGAGCCGCGCCCTGATTGCTGAAGCCCTCGCCCGCCGCACCGTCGATGGGAAATTCACGCGCTGGATCCAGGCTTGGCAGGCCGGTGATGTCGCGCAGGCTGTAGGTGTACTCGGCATTGCTCAAGCGCCGCAGCAGCACGGGACCAGGGTCGCCAGCCTGCTCAAGGGCCAATTGATCCAGACTGCTGCGCACCCAGGTGATGAGTTCCCGACGCTCCTTGGTTGTGGGCTGCGGTTCTTTTTTTGGTGGCATTTCCCCCAGCTCGATTTGTTCAAGCACCTGCTCCCAGACTTGGGGGTGGCGGCGCAGTTCTGCGCCTTCCAGATCCAGCTCGCCCTTTTGTTTTTCGGTGCTGTGACAGCTGAGGCAATGCCGCTTGAGCGTGTTGGCCACGGCAGCGGGCGGCAGCAGGGGTGAGGCAGCCTGAGCCGCTGCAGCGGCAAGCCAAAGGATGGACAGGCCGTGGCGCATCAGACCTCCTCCAGCAATTGCTTGGCGTCGCCAAAGGTGTTGGGGCGGACATCCATCCGGTCCATCAGCGAGAGGAAGAGGCGGCAGAGTTGGCGCTCGGGTTTGCCGCGGTAATCCAGCACGCGGCCGCCGCGAATGCCGGCCCCCTTGCCGCCAATCACCACGATGGGCAGTTCGTCGTTGTTGTGTTTGGCTCCGGCCATCATGCTGGAGCAGTGCATGAGCACGGTGTTGTCCAGCAGGCTGCGTTCGCCTTCGCGGATGGCATCGAGTCTGCGCGCGATGTAGGCCACCTGCTCCATGAAGAGTTGGTTGACCCGCAGGTAGTCCTCGCCGTCGCTGTGGCTGAGCAGGTGGTGGATCATGTAATCAATGCCATGACCGGGCTGCTGCAGGCTGGGGAGGTTGGGGAAGCGCAGGGCGCTGTGGTCGTTGTTGAGCTTCAGGGTGCTGACTCGGGTGCTGTCGGTCTGAAAGCCCAGCACCAGAATGTCGCACATCAGGCGCATGTGCTCGGCGATGTCCTGGGGGATGCCATCGGCAGGGCGCGGCATGTTGGGCTTCTGCAGCGTGGGTCGCCAGCCCTGCAATTCACCGCGCTTGCCGGCGCCCTCAATGCGGCGCTCGACTTCGCGCACGCTGTCGAGGTATTCATCGAGCTTGCGTTGATCACTGCTGCTGATGCCTCGGCGCAGGTCCTTGGCATCGGCAAGCACGGCGTCGAGCACGCTTTGATCCGCCGGTGAGGCCTCGTCCTTAAACAGGCGATCAAAGGCCAGGGCAGGGTAGAGTTCGAGAGGGGTTGGTGTGCTCGGCGATGACCAGGAGATGTGCGAGCTGTAAAGCATCGAATAATTCTTGTGCACCGAGGGATTGGATTTCTCACAGGCCAACACGAGGCTGGGCACCTTGGTGCTGCGGCCGTGGGTCTGCGCGATGAGTTGATCAAAGCTGGTGCCTGAACGGATTTCGCCGCCGCTGGCAATCGGCGCACCGGAGAGCATGTTGCCAGTCTGCGAGGAGTGGATGTTGCCCTTGCGGGCTTCCTCATGGTAAAGCCCGCTGACAAAGAGCAGGCGCTCGCGGAAGTCGCGCAGGGGTTCGAGCACGCGGCCAAGCTCCATCGCCTTGCCCTCGCCACGGGCCCACCATTCCTTGGACTGGAAGCCGTTGCCTGAGAAGGTCACGCACAGGCGCATGGGAGCCTCACTCGCCGGGCGATGGCGGCGGGGTTCGTCGCCCCAGACATTGAGCGATTCCATCCAGGGCAGGGCCATGCTGACGCCGCTGCCACGCAGGAAGGCGCGGCGGCTGAAGCGGGAGGTATTCATGAGAGTGAGGGGAAGTTGATGTGAAGTGAGCGGTGTTTATTGGCCGGATTGAAGTGGCAGCCATTCGCGCCAGTTGAGGATGTGCTCGCGCATCTTGCTCTCGCTGAGGCTGGCGTTGTGGCTGCTGAAGGGCTTGAGCAGGCCTTCGTGCGCGCAGGCGGTTTGCTCGCAGGTGTCGAGGCGTTGGCCCTGATGCTGGCGGTGCAGGCGCCCCAACCAAAGTTCAAGTTCGCCGCGCATCGAGCGCCAGAGCTTGAGCAGGCGGCCATTGCCGCTGGCGGTGAGGATGAGTTCATGGAACTCGAGATCCAATCGGGTGACCTCGGCAAGGCTGCGGGCGCGGCGGGTGGCGGCGATGTTGGTCCGCAGGGCGTGAAGATGCGGCTGGATCTGCGCGGCTGCCAGCCTTGCCGCCATGGGCTCCAGGGTCAGGCGCAGTTGCAGCAATTCCTCAAAGTCCCTGGGCGAGAGTTGGCGCACGAAGGCTCGACCGGTGTCGCTGAAGACCACCAAGCCCTCGCGCTCCAAGGCAAAGAGGGCCTCACGCACCGGCACCCGGCTGACGCCCAGTTCACGGGCCATGGCGGACTCTGCCAACAGCGCGCCTGGGGCGATGGCGCCGCTTAGAATGCGGCGGCGCAGATTGGCCAGCGCCAGATCGGAGCGCGGTTTGACGGCAGAGTCGGTTTTGATCGCTTTGACTGGCATCGCAGATTAAAACGGTATACCATTTGGATTCCTTGCAACAACAAAACGGCGCCGCTGTTGAGGGCGGCGCCGCTGGGGCAAGGGAGGTGGGTTGCCGACGCGATCAGAGGCCTTCCTTGAGTTTGGCGATCAGGAATTCGGCGTTGCTGGCAGGCACTTTCTCGGTGGTGCCGTTGTAGTGCAGGATGCAGGTCACGCCATTGGCCTGGCAGTGTTTTTGCAGCATGAGGCCGAAGTTGGCGCTGTGGGTGGGGTCCTTCTCATCCTTGCCGAGATTGGGCGGGCCGCCGTAGGTCAGATAGACGGGTGGGTCGTCGCTGCTGACCAAGGCATAGGGCGAGTACTCGGCGATCCATGGCAGGATCTTGGGCCGGGCGGCGATGAAGGCGTCGAAGTTGGGGTAGTCTTCCTTCTTGAGGAAGGCATGGCCGCCGTATCGGCTGTTGGGGGTCCACTCGCGCATCTGCTGCGGGTCGAGGGTGGTCTGGGCGCCGCTAACGGCAGCGCACCAAAGGCGTGTGGATTGGCGGGCGATGGGGTCGCTGCTGTTGGGGTCGGCGAGATCGGGGTGGAAGGCCAGCCAAAGGCTGGAGCATGCTCCGGCGCTGCCGCCGCTGGCGCCGATGCGCTTGCTGTCGATGTTCCATTCAGCGGCCTTCGAGCGCAGGGTCTGCAGCGCGCGCGCGGCGTCGTGCAGGGGGGCCTTGACGGGCGGCACCACTTCCTGCGCCTGGGAGATGTAGCGGTAGTTGATGCTGGCCACGGAGATGCCAGCGGCAAGGTAGGGCTTCACATCAATGCCGGCCTTGTCGCCGCCCATCCAGCCACCGCCGTGAATGAAAAACAGCACGGGCGTGGGCTTGTCCGACTTGGCCTGCCAGAAATCCATCACATTGCGCTCGGCTGGGCCGTAGCGGAAATTGGCTGCCGTGGGCGGCGGGTTCTTGGGGTAGCTGCGCGCCTTGGGGGCGGCTTTGGCGCCTGGTTTGGCAGCGGCTTTTGCTGCGGGTTTGGCGGCTGGTTTTTTGGTGGGGGCCTTGGCGTTTTGCGCAGCCAGAGGCAGCGCCAGCGCGAGGGCGAGGAGGGCGGGGATGGGCTTCATGGGAATGCAGTCAACGATGGCCTGCTCGGCGCTCTTGCGTCAAGCGCCATGACCACACTACTCCCTGGGCCCTGTCTGCTCCCTGACCCTGCTTAGGCCTTGCTGGGTTGCTTGAACTTCGGGCTTTGGCTGAGGAACTGGGTGGGGTTGTTCCAGGCGACGCGCTCGATCATGGCCTGGGTCCAACCGCGTTGGCGCATCATCTGCAGGGTGCGCGGCACGGCCAGCGGGTCGCTGATGCCCCAGTCGCAGGCGCTGTTGATCCAGAGTTGTTCGGCGCGGAAGTTCTCGAGAATGTCAATCGCGCGGGCCGGGGTGCATTTGCTTTCGGGGTAGAGGGTTAGCCCGGCCCAGAAGCCCTGTTCCAGCACCATGCCGGCGGTGTGCTCTTCCACATGGTCAACCAAGACGCGCCCGGGATTGAGGCCGCTGAAGTTTTTCAGGGCGTCGAGGATGAGGCGGGTGCCCTTGCGTTTGTCTTCGAGGTGCGGGGTGTGGATGAGGACAAGTTGCTGGTGGTCCTGCGCCAGTTGCAAGTGCTGCTCAAAGACCTTGAGTTCATTGCGGCTGTTTTTGTTCAGGCCAATCTCGCCAATGCCAAGCACATTGGGTTGGTTCAGAAACTCAGGGATCAGCGCCATGACTTCGGCGGCCAATGCCGTGTCTTCAGCTTCCTTGGGGTTGATGCAAAGCCAGCTGTAGTGCTCGATGCCAAAGCGTGCGGCGCGCTTGGGCTCGTACTGGGTGATCTGGCGGAAGTAGTCGGCGAAGCCCTGCGCGCTGGCGCGATCAAAGCCGGCCCAGAACGCAGGTTCGCAAATCACCGCGCAGCCGGCCAGCGCCATGCGCTCGTAGTCGTCGGTGGTGCGACTGACCATGTGGCCGTGGGGTTCGATGTAATTCATGAAGGCAGGCGTGGCGATGAGTTGATGAGGCGCTTGGCAGGCAGGCCTCAGGCGCGCAGATGGGGAGGCGGGTTGGCGCCACAGGCTCCCTTGACGGTGGCCACGGGCAGCGGTTCGCTGCTGGGGTCGCTGAAGCTGTCGAGCACGGCCTTGGCACGCTGGGCCTGGGGCAACTGCAGGCAGGCAATCGCCTCGCGCAGGGCCTGCACGCGGAAGTCGTCCTGTTGTCCGGCGCGCTCGACACGATCCAGGAAGGCCGCAAGGTCAATGAGCTTGCTGCGCGCGTCCATGAAGCCCAAGTCCACCAGATTGACGGTCTTGGGCGCGGTCCATTGGCTCATGAGTGTTGCAGGTTGGGGGTTGGCAATGCCGCGTCGCTTGATCAAATGGTCATGGCGCTGTAGCCACCGTCCACGACCATTTCATGGCCGGTGATGAAGCTGCCGGCAGGAGCGGCGAGAAGCAGGGCGGCGCCCACCAGCTCACGGGCCTCGCCGAAGCGGTTCATCGGGGTGTGGCCCATGATCTTGGCGATGCGCTCGGGCACCAGCACCTTTTTGTTTTGTTCGGCGGGGAAGAAGCCTGGCACCAGGGTGTTGACGCGGATGCCGTTGGGAGCCCATTCACGCGCCAGATTGCGGCTGAGGTTGTGCACCGCGCCCTTCGACATGCTGTAGGTGAAGACACGGCTCAAGGGGATCAGGCCGGACATGGAGCCCAGGTTGATGATGCTTGCCGCAACCTTCTGCTCGACGAAGTAGCTGCCAAAAACCTGACAGGCCACGAACACGCTGCGGGTGTTGATGTCCATGATGCGGTTGTATTCCTCCTCGCTGATTTCAAGGAAGGGCGTGGCGCTGTTGACACCTGCGCCGTTGACCAGAATCTGGCAACCGCCACTGCGCTCCTGCACCTGATCCAGCAGCAGTTGCAAATCAGCGCGCTTGGCCGCGTCGGCGGCCACGAAGTAGCCCTTGCCGCCAGCGGCATGGATGGCATCGAGGCGGCGCTCGGCCTTGGCGGCGTCGCGGCCCACGAGAACCACCTCGGCGCCGGCCTGGGCAAAGCCCTCGGCGATCGCACCGCAGAGTTCGCCGGTGCCGCCGATGACCACGGCGGTCTGGCCCTGAAGGGAAAAGAGTTCGAAGATGGAGGATGACATGGGTGAGATGGGGGGAAGGGTGGAGAGTTCAACCGCGGGCGGGCCAAGCGGTTGTGCTTGTGGACTGCATTACACGCGAATCACCAGTTTGCCCACATGCAATCCGCTCTCAAGACGGCGGAAGGCCTCGATGGCCTGATCGAATTCATAGGTGCCGTCAATGACGGGTTGCCAGCGCTCGCGGCCCATGGCGTCCACCACTTCGGCGAGCATGGCGCGGGAGCCGACATAGATGCCGTTGAGGTCAATTCCCTTGCGCAGAACCTGCACCGTGTTGATCTCGCCCTTGGTGCCGGTGAGCACACCAATCAGGGCGATGTGACCACCAAAGCGCACCGCATGCAGGGAGCGATTCAGGGTCTGCGCGCCGCCAATCTCCACCACATGGTCCACGCCAACGCCGCCGGTTTGGGCCAAGGCCCATTCATCCCAGGCAGGATCGTTGCGGTACTGGTGCACCGCATCGGCACCGAGGGCACGCAAACGCGCGGCCTTCTCCGGGCAACTGGTGGTGGCCAGCACGCGGGCTCCGGCGGCCTTGGCCAATTGCAGGGCAAAGATGGACACCCCGCCGCTGCCAAGGATCAGTACGGTTTCACCGGCCTTCACGGGGCGGCGTACGCGCAGGGCCTGCCAGGCGGTCACTGCGGCACAGGGCAGAGTTGAGGCGGCATCGAGGCTGATGCCGTCGGGGAGGGGAACGATGCTGGTGGCCGGCAGGGTGATGAACTCCCGCAGCACACCGTCGCAGGCGCCGCCAAGGGCCGCTGCCGAGTGTTCCCTGGAAAATTCACCCTCAAGCCAGGTGGGCATGAAGGGGATGACCACGCGTTGTCCTGGCAGCCAGCCTCCGCAATCCGGGCCCACGGCGAGAACCTCACCGGCAGCATCCGAGCAGGGAATGCGCGGCAGCGGCCCGCTGATGCCGTGCAGGCCCATGACATTCATGTAATCCCGGTAATTGAGGCTGCAGGCCCGCACGCGCACGGTGATCTCGCCGCGTTGCGGCTCCGTGGGGTCCTCGAGTTCGACCCGCTCAAGGCTGGCCAGACCGTCTTTGCCCGTGATTTGGTACGCCTTCATCCCTTTCTTGTAGCCAAGGCAGCCGCCTTGACAAGCCCCAAGGGTCTTGGGGATTACCTTGGTCGAATTCAGGCCCTCGCTCCTGCCATGATTGGGGCTGGGCTGGCGGTTTTCGTTCCGGATCGCTGAGGATCAGAGGGCAAAGACGGAGTCAATCGGGTGGTCCCGCAGAAAAAACCCAAAGCTTGCAGTTGCATCGTGCCTCTGCCTGCACTAAAAACCCGGCCCTGCTTTCGCAGCCCATGCTCGGGTGGCGGAATTGGTATACGCGCAAGACTAAGGATCTTGTGCCGAAAGGCTTAAGGGTTCGAGTCCCTTCCCGAGCACCACTCCCTGAAATTCAGGGAGAAGGCCTGTGATTTTCTTCGCGGTTCAACGACGGTCGGGGGATTGTGGCAGCGGCGGGCGGTGGCGCTCAATCATGGAGTGAAAGTCGCCGAGATTGTAGGGACCGTAGTAGGCCTGATTGAGATCCACCTCTGCGACCACCACGCTGCCCCACTGCTCGCCCTTGGCCAGCGCTCTGCCGCCTTGATCGTAAATGGCGGTGTGCATCCATCCGGCATCGTGATTCATGAAGGTGCTGCTGACCAAAAAGACATGGTTCTCACAGGCCCGAGCCTGTGCCAGCAGCGGGTTGCAGCCCCAGACTGGCCAGGCAATGATCTGTGCGCCGTTCTTGGTCAACTCGCGAGCCACCTCAGGAAAGAAGCCATCGTAGCAGATCATCATTCCAATGCGCCCCAAGGCGGTGTCAAAAACGGGGTAGTCCTGCCCCGGTGCAATGCCCTTGGCCGCCTCGCCCGGGGGCAGTGACACCTTGCGATATTTGCCAATCAGCTTGCCATCAGGTCCCAGCAGCACGGCGGTGTTGTAAACCAGATGAGCGGCGCGCTCATAGAGACTGAAGACCAGATGCAGTTGGTGTTGTTTGGCCAGGGCGGCGAAGTGATCGGTGGACGGGCCGGGAATGGACTCGGCGAGGTCGGTGGGGTTGGCCTTCACATTGGCCGTGGGCACGGTCTCGCCCAGCACGATGAGGTCAGCTCTTTGAGCGGCGGCCTGCGCGATGAGGGGCGCAAATTCCGCGCAGTTTTCTGCCGGGGATTTGCCGCTGGGGCGATGATGCGCTGCCGCCAGACGCAGTTTGCGTGCGGGAGGTGCGGGCACTTCAGTGAGAGTGATGTTGCGCCACTTCACGCTGCCGCCCGGAGCCCATTGCAGGTGCAACTCAAGGACGGCCTGCGCGCTTTTGGAAGGGGCGCGGTACAGACCACTGACTTGAGTCCAGCCCTCAGCATCACAGGCCCCATCCACCGGGTATTCCGGCTCGGCGCTGGGCATGGGCAGGTTGGCAATCAGGTACTGCGGAGCGCTGTCGAGTTTCACGCCCTTGCCCTCGGCATCCTGCCAGAGCAGGCGAACCAGGCAACTTTGACGAGGGTTGAGAACGCCCTGTGTTTGGCGCTGGGCCTGCACGCGATAGTAGGCCCCGCCCCTGATGGGGAATCGGCGTTGGTACCAGCCGTCCAAACCTTCGCGCTGATCATGGCGAATGCCGAGAACCCCGTCGTCGCTGCGCAGAAACTGCGGCCGAATTTCAGCACGCGGGCTCTGCTCGGTCCATGGTTCCTCAGCCAGAGAGCGATTCAGGCAGGAGGTGCTCAGGCAGAGAATGGCAATCAGGCAGGGCATTGAGTTCATGGCGCGTGCTCAGGAGATGGTCGGTGCAGCCTGCTGCAATGGCAGTGGCCCAAGAACACAACGCGCAAGCGGCAGGCAGCCTTCGGATCGGGCGCAAAAGAATGATGAGCTGTGTCCATGAACAAGGTTGTTAAAAAAAAGTGAACAGTTGGTTAACCCTTCAATTGACGCTGCCAAAACTCTCGAGTAGTCCCGGCCAACACCACCGCCAGTCGAACTCCGCCGCAACCCCACCCGTCCCAACCCCACCCAACTCTAAACCAGTCTAAACAACGCTACAAAACTCTACCAATGAACGCAATACAACCCATCAAAGCGCCTCAAGGCCCGGAGACTCGCAAGTTTCTGGCCTGGATCGAGGGCGAGCGGGCCAAGGGCCTGCAGGACATCAGCTTCTTCCCCCTGAACACCGCCCACTCCACCGTCGAGACCTTCAGTGGCGAGGTCAATCGCCTCCTCGAGGCTCCAACCCTGCCCGATCCCGACCTCTTCCGATGAAACCACCAGGACATCGGCTCTGCGACGCCTTCCTCATCGCCAGAAGTGTGGTGGATCAGGTTGCAGGTCGGCAGGTCCCACCTCCCTGGGAGATGCCGCTGAGCGCCGTCCTGGAGCACACCAAACGCGTCTTGCCGGAGCTGCAGATTGATTTGCAGCGCCGTGACTTCGCTGCTGACCAAGTGGCCTCGGCCCTCTTCCGCTACCCTCAGCGCGCCCTCATTCTCTACGCAGGCAGCCTCAACATCTGCTGGCGGCGCTTCGCCCTTTGCAAAGAGTTGGCTCATCTGCTCATTGACGACAAGGGCGGGCGTCATTTCAGCACCGATGGCGAGGCCATCATCTCCGAGTTGATCACCCAGATTCCCCACCTCGAGCCGGAGAGCGAAATGTCCTCGGAGATGGTCACGGTGCTGATCGCCATGGAGATCCTCTTGCCATGGCGTCAGCGCAGGGCCCTGCTTGAGACCTCAAGATTGCACAGCGATGCCCACTTGGCCCTGCGTTGCCGAGTGCCGGAGAAGTTCATCCATCATCTGCTTCACACCGACTACCTCCCATTCTCGCAGAGCCTCAACGAGCGTCTCGATGGGGAGGCGCAGAGCAGCTTCGATGGGATGAGGGATGGCAACGCTGTGCTGTACGGTCGGGCATTGCTGGG
>Ga0222712_10006289_pt1 | contig 11762 bp, 3 predicted proteins | sample C33_657DmetaG_FD_165043 | JGI IMG/M metagenome (GOLD analysis project Ga0222712, IMG submission 165043) | Estuarine water microbial communities from San Francisco Bay, California, United States - C33_657D | ecosystem: Environmental > Aquatic > Marine > Unclassified | place: USA: California... | reverse complement strand
TTGTTCTCCATAATATTAATGTTATAAGTATAAATATCCCAATATTGTTATTATTTCTCTTTTATTTTGAAATAAAGGACTCCACCTGGATAAACATTTAACTCATCCATCAATTTCTTCGATAATCCAATACCATATCCTTGAACATTTGGTCCAATATTAATTGGTCCTTGGAAGGTTGATTGGTCATATTTAACCGTATCATTATCTAATACTTGGTTTATATTATGTTCTAATGTTATTTCCGTATCAGGTTTCTCGGGGTTTAAAAATACCGTCTTAACTTTATTTGAAAGTAGATATTTTGCGTTTGTTGACGCTGGTATAAATTTGGTTGAGTAGTACTTTTGACCATTACCTTTAATTCCTGACCACTTAATATGTTTTAAATTACCTTCTAAGTTGATAATTGACATCGTTGTATCATCAGGTATCGGATATTTTTCGGTTCCCATTTCAACTGCAACTGCTCTATACCATTCCTTATCTCTAAATTTAACCTTTTGGATGTATTTTTCATTTTCGGCACCATTATATGGAATACCGAATTTATCGATGTTCGCTTCCTTAACAATTTCTTCACCGTTAATTTGTTTTTCACCTTTGTCAATAAGAAAACTTCCTTGTGGGGTAACAACAATTTCACTTGTTTTAGTGGTATTATTCAACTCGTTAATTTTAGCAGTTGCTTTGTTCATTATCTTATCGAATAATGTACGGTAACTAGATACAAATGAATCTTTAGGGTCAGGTAATGATATTGAAGGGAGTCTTGTCCCTTTAAATGTTGTTTCAATACCTGTTCCTCTAATTTGGTGACTCACCTCAGTTATCCAATATGAACCTCTAAACATTGGTATGTTCTTTAAATAGAAGAACATTGTTGGTTGAATCATTACGTTTCCCATACATGTAACTTCACAACTATATGATGCTTGTCTGTAGTAATCGAATAAACCAATATCTACGTTATATGTACCAGCACCTGATTCAGATCTTGCCAAGTTTTCTAAAACAACAAATGATTCTGATGTATTTTTAAGTGTCGCTTGGTCCAATTGTATACCTTTGAAAATACTTTGATTTTGGTCTCCAACACTTACCTCAAACGCCACTACTTTATTTGACTTCGATAAGTTTTCAGTATTGAAGACATCTGGCGTGGTGATAATCAATGAGTTATTGTTTACATTACCAATATTGAAACTATCATCTTGGAATTTGTATTTTTCTCCCATGTCGGATGGTCGTTTTGAAACGGGTCCGTCCACATATTGTACAACAATCTTAGGTGCAGATTCTTGATAATCAACTTCTAAGAAGGTTCCAAATAAATTTTTAGCAACAGTTTTAGATGGTGTTATTTTAGTTTTATTTGAGAAATTGGTTCCGTAGAAATTAACATACGCCGGTAACGCTCTCATGTCAAAACCAGTTCCCGCAATTAGAGAACCTAACGCACCATATAGATTTTGTTTAGCATTTTTCTCGTCTGTTAAATCAATAAGTTTATCTAAGTTTAAGAAAACCTTATCACCAATATCTCTATTGGCTTTATCTAAGAATAAAAATTCTTCTAATAATGTACGTTGACCTATTGAATTACCCGCCACCCATTTATCGTTAAATGATTTAAAGTGGTTATATATTTCAAGTTTTAACGTTTCATTGTTATAACCATTATCTAACTTTATACCACCTGTTCTTTCTTTGGTTTTTAGTTCATTAAACAACGGAATCAATTTTTGTAAAAACTCCGTTTGTCTTTTTTTGGAACCGTTTTCACCATCGAAAATTGAACTTGTTAAATGTGATTTAAAACTATTTGATGTTGGTGTGAATCCAGTATTCGCAGTATAACCACTATTAACCCACCCAGCATATAATTGAATAATTGGTCTAAATTGTAATATGTTATCCTTATTAAATTCAATATCATTAACAATAAAAAATTGTTCATAAAACGAGAGTCCTAATGAAGTCTCTTTTGTTGTGATTTTATTTGGACCTAAATAAAGTTCTAAGTAATCTCGATTAATTGCCCCATCATTTCCCGTTGATTGATTTACATAGTATCGATTATAACTGAATGTATTACCAGTACTAATTCCACAAAAACCATCTAGAACATGTGGGTTAATTTCCTTTGGATTACCAAGTGTTACTTTTATCAATGAATCATTTACCAACAAATCTTTAGTAACTTGTTTTAGTTTTTCTACTTGTTTTTCTTTGATACTTTTAGCAACCTCGGTGAATGGTAAAGAGTCCTCTCCCGCACTTTTTTCCACAGTTAAAATACCTTCCAATAAATCTTGGAATTTGTAGTATTTTACTTTGTCAAATGTTTTATACGGTAATTCTTCAACAAGTCTTTCGCTTGCAAAGTTTAAAAATATGTTTTCAAATTCTTCTAAAATACTTGGACTGAATGTGGCGATTAAATCTAAAACTTTTTTATATGTTTTATTTTCGTATGTGTTTCCCGTTGTTGTGAAGTATTCGTCATATGACGGTAATGTTATACCACTATAATCATTATTAATTGTATCATCGGACCAAATAACTCTAAAATTTAATTGTTCCTCAATCGCAAAATTGTTTCCTGATATATCTGTGGAACCGGCATCAGTTCCTAAAACTTTAGCCGTTTCTGTATTAAACGTTTCAACTTTTTTACCACTATGTAAATTCGCACCATCACATGGTAAAATGGTATATGTTAAATCGGTATCGTTTCCATCAAACTGTGAGTTATCCACGAATTGAGTGACAAATTTTATTTTGTTAAATATATTTCTTTTACTTATCCTAAGTACTTTGTCATTAATACTATTTTGGAATGCGGTGGTACCTCCACTAACAACATAATGATTCGTTCCTTTTACAATTTGATGATACACCGCATCGTAAAAAGGATGAACACCTACACTATCTGTGTAACTAATTGTCACGGGTGTTGATGATTCGTCATTATAGGTAAACGCTGTTATTGGTGTTGGAGTTTCTCCTGTAACACCGAAAAACAATTGAGTGTCTATTTTGTCGGTTTTTCTTTCTCCGTATGTTGATCCACTAATAGTACAACCTTCTAATATATCCTCATTACCAATATTTTCGACATTAATATAGGTTTTATATCTATGATATATTGAACCCCATCTTAATATTTGATAGTATGGTATAAAATGTGTTGCACCAACTTCTCTAAACATGGTAGACATTCTTGTCTTCTTACCGTTAAATTCAATTTCATCATTTAAATCTTTAAATGGTAATGAATTTAAAAGTAGATAAGCCGAAGATGCGAACTTGCCATAAGGACTACTCTTGATAAAATCACTATGTAGTTGTTTGTGGAAGAATGGAGTGTTTAATATACTTGTTGATGTTTCTGTTTTTTTATTTGATATTTTAAAATATTGAGCAAATAGATTCTCAACATATGTACTCTTAACCCACGATTTTCCATCAATTGGTGAACATATAAATCCTTCACTTAGATTTATACTGAGTATTCCATTTGTATTTAATTCTGAACTATCAAAACTACTTTTGTTAATATAAGACAAATACTTTGGGGTATTAAATGGGTATATGTTTGTTCTATATTCGGGTCCCGTAAATGATATTAGATTTTTACTTAACTCCGAATATTCATCAGCAACCGTTGTTGCCTTGTTTAAGTTTGTGTATTGTTTTATTGAAAACGGAACATCAAATACATCTACAATTGATGGGGTTGTCGGGATATTATCTTTCTTATATGGGTATCTTTCAAAAACGGAGACTCCTGGTAATAACATTTCTAAATCTTTATCAGATTTAACATTATTATAAAGTACACCTAATAAATCATCATCATCTTGAATACATTCTTTGATGTTATTAAATTCTTTTTCAGCTAGTTGTTGTATTGTTGCAGTATTAAATGAATCAAGTAGTGTCATGTACTTTGACCTTTCCCATATTTCATAAAGTAACGCAGGATGAGTTTTATCCGTATATGGGAATGAATTATTAACAGTAAACAATGTACTGATTGGTTTTATTTTTGTTTCATCAAAATCACTACCTTCAAAAATATACGTGATGTTATTTGCACCTTGTTCTTTATTACCTAACGGATCATATCTATTGGTTGTAATTCCAATATAGTTTTCTATAAATTCGACTTCAGGCCAAAGAATCGGGTCATTAGATTCAAGTTTTTTAACTAACTCCGCATCACCCGGATAGGCTATGATATTTTGTTTACCATTAGAGAAATTCTTTTTAATTTCTGGCCATGGGTATATTGAATCTCCTTTACTTTCTTTACTGAAATTTTGTATTTTCTTTTTTCTATCTTGTCCAATATCGATTGCTCGTCTATGAACATCTTTCATTAATCTAATGTAAACTTCCGCGTTGGCTAAAATAATTGCAAAAACGTTTCTTACTGTTGGTTCAAAACCTAAAGTACCAGGACCATTACGTTTAACAATGGTATTCATTTTCTGTTCAACAAAATCTTGTAATTTCTGTTTTTGTTGATTGAACGTCGTTCTTATACCACCAATATCGTCTATTAATTTGTTAATCGCAACTAAAACCTTAGCATCTTTAATTATATAATAATCTTTAACCTCTCCTACGCTTTTTGATAAGATAGTTTGAGAGTTGAACTTTGTTCCCGTTTTATTGGTAACATTTAAAGTTAATAATTGACTACTTTTGACTTTAACTTTATTATTGTCAATTAATTTTTCTAATGTTGTTGTTGATGTACTACCAGTAACATTCACCATTTCCGATTTATTCACTGATGAAAGTTCAAAATATAGAACATCATTATCTTTGATATATGTTTGACTTAAATTTCTTTTCGCCCAAGACTTAATGTCATTTTCAAATGATGTGATTCTATCACCAAATTCTTTTAATGCTGCGAATAGTTTCATATCCACAACTTCATCAAATATTTCTTTTTCTAAGAGTTTATCTAATGATTTTGCAATGATACCAACTTCCTTTAAAGTCTTGGTCGGGAAATCCTTTGGTATTAAATTTTTTCTTTTATATTCCGAATAAACTGAATTCAATAAAGCATAACCTCTTGATGACTTGGATACTTTTTGAATGTAATTTTGTGATCCTTCGTTAAATTGGGGGGTGTCCACAGTTTCAATACCATACATGAAAGGTGCATATAACGCAGCCTTGAGTGGAATATCACTCATGTACGCGTATGTGGAACCAACAAATGAAGTTGTTACTTCAAAGTTTCCGTTATTTGGGTTGAATTTACTACTGAACTTAACTAAGTGTAAACGATATTTTATAGCCTTACCATAATAACCTTTAACCGTTAAATAAAATATCGGCCACGGTATGTGAAAGAATGCTTTGTATGGTGAATTTTCAGGTGACTCAAATAATGTTTTACCTCTCACATCGACAAAGTTGATTTGAACTTGGGGAACAAAGTTAGCACCCTTAACAGTTATACTAATACTATCTATTCCAAATGATTGAGCAGATGCGTCGTAGTTAGTATTTTTAACATTAAAAACTCCTTTTTCACTATTTGGATTTGGACTATCAGTACCATTGTAAGCATTAGTCCATGTTGAATCGAAATCTTTTCCATTGTTTGACATGAAATTTAAAGTTCCCTTTACAATTTCTGTCATTGTGTTTTGGTCATTTGTTGACAATAATGTTGACCTTGGTATCAAATCTGCTTCAAGGTTAACATACATCACCAAATTTTCTTGGTCAATTCCTCTTGGTAGGATTTCTCCTTTTTTACTAATAACACTATTAGGGTCGATATACATCAGATTATTCTGGTCGACCTTAACTAATATATCCTCAGTTTTTTTTTCTCTGTTACTCCCCATAATATAAGTTATACAATTCTACACCTCTTTTATAATCTTGTAAAGAGCTTGTTAGGGGAAACGGGATTCTTAATATAAAATTATCGGGAATCTCAAACTCAAGTCCGCCGGCTTGTGGATTTGCTTGTAAAATCAACCAACCAAAAACAGGTGTACCATAAAAGTCTTGTGAAACTTTATCCAATCTTGTTTTACCTTTTTTGTAATTAAGATATTTGTCTGTTCCTTTAATAGGTAATTCAATACCCGGAACAATTTTAAAGTTTCCCTCTTCTATGAAAAATTGATACCTGTCGAAATAATCCCTACTCATGGTTTATAGTAATTTAATGTAGAACCTACTTTATTTTTATTTTTAAATATTTTTTCTAACTCACCCTTCTTTTCTGCGTCTGTAATAGTATCCGTAGTTTGTATGTCGTAAATAACCTCTTCTAATGAAGTTTTAGGTTTTGGGTCTTTATGTGTTTTAAATTTCTTCTCTTCTGGTTGAGTTGCAAACTTCTTAAGTTTGGTTTCCATTTTTGAAGTGTCAACCTCAGATCCAAATACATCTATAACATCACCAATTAATATCGGGTCTTTCATCACAATACTTAATATGTCTTCAAAATCACCATCACTTATTGACGTACTATTAAAATTGATTGACATGTCTAAGTCTTCGGTAAAATCTTTATGATGTTTCTTAATATATGATATTACATCAGAATACTTACCATAAAAATCGGTTATACCAGGTAATGTAAACAAAACACTAGACGCGGTACTACCACTAATTGTACCATCCTCTTTATATTTCACTATGTAGTTTGCTTTATCAATTAATGTTATAATTTCATTTCTTGCATCTTCAAGTGTTTTAACTGCCGAGTTATTTAACATCTTACCAACTAATGAATTATCACCGGATAATAAAACATCTTTAAATTTCTTTTTCAATAATTTATTAGCATTTGCTTCAATTGAGTTTGGTAATATTCTATTAAAATTTAATATACTAACAAAATCTGCAGTCTCTACTTTAGCATCCAACGCCGCTTTAAATCCTCTCATTAAAACCGCCATTTCTTTTCCTGACGGATAAACACCTAATAATTCAACATCTTCAGTTCCAGATTCACTTGTTTGGACTGTTAAATCTTTAACACTTCGATATGTTGGTGAGAAATATAAACTCGCGATTTTAGTACCATACTCTTTAACAATAATATTGTAAGTTTTCTGATAGGTTTCAAAATAATCTTTTACCTTATCAAATATCTTAGTAATAAGTGTTTTATATTCGATGGTAGTTGTACTATCAGTTTTTATATATTCTCCGATATATTTTCCCTCTTGTATACCTTTACCATTTATATCATCAGGTTTATCACTTGTTCTCTTTCCATTTTTATTAAGGTCGTCCAAAAATTCTTTAGTAAATTCCGTAGCATCTCTACCCCCAATAGTTTCATTGGTAGATTCTGACCTTTCGTCGTACATTTCTGTATTAGCATAGAAATTAGATGATAACGCATTTTGTAATCTTGATATTGGTTCTTTTAATCCTTGTCCACCAATAAAGTTTACTTGTAAGGAAACATTTGCAATCATTGGTTGTACACCAATACCTTCAGGATTTAAATCCCATGTTGAATCCTCAAACGTGATATTAACATCTCTAATAATGATTTTGGAATGATAGAAATCACCCACTCTTAATACACAAATAGGTGGCGGTCCAAACGTAGTGTTTCTCGCATTTAAATCACTATCATCTGAAATACCTTTAATAGGAATAGTGTCACCCGGTCTCACACATTGATTTAAGAATGTTAAACGTGCGTTTAATCCTTCAGGTGTTGTTGAATGGAAACCTGGATGGAAATATTTTAATTTCTCAACTAATGATTTAAACACTAATGGTGTATTCTCCTCTACTGTTTTGAAATAATAGCACTCAGACAAAGTCTTCATGATAATTCTTTTCATCACATCAATGGTAGGTTTTTTAAATCCACTTGGAATTTTTTCTTTACCATCAGGTTCTAATCTACTTTTTGGAATCACATCACCCTTTTTGTCACTCTCGTCTTTTATCTCAGGAGTTTGTTTTACCGTCCTTTGATATTCCATTCTAACATATGATTGTCTACAACCAAACGCAACAGGTGAGTGTTTTTTTAAGTCAGTAATATTAAAATCTTCTTTATGACAGTTTTGATTACTTTCGTTAATAACTTCTTCTCCGGCGTTTTTGGTAATAATGGTAAGTTTCCCTTCTCTTTCAAATCCTAAATCATCTTTATATGAAAATTCTTTTTTAATTTCATATTTTTCTTTGGATGCATCAGATGGTAAATCGGTAAATGCCCACCAATCTCTCGAATCATATTTTGCACCGTCATTTGCAACTTTAGATAAAATATCTTGTATAATTGAATGTGACCTTCTGATTGAAAGTTTAAAATTATACTTATTATCCGCAACTGCTGAACAACTTGATAGGATGTTAATCGTAACATCTCCACATGAATTTTCCTTTATATCTTTTTTAAGTGCTTCTAATTTTGTGTTATATTCAGTATATCCCGTTGCTGCATTTGAAATTACAGTTGTTAATTCCGCAACCTTTTTATTAACGTTTTCTGTAATGTCACCAGTTGGTTTCGCAGAATTATATAAAAGTTTTCTATCTTTATCGTATTTGGTTTTATTGTATGTGGTATTTGTAGGGTCTAATAGTTTATTTAACGTACTAGTTAAAATACTCACAGTAGTACCTGAATTATTAATAACGTCATCGTAGTAATTTTTATATGATTGGTTCGATATAAAATCTTTCTTTTTAGTTACCTCAGGTGTGTCATTTAAGAATTTTAAATTAATATCTAATTTAACAGGCTCAGCTTTAGGGTCGATTGCCGGTGTGATTGAACTACCTCTTGTTGGTGGTGTAAACACACTTTTAAACTTATCAATTTCATCCGGATTCTTACCACCATTTAGGAAAGCAATAATAAGATTAATATCATCAGCATCCAATGTGGCATATCTTCTAATTAAGTCGTAGAAATCAACATCAACGCAACCAGCAAAAAATGCATTAATATATTCGTCAGCCTCTTTGTCTGACTTATCTTTAAAATGTTCTCTTACTAATAAATTTAAAACACTTGGGTGGTCAACCACAACTTTAAATGAAACTTGTCCACTTCTTTCGGTGTTTTGATAAGTGTATATTGGTTCAGGTCTACCTAAAAAAGTATTACTTTCCCATTTAGCACTATTTTGTTCCGATACTTTTAAGTCATATGGTGGGAACCACATAACACGTCCACCATTTGGACCCCTTTCACAATATGGTAAATCTAAAACAGTGAAACCTGGTTTAGTTGATGTTTTCCACGCAAGGTTCTCAATTGAAAACATGTACTTTTTAGCATAGAAACTTTTACCATTATAATCTTGTCCATATTTGTATTTATCAAAAATATTTGTTGATCCTGAAAAGTCGTCTTTAGTTCCATTTGACATTGGAGCAATATTAATGTTCCAAGGTCTACTTGAACCTCCCATCACACTATCATCAAATTTTCTGATATTAGCGGTTCTTTTCATCGTGTCGGAATAGTTAAAATATGGTCTATCTTTAGTCCATACTCTACAAAATTCCGCACCGCTTTCTTCACCTGTGGCTCTATCAACATACTTAACCGCAGAACCTCTTGACATTAAGATGTCACCATCTTTAAATGCCCTACTCGTTTGGTCAATAACATTTGCAACATGTGACAATCCTGAACCATCCGATGGTAAAGAATTTAATATTCTTTGCGTTTCTCCTAATATTGAATCTTCTCTAAAACCATATTTTGTAGATAAAGATTTTTCTAAATTTGAAGACTCTTCACCATACTCCATGTTCTCAAGACCTAATTTGTTTTGAGAATTGGCACTAATCCATGTTAGGTTACCACTAATTGGTCCTCCTTCGTTAATGTTAGTGTCTCTATGGAATAATTCCGCAGCAACGGGGTCAAACATTAAACTTAAATAATAACTACTTCTAACGGGTCTACCGTTAAAATCAGACATTGCAAATTGAACGTCAGTACCTCTATCGTCACCAATGTATGCAACACCATTTGGTGCTTCTAATCCTAATACGTTTTTAACTCCTTCAGCAAAATTGTCTGCGAATTTAAAAATCTTAGATGAATTTTGTGATCTCGCACTTGTTGTATAATCAGGTGCATATTTTGAATAAGAAAGGTTTCTATATAGGGTTTGTTTTTGACCCTCGCCCATATATTCAATTAATAAATCTGAAGGTTTTCTTGATAACTTTGGTCTTCTTTGAATACCTAATAATGAACCTAATGCACCAGTAACATCTTGCCACAATTTACCTATTTCAGTTTTTGCTTCAGGTCTTGGGTTTGGTGTCGGGTTTTCAGGATCAGATAAATAATTTCCAGGTATTTCTGAAAATGGGAATGTGACTCCTGCAAGTGTTTGCATGAAATCTATTGCTTTACCCGGTAAGGTCTTAGCAACAGTAATTTTATAATTTGGTAAAATAAAAGGTTGTTTACCTGTAACAATATCAGATATTGTACTAATATCACCACTTAACGCCTCACTAATTCTCATTCTACCATCTGTTACCGTAATTAGATTTTGTCTAATTCTCGATAATATAGGTCCATCACTAGACCTCATGTAGTTTGATGCAAATTTAACTAATTCAGATTCACCTACATTATTGTTATTTGTAAATAAACTAACAAATGTATGATTTAAATTTGTGTTAAAATATGGATATAGTTCTAAATTCTCCCTTCTAACTAACGTATCTAATGTTTCAAAAATACTAAAGTTTTCAGGTTTATAAATATTAAGATTTGATGGTTGACTTAAATCGTTCGGTCTATTACTATCAACGGGAGGTAAATCTCTTACTGAGTATTCGTTTTGAGATGAAATTGAATAACTACTTGCGGTAAACAATTGAGGTCCTTGGCTAGGATTCTTGAGATTCTTAGCTAAAAGTTTGTCCCTCTCGGATTTTGTTGAGTCGAAATTTAAGAAACTTGGCATTAATTATTCTTTTATTATAAATAGATTATTAGGTAAAAACTTTATCATCTACTTAAAGTGACAAATAATCCTTTTCCTGTCTTTGGAACACATCTGACCAAACATCTTTGTTCTGTAATAACGCCTGACTTGCCGCGTCAGTAATAGTTTGTGATATTCCTAAATTGTGGGTCACGTTAATATTTCTATCAGGTAATGTGGTGTTTGGTGTGGCCTTATTGTTTGAGCTATTAGCTCCCGTAACTTCATTTAGTTTTGTCTGTAAACTTTCAATTTTTGACATTACAGCCCCTCCGAAACCAGTCGCTTTTACAACATCTAATTTTTCTTGTATACTAGTTTTTAAATCTTGAAGAACAGTTCCGCTTTCACCCTTTTGTACTTTATTACTATATTGTGTTAATTGATTTTCTAAACCTTTAGTAATATTATCTAAATTTAATCCACCTTCACCTCTAATACCACCAGCTAATCTTATTCTAGCCATTGTGACAATTGAATTAACATCTCTTTGAATATTTGTTATAGATTCAAATTGATCTCTCGCAACTTCTTCTGAGGTCATGTTACCCATTTCCTCTTGATATTTTTTCAGTGCGTTTGCTTGTGCGTCAGTTAAATCTGTTAACGCAACTTGGGTATCTTTTATCCCTAAACTAGCTTGTAGACTTTTTGGTACGTCAATAACCATTCTACCACCATCCATTCTTGACATGTTGATTAAGAATTCTTTATCCTTTTCATCCATGTCAAATCCTCTAGCCATTAAATCACTACTAGCCGATAATCTTT
>Ga0222712_10006287_pt1 | contig 11763 bp, 22 predicted proteins | sample C33_657DmetaG_FD_165043 | JGI IMG/M metagenome (GOLD analysis project Ga0222712, IMG submission 165043) | Estuarine water microbial communities from San Francisco Bay, California, United States - C33_657D | ecosystem: Environmental > Aquatic > Marine > Unclassified | place: USA: California... | reverse complement strand
CTACAGCCTTTTTGGCTGGGGCCTTCTTGGCTACTGCTCTTTCCTGTGGCTGTTCAGCAATCATTGCCTTGACTTGCTGCTCTAGCATCCATAATCTAATCTTCTTAAACATTTTAATTTGTTCCCTTTTCTATTATTCTTACTATATATCTTATCACTTCTTGAGGTCTCCACTCTGGAGGCAACTCTAGATATCTTACTTCATCCGCAATTTTTTTCCTATGACTTTCATCTAGGTACTTTTCAAGATTATCCATAAGACCATTCTATCATTTTAATGCTAAAGGGGCAAGACCTAAGTCCCGCCCCTTTAGTACAAATAGTTACTTCTTTAGAGCAACTTTTGCTTTTGGATTCTTCTTGTTCCACTTTGTAGCAAGAGCATTATACTCTGCCTTGTACTTAGCTGCTGCTGTTGCAAGAGCCAAGTCTGATGCTACCTTTGCGGTAACTGTTGCTGAATCAGATGCTGCCTTTGCGTCTGCGAATGCCTTGTCTGCTGCTACCTTATCGGCTGCACGACCTGCTCGCTCTGCTGCTAGAGCCTGATTTGCTGCTGCAAGTTGGGCTGTCAATGAAACAACTTCTGCATTCTTTGCTGTAAGTTCTGCAGAGATGTCACGGACTCCAATTACTGCGCTTGCTGATCCGATTGGTGCTGATAGACCAGTTACTGCTGCTGCAACTGTTGCATATGCAACTACTGTTACGGCACCTGAAGCAGGAATTGTAATTGTCTGCTCCTTAGTTCCAAGTGTTGCTGTTGCTGTTTCAGTTGTTAGCGCTGTTGCTAGTGCTGCTCCTGAGCTTGAAACCAAAGTATTAATTGTGGCTCCACCCTTTGGATTACCAAACACGTCGAATCCAGATACCTTAAGAACCTGTGATGTTCCTGCTGCTGCTGTTGCAGGAGCAGTTAGAGTAATTGAGTTCAATGCACCTGCTGTGCCTTGTACATAGTAAACTGTTGTAGTTCCAGCACGAGTAATCGATACTGATCCTACTGCTGTACTTTTAGTATATACATAAAAGTCTGCTGAGTTTCCAGTTCCTGTTGCAATTGATAGCGTAGAGGTTCCAGATGATGCTGTTACTACTGTTGATCCTGTCAAAGCTGGAACAATTGTTGCATTTACTGCAACTGCTGTAACTACTGTGCCTGTGTCAACACTTGTAACTGCAATCTTTAGCGCATCTGCTGCATCAACGCTATTGTCTGCTGGTACTGGTAGTGATACAGGAGTTGTTACTACTGTTCCACCCGTTGCTGCAGAGCCTGCAACCGTTAGTGTAACGGTGCCTGCGTTGGCGTTAGCCGATGGTGCTACAAGCATTGTGCTAGTCAGGGCTGCAGCGATGATTAGCGATACTTTCTTAAATGAGTTCATTTAATTTATTCTCCTTCTTACTCTAACTCTTTCTGAGTTAGAATTCTAGTTTATGTACGAATTCCGCCATTGTGACGGAGAGTGATCGTTTTCTACTTCTTTTTTCATATCAATGTCATCATACATACGAACAACATGAATACATGGATCTTGGCCTTCGCCAAACTCTACATCTTCTTGTTCTGACATTGGTAGTCCGTCATGTGTATGACATACAGGAGGTCCGCACCAACCTTTTTTAATACCGTATGACATCCATTCATCAAATCCTAGTTCAGCCATTCCGCCAACTCCTTTAGAAGTCTGTGCTTGGGCATTGCGCCTTGCACTGTATGGACTGGCTTACCATTCTTAAATAATACCATAGTTGGTATTGATTGTACAGAGTATTCCTGTGTTTTTTCAGGATTCTCATCAATATTTAACTTACCAACCAGTAGACCAGTAGACTCTGATATATCATCTAGGACTGGTGAGACCATTTTACATGGTCCACACCATTCCGCCCAAAAATCAATTAGGATTAGATCGCTATCGTTTACTACTGAGTCGAACGTTTGATCTGTTACGATCATGAAATTTCTGGAGAGCTTTTGAGTTGCTCTGCAGCCTCATTGAACTTATCCATAAACATCTGAATGATAAAGAATGTAGTTCTTGAAGCATTTTCTGCTAACGCAGCATTTGATTCATCTGTTCTAGCTTCTTCAGGCAATTCATTTGCCCAACGCTGATACAGTGCAACTGCTACATCGCTAATGATTCCCTCAAGAACTGTTGTCTTATCTTCAGCCATTTAGTGCTCCTTGAAGATTAATAAGGCTTGCCTTTGCAATCCTTGAGTTTTTTGTAATGATTGAAGTCTTAACCAGTAAGTTATACAAATCTGTATGACTTAGTTGAGACTTACCTGCTTTAACCGTTGCCCATGATGTTGCTCCGACCAAAACTGATGCTGAGGATCCAGCAAAGTTTGTCTTCTTCCCACCTAGACCGTAAAGAACTGTTGTGCCACGAGCATAGAAGTCTACCAAACGTGGGTCATAGTTTGAGTAAGATGCAATAGAGTTGTCTGGCATAGTTGCACCCATTGCAATTGATTCTGGTAAACATGCTGGCCAGGAAATTCTTTGGTAGTCTCTATTATTACCTGCTGGGAAGAATACTCCTACACCAACTGAATTTAATGACTGAATCTTTGACTGTGTTACTGGTGTCTTAGGGCAGTAATCTGTTCCTGCTGCACCCAAGAAATGTGAACCTTGTGCCATAGCCACTGATTGAATGTTGAACTTAGACTGATTGTCATATACCCACTGCAAAGCGTTAAACACTGTTGCTTCATTAGTATACTCTCTTGCTCCACTTTCACGCTGACCAATAATTCTAATAAACACAATGTTTACATTAGGATTTGTTTGAATTGCTTGATCTGTCATTAATGTTCCGTGGTCGAATCCACCAAGAGAAAGCTTGTCTACAGGAAGAGTTGCTGATCCTGGGCCTTCCATCTTTGTTAGTCCATTAGGGCATCGTGCAGTTGAACCCTCAATAATTTCAATTAAGCATACCTCGTAAACAACACGAGACTTAATCTTATCTTGTGACATGTCAATCGCTGTATCTAGGATTGCTATTGTTGGCGCTGGCAATGATGTGCTCTTGATATTAACCTTTGGAGCAGCATTTGCCGTGATTGGTAGTGTTAGTGTTAAGGCCACTAGGGCCGTGATTAGTTTTTTGTTCATAGGTCTATTCTACTAAATAATAGCAGATTGTCAATAGCTATTCTTGATCTTTTTTAGCGTTATACCATTTGCCAGACTCAAGATATTCTAAGTTCTGAGCACCCTGATAATCTACTAGATTAGATAGTGTTTGTCCGTGTAGTTCAAGTATAACTTCAAGTCTTGCAACCTGAATTTCTAGCAATCTAATTCTTTCTGACTTTCTCATTATTCGTTCCCCATCTTATCTACAGGTGTAGGCGCTGTGGCCACACTTCCGCAACTCACACATTCCATATCTAGGAAGTAGGTGGCGATTTCATAATCTTCAAACACAACTTTTACGTTCCATATGTATGATCCACATGGGCATAGGTGAGTAGGAGTTCCTCTTAGATCTATTGAGCTATCATAATTATCAGGCTTAAGGGATAATGCATCCTTTGGCCCGCTTGGGATACGTTCAATGTCTTCTTTTTCTACAATAATAACTTCATGATTCTCTAAAAACAAATTGATATTGTTCTTAATCTTTGAGACCCACAAAGCAACCACAAATGTTAATGCGACGGCAACTAAGATCTCCATGATCTAAGTATACCTTAAACTTGAATATATGTATAGGGGGCTGCTACGCTCATATTAAACTCAGTTGCTGCTTCTAATGCAGCCTTAAGTCTTACTCTAGGGTTTTTCTGATTCTTGGTTGCATACAAAGCTCCCAATGCGATCATTCCGCCACTTCCTTCTGCCATATAGTTTACAACATTCTCTCCCACATGGAAGTCTTCATCTACGGTAAAGAGTCTTCCGCATACTCCTACTATAAAGATACCGCCTGTGTCTTCTTCTGAAGATGATCCTATACTCCCGTACCCGCCGTCTTTAAATGCAGACTTAACTGAATCAATAAATTTAGTTCTCATAAACTTATCAAGGCCAGCGTTTGTTTTTGTTGGTGTGTAAACTGGAGGCTTCCAGGAATACTGTAGCAACTGCCCCATTCTAAAAGAATCTGTAAACGCAATACCATATTGTCCCACTTTAAAAACTTTGGGATCTTTTCTGGACAGGATCCATCCAGTTTTATCGTCAGATGCTGCATGATCAGCACCCATGTACACTACCCCATTTTGGGCTATCGCTACTATACAGGTCATAACTTCAGTATACTAAATTTAAAATTCTGTGTCCAGTTCGTGATCATGCTGAGCGTGGGCTACCACGATTAAAGCCTCTTCCAGCTCAGATTTGACTGAAATTAAATCCTGAATAGCGTTATAATATTTATCTTTCCATTCAGTTAATTCTTTTTCAATCTTATATAATTCAATTTTTAAGTCTTTTAAATCTAATTTAAGATGATCTTGCTCACGCTCAATGCGCCTATTTTTTTCTTTGACCATGTCTCTTACCCCTGCAACAATGGCCGTACCTACACCACTTAATATAGCGGCGGAAATAGCAAGAATAACAGAAGTATAATCCATAATAAACTAATTATACCGTGATATCACCCTAAACTAATAGCTCTGATGCTGATATTTCAGCACCAATATACCTCTTTTTAATAATAAAATCTTTGACCGCATCAGATCCTAGTTGCCTGCCAGATAGTATAACTACCCATCTTGGCTCATATTTAGATGATATGCAGGATTCGCACATAAATAAATTGATTGGCAGTAAAGAAGATTTCTTGACTGATAACTTGTTCTTACTCTTATTGCAAGAGTAACATAGTATTTTTTCCATTATAGTAGTCCTTTTCCTAACACATTTCGGCTTGGTACGCCTTCTAATTCGCATCTTACTCCATAAGACTCGATTATTTTTTTAACCTTTTGAAGATAGTCAATGACCATTTCTTTTTTATTACCACTGTACTTGGCAAAGTTATCTTCATATAAACGCAGACAAAGAAATTCTGGATACTTTACTATATCCATCTGCAAATCAGATACTGGCTTCTTTATTCCTCTTACTGCAATTGCCATCTCTTTATTATAAAACACTGGTTTATTTGGCTCACCAGTCCATTGATTGATTCCATACTTAAAATGGTCTTTATCTTTATTTATGAATTCCATTTTTTTCCTTTATTTTCTTCCAGAAATCTAAAGTCTTGTGTACATTACGAGACTTATCTATAGCGCCTGAATTTAAATAAATCCCGCCCCATACGCCCTGCTCATCGTTGTCTACCCCTGTTTGGTAGCACATCTTAGATACTGGACAAGACAAACAGGCTTCATCAATACTTTTTGCTATATTGACATCAGCTTCATACTTATCATAAAATAAATTTGTATCCATACCCCTGCATAATCCAAGGTGGAACCAATCTAGATCATCTTCATCGATACCTAAATCATTTAAAATATTTGACATATTTGGTCGGCAGCTTCCATGTTCCTTCTTGGTTTACAGTTATTCTTTCTGCAATACCCCATTTATTTTTTCTGAACATCCCATCTTTACTTGTAAAGCCGCCTGGGTTTTGCTTCCAAATCAATAAGTCGTAGTTATCCCAATAAGACTCTTGATTGTTTTTTTGTGACCTTTTCATAAATACTTCTACACCCTTTAGTGTAAGATTAAGCATTTCTTTCCTATCTAGTAAGTCCGCCTAGATTTTGCTGGCCTTCCTGGGATCGAACCAGGGACCTAGAAGTTAACAGCTTCCCGCTCTGCCGCTGAGCTAAAGGCCAATAGCAGAAGTCGCAACCTCTACGTATTATTATACAGTAAAAATTGCGACCCTGTCAATAGATTATTTATTGTTTTTTGGTATTAGCGATTGAGGACCTGTTGTCCCAAATAAAGACTTTTTAACTGGAACACAATTTGGAACTTTTCTTCCATTTTTGTCTTTCATTCCTTGCTGCTCATATCCTGACCAGCATGCCTTTTGAACGTTGTCCCACTTGTCTTCTTCTTCATTTTCTGAATCATATGACTTTGAAATTTCTTCATCTGAAAGATCTTCTGTTTTATACATATTATCATGGCCCTTGCACATCTTCATAGCGCATCCGCCATTTGATTTACATTCTGTGCATCCGTTACACTTGCATCCTTCTGTGTCGTCCATCTCATCATCTTCGTCTTCTCCATCTTCTGGCTTAGGATCGATTGATTTAGATAGATCATCTTCTGGAATTTCAATAACTGTATCTACTGGATTTACTACATCTTCCAGGATACCCTTAATCTCTTCTACTACTTCTTGCATTTCTAAACTCTTTTTCATATTTTTCTCCCTATTAACTATTTTTCTTGACCAAGAAAATCCTGCGTCTCCACCCCACGCAAGCCACATAATCTTGCCATTAGATGGGTTTTCTGCGTTATCCCAATCTTTTCCCTTTTTATCTACCTCGTGGCGAGAGAAAAAAGAATACATTCTTTTTACCGTTGAAAGGCTTAGAGTTTCCCCTCTTGCTAATTGTCCTGCACGAGTCCATCCAACCATTGTTCCTGCGCCTTTAGCCTTGCCCTGTTCTTTTAATTTAATAGCACGACGTGCAGCAGACTGCATTCCTGATGTTGGTTTGTATCCTTCGGTTGCCATTACTTCTCCTTAACGCTAATTACTTTAACGTTTTTTATTTCATCGTCTACGCCAAATATATCATGAGCGTAATCTAGAGCATCTCCTTCGTCAAAGGCTTCTACTTCCGCCATGACTTCCAGCTTAACTCTGTAGGTGTTCATTTACTTTATGGCTTGGCCGCAAGATTCGCATACTTTTGCTTTAGGGGCAATTTTTTGAGACTTAGATGGGGCAGTCTTAGATACGCCACCAAACTTAGGTCTTCCGAATCCTACGATTGAAATCATAACTCCAGCCTTATTTTTCTTGTATGCACGTAGTTGTTTACAAACTTCTCCGCCATTTCTCTGGCTTCCAGACTTCTTTGAAGATGTATTTCCTTCAATGCACCAAACAGTTCCATCTTCATTATCTTTAACAACAATACCTACGTGAGACACTCTATCGACACCATCTGAAGGGAAATCAAAATAAGCGATATCTCCTGGTTCTGGATCTGCGATGTCTCCATCAATCCATGCACCAGCTTTCTTAAACGCTGTTACTCCTGCTGGAGTATAAACTGTATTGGGAATCTTTACGCCAGATTCATTCCCGCACCAATTAACGAAACTTCCGCACCATGGTTGGAAATTAGCTTTTGTGTAAGCGCCGTACTTTGTTTCATTATCTTTTGGACCTTCAATGGTTCCAATTTCCGCTGTAGCAACTTCAATTAAACGTGCTGCTGTACCTTGTTCTGCCATTAGTCTTTGTCCCAATCTGTATCTACTGGTTGTTCTGCTGGCATTTCTCCGTCTGGCTTTGCAGCTAAACGTGCAGCAGTCGCATCAATCTCTGCTTCAAGCTTCTTATCTGCCTGAGTATTCTTTGCGTCTACTTCTTTGTTTGCTATTTGGGCTGCCATAATATCCTTGGCGCCTGAGTTTCCAATAAGTATACCTGCAAGTGTTCCTGTAATAAAGGTTGCAATGCTACCTAACACATTAAAAAACATTTTGTCATTCTCTGACTGTGCTCCAATAGGTTGTGTTACAAACAGTAACCCATAAATAATTCCAAGTGCTGTTAGGAACAAAATGCTTCCAAGTGTTATTCCTAGAATAAACTTTAAACGAGCATCTAAATCTGCAGCCGTTAATCTTTCTTTAGCCATTTGTTATTTCCTGTTCTGGTGTAGTAGGTGTAACTTTTATTACATCTTTTGTACAAGTCTGTGAGGCTTCACATTCTGGAGGATTGCATTCTGAAATTTCCCAATTTACAGGGTCCTGACAAGGATAGCGGTATCTATTTAAAGAGTCGCACCCAGTTAATGATAGCATTAATAGCCCAGATAGGGCAATAGTGATTAATTTCCTCATACCACTATTATACCCTAATCTGATTCTTTATTTCTAGCAGGGCTTGTTATCACCCATAGAGCTGTTGTAGCAATAATCCCATATCCTACTATAGTCTTTGCACTGCCGTCCAAAACAACCCAGGCAATAAACATACCAAGAAGGGTCCAGGCCTGATCAATTAGATCCTTGATTATATTTTTTAGTATTCTTACCATTTTCTACCTCCTCGTGAACCTGGTGAATTAGCACCTGAAGCGCCACCCCCACCAGAACTTCCTCCGCCTCCTGTGCCACCTCCTGTGGCTCCTCCTGTAGCAACTGCTGCTGCGTTAATTGCAGCACCTGCTGCAACTACTGTAGCAACAACCATGTCTGTTGCCTCTTCTCTTTCTTCATCTGACATATCTGCACCTATGCTTCCAAATGCAGCCAATGCTGCTGCTGGATTTGTAAATAATTCTTCTACCAATGCTCCTGGATTCTGAAGTAATTCTACTTGTGCTGCAACCTCTGCAGTAATTACAACAGCATTTCCATTTTCATCTGTTCTAACATCTACTGGTGTTGCAGGTGGAAGATCTTTATATTCAATTCCAGACGCTTTAATATCTGCAGAGCTTACTGCTTCTCCTGGCTTTAAATCTTCAATTAATGTATTAACTACTGCATCCTTTTGTTCTTCAGTTAATTCTTTACCTGCCTTAGCATCTTCTATTGCTTTATCAAGGGCTTCCTTTTCTGCTTGCTTTGCTTCTGCTTCTGCCTTTAACTTATCTGCTTCTGCTTGTTTAGCTTCAGCCTCCGCTTGCTTTGCTTCTGCTTCTGCTTTAGCGTTTGCTTCTTCTTGTGCCTTAGCCTCTGCTTCTGCCTTTGCTTGCTCTTCCGCTTCTCTTGCAGCCTCTGCCTCTGCTTCTAATCTATCTGCTTCTGCTTTTGCATCTGCTTCCGCTTGCTCTTTAGCCTCTTGCTCTGCTTTTGCTGCAGCTTCTTCTGCTGCTACACGATCTGCCTCTGCCTTAGCTGCTGCTTCTTCAGCAGCAACTCTATCTGCTTCTGCTTTAGCGGCTGCTTCTTCAGCAGCCTTAGCTTCTGCTTCAGCTTTAGCGGCTGCCTCTGCGGCTGCTTTGGCTTCTGCTTCTGCCTTTGCTGCAGCTTCTGCGGCTGCCTTAGCCTGTGCTTCTGCTTGCGCTGCTGCTGCTTCAGCTGCTGCAGCTTCTTGTGCTGCTTGTTCTGCAGCTGCTTCGGCTGCTGCCTGAGATGCCGCTTGTTGTGCAGCTCTCTGCTCTGCATAATAATTTGTAGTAACCTGTGCAGCATTTGTCATTGCTGTTACTGCCTCATTTACTTTTGTAGTTGCTGTATTTGCAAGTGTGTCTGCGGCTTGAACTGTTGCCGTTGCAGTTTCTGTAAGCTGAGTTAAAGTTACAACTTCTGCTGTTTTTATTTCTGTTTTATCTAGTACAACTGCTTCGGCAGTTGTTTTTTCTGCTTGCAATGTATTTAATACTGCGGTATCTGCTGTAAGTACGGCTACAGCCTCATTCTTTTCTTGTACTAAAGTATTTAGTTCTGCAGTTTCAGTAGCAACTACTACTGTCTGGCTTTCAATTTGAGCAGTTAATTCTGAGTTAGTTACATTTGTCATAGGCTGAACTGCTTCTCCAGAAGCTTCACGAACACCAATTCTTGGGCCATTGTAAAGATTTGTTGTGTTCCCAGCAACAGTCCCGATACCAGTCCACTCACCTGTTGTAGGATTTACTGTCATTGTCCAATTAACATTTGTAATTGGTCCGTTATTATCACCAAATCTATGAAGATCCCAATCAACAGCTAAAGTTGTTTCTGTAGTCTTTACTGTAATTGAAGCACCTGGGCCAGCACTCATAAAATCAGATCCATAAACAGAGATATGAGGACCTGCTGGGAAATCCCACCAGTTAAAGTCTCCTGTACCAAAAGTAATGGTTGCCTTAGAGGTAACATAAATTTGACTATTATCTCCTTGTCCTTCATAAACCGTGTCTCCCATTTTAATATCAAATGGTGTGCTGATCTTTGTTGCGGCATCATACATTGGTGGCAAAACTGTAGTAGTAACGGTTGGCGTGTCTACTGGTTCTGGGGCTACATATCCTTCAGTTGTATAGGTTTTAGAATCAGATGGGGTATTTTGAAGAGCAGTTAATTCTGAAGTTTCTGTATTAACCACAACAGTTTGTGCATTAACCGCAGCTTGGGCTACTGCTACGTTTGCAGTATCTGTGGCTACCACTGCAGTCTGCGATTCGACTTGCTGAGTTACGGTATCCAATGCTGTTTGAGCATTATTTAAATTTGTTGTTGCTTCTGCAACTACTGCAGTCTGTGACTCAACTGCTGCCTGTGCTGTTTCAGCAACAGACACGGCTGTCTCTGCAGACTGTATTGCTGTTGTAGCTTCTTGCACCTTTACTGTGGCTTCCGCTACTGCAGTAGCAATTGGCTCTTGTGTGGTAGCAATTGTAGCTGCTTGCTCAGTTGTTGTGTTAGGAACATTAGCTTGAATTGTAGTGGTGATTGCTGTTGCCTGTGTTTCTGCTGCTGCCTGCAATGTCTCTGCTGCCGCTTCAACTTTATCTGCAACTGTCTCAACTGTAACAGGAGTGGTTGCTGTGGCTGTATCTGAAGAAGGATTAGCTGGAGTTACTTGAACTGTTGGCTCATCAGCATTTGCTATACTGGGCCCAAAAAGGAAAAGCCAGCCGATTACAAAAAGGCTGGTTAGGTAATACTTTAACTTTCTAGTCAACTAGGTATCTCCTAAGTAATGCAAAATATTTGCTTACTTAGATATTATATCAGATTTAGTTTTAAATTATCTAGGATTATCTGTTTTGTAAAAACCACTACCGTTAAACTTTATTCCAAACGGTGTAAAGTGTCTAGTCATATCTGATTCACATTCAACGCATGTGTAACCTGGATCATCTTCTAGTATAGATCTGTTAACAGAAAGTGTTGGATGTGCATCATCTTCTGTGCATTTGTATTCGTATACTGGCATTACTTGCCGCTCTTCTTCCTCGCTTTTGCTAAGGCATCGAAGTCTTTAACCTTAGTATCTCCCAAGTACCCCCAGGCATGTCCATCTGCAATCATCTTTTCATTCATAGATACTGTTGATCCATCAAGAAAAACCCAGCCCAAAATTCTTCCGTACTTTTCAGAACTATCCATCTTTTCTGTTTTGATAACAACAGTTTTAGCAGATTCAATCTCTTTCTTTAAATAAGCTTTTGCTTCAAGACCTAGAGCCTTCTCCATCTTATCTGTTGTTCTGCTTTCTGGTGTATCAATACCAGCCAGTCTTACTCTTGAACTAAAGGAGATATCAAATCCCAGATCAATCTCTACATCGATTGTGTCTCCGTCTACAATCTTTGTAACCTTTTTAACATAATACTCAAACATGATTCTCCTTAAAATTATGAGCAGTTTTGGGACTTGCTCAGGTCCATCCTTCGGGTAGCGACCCGAATAGTCTGCGACTCCCCAGTGACGGGGTGCAGATTTCTATTATACTATTTATTTGATCTTGATGGTCTTTGGCTTCTTTTCTTCTGGCAGAATGCGTACAATATCAATCTTAAGCATTCCGTCCTTTAGTTCCGCTGCCTTTACTTCCATATATTCACCAAGAGCCCACTCACGAGTAAATTTACGGGCAGCAATTCCACGGTGGATAAACTTCGAATCGTTATCCT
>Ga0222712_10006280_pt1 | contig 11772 bp, 6 predicted proteins | sample C33_657DmetaG_FD_165043 | JGI IMG/M metagenome (GOLD analysis project Ga0222712, IMG submission 165043) | Estuarine water microbial communities from San Francisco Bay, California, United States - C33_657D | ecosystem: Environmental > Aquatic > Marine > Unclassified | place: USA: California... | reverse complement strand
ATCAATACCGACAAGATCAATGAACTTTCTGATTACCTCACCAAAAGAAATTCCTCACTCCGCCTGCTTCCTTATAACAGGATTATCCGTTCAGCTGGCGATGTAATACGTTTTGGAAAACCAGATTTGGAAAACCATGCATTGGATGTAGCCTCATTGGATGAAAATGGCCATGTGATTGTTGAAGACCGATATGGCATTACTGCCATCAATATCGATCAAAAGAAGATTGCAGGACAATGGAGGTTCACTGATGTATCAAAGTTCGGCAATTTCATGAGCACCTATTCAGGCATCAAATCCTTTGTAGAGAATGGGAAAACCTGGATTGTCTGGGGAGCAGCAGACAAAAGCAATGGAAAATCATCCCTCATGATTGCCGAATGGAGTAATGGTCTGAAAAATATTGAGGACATTCCATTTGAAAAAGTTTCACCAGCCAGCAATGCCATTCCCAACGAAATAGCAGTTTCAAGGGAGAAGACTGGTTTGTATTTGTATGTTGTGTTGAACGGCAACAATACCATCCAAAAAATTGAATGGAGTACCAAAAAAATAATCTGGACTTCTGCGACAGGAGTTGCCCCTTATGGCATTTGTGTTGCCAACAACAAGGTTTTTGTGAGCAACTGGGCTGGTGAAAAAGCAACAGACCCGTCAAAAGAAAGAGCTGGTGTACCCTGGGGACTTGCATACACAGATCCCAGAACAGGAGCAACTGCTGGCGGAACCTTGTCCATATTCAACTCCACAGACGGAAAGACGATTGCTGAGATCCCAGTGGGTCTTCATCCCAATGTGGTGAAGGCTTCTACGGATGGAAAATATGTTTACGTTGCCAATGGTTCGAGTGATGATATTTCCGTGATCAACTCCATAGAAAACAAGTTGGTCGAAACAATTGATGTAGGTCTGATGAGGGGCAAACATGCCTTTGAGGGCAGTACACCCAACGGCCTGGAACTCAATGCAGACAATACCCAACTCTATGTGTCCAACGGATTGGACAATGCAGTGGCTGTGGTACAATTGGGAAAAAATGTTTCCGCCAATGGAAAGGGGAAATCTGTTGTGATGGGCTATATCCCCACAGAAGCATACCCTGCCGGATTGAATTGCATCAACAATACCCTGGTGGTGGCCAACCTGGAGTCGGATGGAGCCAATGTGGTGGACAGCAAGAAAAAAGCGCGATCCATTCACCAGGAGCTGGCTTCTGTGAGCATCATTCCCATTCCAGACAAGCCCATGCTCGAGGCATATTCACTTGAAGTGGCGCAACTCAACCTCACCAACAGACTGGATGCCTTGTCTTTGGCCCCTCGCTCAGATGCCCTGCCAAAGCCTGTTCCAGAAAGAATTGGCGAACCCTCGGTCTTTAAACATGTGGTGTACATCATCAAGGAAAACAAAACCTATGACCAGGTTTATGGAGACATGAAGGAAGGAAGAGGCGACAGCAGTCTTTGCGTGTTTGGAGAAAAGATAACACCCAACATGCATGCCCTTGCCAGACAATTTGGATGGATGGACGATTACAATGCCTCCGGAAAATCATCTGCAGAAGGCCATCAATGGACCGATGCAGGCATTGTCTCAGATTATGTTGAAAAAAATGTTCGGGCCTGGTTCAGGAGCTACCCTCACAGGCAGGAAGATGCATTGGTCTACAATCCATCGGGCTTCATCTGGAACCATGCACTGGACCATGGAAAAACGGTAAGGGTCTATGGAGAAGCCTGTGAAACCGTCTATGATAAAAAGCTGAAATGGAGCGATCTCTATAAAAACTATACAGCAGGAAAAAAGCCAGATTGGTTCAACAAAACAACCATCGGAAGACTGAACCCAATCATACACCCAACGATGCCAGATTGCGACAACTATGTTTTCAGCGACCAGCAACGTGCCGACATTTTCATTGAAGACTGGAAAAAATATGAAGCAGGCGATAGCCTTCCCAACCTGATGGTGCTTTCCATTCCCAATGACCACAGTGCAGGCACTTCTCCCAACTTCCCCACCCCGGATGCCATGGTGGCTGACAATGATTTGGCCGTCGGAAGAATCATGGAAATGATCAGCAAGAGCAAGTACTGGGATTCAACGGTGGTTTTCATCACCCAGGATGATTCCCAGGGAGGATGGGACCATATTTCAGCTTATAGAACTGTTGGTTTGGTGGCAAGCCCTTACAGCAGTGGAAAACTGGTTTCCACCCATTATAACCAAGTGTCGATGCTCCGGACCATTGAACAGATCCTGGGCATCCCACCGATGAACATCATGGATGCCACTTCAAGGTTGATGACAGATTGTTTTCAATCAACACCCAACAAGTCCATTTATGTTGCCCGCCCCAACAATGTGCCGCTCGACAAAATGAACAAGCCATTGAATGCATTGCGCGGAAAAGAAAGAAAATTGGCCGAACTTTCCCAAAATGAACTCTTCAAGGAAGTTGATGGTGGAAGGGATGATGAGATGAACAAGGTGATCTGGTTTTATACCAAAGGAAATAAAGCCTATCCAAAGCGCTGATCTCAGTATATTTAACAGAGCACAAATAACTGCAAACCAATGAATACAGGCGAACTCAAAAGAACGTTGACCCCTCTTATGTTGTGGGGCCTTGGTGTAGGCTATGTGATTTCTGGGATGTACTTTGGATGGAACCTCGGTCTGGAAAAAGGTGGAACCCTAGGATTGGCCGTCGCCACTTTTTTCATCATCATCATGTATGTGACTTTCACCTTCAGCTATTGCGAACTGGCTTCGGCCATTCCAAAAGCAGGTGGCGCATTTGACTATACCAAACGGGCACTGGGCCCCAACTGGGGATTCATCGTTGGGATGGCACAGAACATTGAATTCATTTTTGCACCACCTGCCATTGCATTTGCCATCGGTGCATATTTCAATCTTTTTTTTCCACAGATTCCCATCATCTATATTGCCATTTTTAGCTACATCCTGTTTACAGGATTGAATATTTACGGCGTAAAGGCAGCAGCCATGTTTGAGCTGTTCATCACGATTTTTGCGGTGGGTGAATTATTGTTATTCGCTGGCATTACCCTGCCCCATGTTGAAATGGCCAACCTCAAACAGAATGCACTTCCGAACGGATGGTCAGGCATGTTTGCCGCCATCCCTTTTGCCATCTGGTTTTTTCTTGGCATTGAAGGTGTTGCCAATGTGGCCGAGGAAACCATCAATCCTAAAAAAACCATCCTGATTGGATTCGGATCCGCCATTGCCACCCTGGTGGTATTGTGCATCCTAACCTTTGTCAGTTCCACAGGTGTAGCTGGATGGGAAGCGATTGTATACAAGGCCGATGGAACCGCATCTGACTCACCACTTCCTTTGGCATTAGGAAGGGTGGTTGGAGAATCCAACGCGCTTTATCATCTGCTGATCGCCATCGGATTGTTCGGACTGGTGGCCTCATTTCATGGACTTATTCTTGCTGCGGGTAGAGCAAGCTTTGAATTTGGCAGGGTCAACTATGCCCCTTCCATCCTGGGCAAGGTTCATCCAAAATTCAAGACACCGGCCAACGCACTCATCTTGAACATGTTGATTGGCATTGGTGCATTGCTTACTGGAAGAACGGCTGAAATCATCACCATCTCTGTGTTTGGGGCCATTACCCTTTACATCATCTCCATGATAACGCTTTTTGTGCTGCGGCTAAAAGAACCCGGCTTGCCAAGACCTTTCCGCGTACCGCTATACCCGGCATTTCCACTCATTGCATTGACCATCGCCCTTGGGTCGCTTGTTGCCATGTTGGTTTACAACCAACTCCTGGGTGGAATCTATGTTTTGTTATTGCTCGGAAGCTTTGCCATTTTTAAAATTTTTAGCAACGGTTCCCTGAAATAATGCTTAATTTTTGACCCTAATTCAAGTACATGAACCAGAAGGACATCATCAGCTATGTGAAAAAACATCCCTCCGGAAAAGTGAAGATCGCCTATGCAGACATGGACGGCATTTTGAGGGGAAAATACATTTCAACAGCCAAGTTTTTGTCTGGCATTGATAAAGGGACAAGCTTCTGTGATGTCATCATGGGTTGGGATGCTGCAGATGTCTTGTACGACAAGTCGACCATCACAGGTTGGCATACCGGCTATCCAGACAGTCCGGCAACGATAGACCTCAACAGTTTCAGAAAAATTCCCTGGGAGGGGGACCTTCCTTTTTTCCTCGGAGAGCTCAACGATAACAAAGGCGGCCCATCCCCCGTTTGCCCAAGGCAGTTGCTCAAGCAAGTGTTGGCACAAGCTTCAAGCATGGGTTTCACACCCATGTTTGCCCAGGAATTCGAATGGTTCAATTTTGAGGAAACACCACAATCCGCCAATAAAAAAGGATTCAAGGATTTGACTCCACTTACTCCGGGAATGTTTGGATATTCAGTATTGAGGTCTACCCTCAAAAATCCATTTTTCTCCGACCTTTTTGAATTGCTCACCAAGTTTGACATACCCATTGAAGGATTGCATACAGAAACCGGACCAGGTACTTATGAAGCAGCGATTGCCCATTCAGGCATTCTTGAGGCCGGGGATCGCGCTGTGTTGTTCAAAACTGCTGTAAAAGAGATTGCCTACAAACATGGCATCATGGCCACTTTCATGGCCAAAATCAATGAGAACCTTCCCGGATGTGGAGGACATGTGCACCAGAGCCTTTGGGATAAAGCAGCCAAAAAGAACCTGTTTTTTGATGGTAAAGACAAGGACAACTTGAGTGATATTGCCAAAAGCTATATTGCAGGGCAACTGCACTGTCTGCCATTTATACTTCCCATGTTTGCCCCTACCATAAACAGTTATAAAAGGCTGGTAGAAGGGGCCTGGGCGCCAACAACACTGACCTGGGGCATAGACAACCGAACCACTGCGCTCCGCATTTTAAACGGCAGCAGCAATGCCTGCAGAGTAGAAACGAGGGTGATTGGTTCAGATGTTAACCCCTACCTGGCCATGGCGGCTTGCCTTGCTGCAGGTTTGTATGGCATCCGAAAGAAAATGAAATTGAAGCAACCGGCAACTGTCGGAAATGGTTACCGCGATTATTCCAATGGAACCTTGCCGCATACATTGATTGATGCCACGCTTCAAATGAAAACATCCCCGATTGCAGAAGAACTTTTCGGCAAGGCATTTGTTGATCATTTTGTACAAAGCCGCGAGTGGGAATGGCGGCAACACCTGAAAGCCGTTACCGACTGGGAATACAAGCGCTATTTTGAGATCATCTAAATCATGAACATGTTTGATACAATATACCAATACAATTTTCCAACAACCATCCGATTTGGAGCAGGGGCCGTTGATGAACTTCCCGATTATCTTGCTAAAAACAACCTGAAATTCCCTTTAATTGTTACTGACGCTGTGGTGTCATCATTGGATTTTTTCAAGAAAATCATCACAGACATCAAAAACAAGCATATCGCTGTTGATGTCTTTGCTGACATCCATAAAAACCCTGTAAAATCAGATGTTTACAAAGGTGCAGATGCCTACGACCAATCAAAAAGTGATTGCATCATCGGCATTGGTGGTGGCGCAGCCATTGATGTGGCGAGGGCAATCGCCTTGAGGATCAACCACCGCGAAGACCTTTTTGTATATGATGACCTGATTGGAGGAGATGTTTATGTAACAAACGATGTTCCGCATTTCATCACCATTCCCACCACTGCAGGAACAGGCAGTGAAGTGGGAAGGTCGGCCATCATTGCAGACGATGAAACGCACCAGAAAAAAATATTGTTCTCGCCCAAATTGCTTGCAAAAATCATATTTGCAGACCCCATGCTGACCATGGAACTGCCCCCAGCGGTAACTGCTGCAACCGGCATGGATGCGCTCACGCACAACATGGAAGCCTATATCGCCAAAATGCCTCATCCGCTATGTGAGGGGATTGCACTGGAGGGTATTTCATTGATCGGCAAATCCATTGAAATAGCTGTCAACAAACCCGATCTTGCATCCCGCAGCAACATGCTGATTGCATCATTGATGGGTGCAGTAGCTTTTCAGAAAGGACTTGGAGTAGTGCATTCACTGGCCCATCCCCTTTCATCATTATTGGATACACACCATGGACTCGCGAATGCCATCAACCTTCCCTACGGGATGGAATTCAACATTGAGGGATCTGAAGACAAATTCAGGAAAATCGCCAGAACCCTGGAACTCAGCAATGAAACAGGACATGGAGTGGTGGCCTATTTGCAGGAGCTCAACAGCAAGATTGGCATCCCGTCGCAACTGCGGTCAATAGGAGTAAAAGAAGAACACCTCGACACGCTGGCTGATCTCGCCCTTGCAGATTTTGCGCATCCCAATAACCCCAAACCTGTCAGCAGAGAAGATTTCAGGAACCTCTACAGCAAAGCCCTGTAGCATGAAAAAAAAGATTGGGCTGAGTTTTACTGCAACCAATTATCCCAACTATTTGAATTGGTTTGATGAAAACGACTTGGGCAACAACTTTGAACTGGTAACGCTTTCGTTTGAATCAAACAACATTGAAGACATGCTTCAATGTGATGGTTTTATTCTTACAGGAGGGGTTGATGTTCATCCTACATTTTATGAAGGCACTGAACAGTACCCAAACATGCCGTCGATATTTCAACAGAATCGTGACGATTTTGAATCAAAAATATACAGGCATGCAAAACAGCTGCAACTGCCTGTTCTAGGGATTTGCAGAGGACAACAGCTTGTCAATGTCCTTGAAGGCGGGCGTCTGATCCAAGACATGGGAGAGACAAAAAATCAGGTGCACCGGAAACTGGAAACAGATAAAAAACATGCCATCGAAGTTGATTCATCTTCTTTACTTTACAGGATCAGTGGAGTGGTTTCAGGAGAGGTCAACAGTGCCCATCACCAATGCATCGATCCTTCATCCCTACCCTTTACGCTCAAAGCCGTTGCTTTCTCGGATGACCAAACCATTGAAGCAATTGAATACAGCGAACCCTCCAAAAAGGGTTTTATGCTTTGCGTGCAATGGCATCCTGAGCGGATGGAAAACAAAGAAACCAATCCCCTTTCCATCAACATAAAAAAGGCATTCCTTGATGCCATCAACCAAAGCGCTAAAATGAAAATGAACATCATCAATCCAGCAAATGGAGCAATCATTGCGGCAGTTCAACAAGACGACCAGTCCAGTCTTGACAATAAGTTCAAGACTTTGAAAGAGGGACAGGCAGCATGGGCCAAAGTTCACTTACCTAAAAGGATAGAAATCCTCCAGGCCTACAGCAAACTGCTGTCTGCGAACATTGAAACATTGGCAAAAACACTAACTGACGAAGTTGGCAAACCGCTGCAACAATCAAGAAACGAAATCAACGGATCCATCTCAAGAATTGAATGGCTGACCAACAATGCGGGCAAATACCTTTCAGAAGAAATCATGAATGCCGCGCCAGGAATGACTGAACTGATCCGCTATGAGCCACTTGGAGTGGTCTGCAACATATCAGCTTGGAACTACCCTTACCTGGTTAGCACCAATGTATTTGTGCCTGCACTGCTTGCTGGAAACGCTGTTTTTTACAAGCCCTCAGAATTTGCAACTTTGACGGGATTGCAGATTGAAAAACTCTTGAAAGAGGCTGGCGTTCCAGACAGTGTTTTTCAGGTTGCCATTGGTGGTGCCGCAACCGGGGAGGCATTGCTCAACCTTCCGCTTGATGGATATTTCTTCACTGGCTCTTACAAGACTGGTAAATACATTTATGAAAAAGTCGCGCCAAAGATGGTGCCCTGTCAGTGTGAACTTGGGGGTAAAGATCCACTCTATGTAACCGATGATGTTGAAGACATCGTTGCTGTTGCAGCAGGCACGGCTGATGGCGCTTTTTACAACAATGGGCAAAGCTGCTGTGCTGTAGAACGGATTTATGTACATGAGAAAGTGTATGCTGCATATGTGGATGCTTTTGTAAATGAAGTGCAGTCATGGAAAATCGGCAACCCATTGGAAGATGGGGTTTATCTTGGCGCCATCAGCAGACAATCCCAACTTGAATTCCTGGAACATCAGGTGGCAGATGCGCAGCAAAAAGGCGCAAAACTATTGACTGGTGGCAAAAGAATAAAGGGCAATGGATATTTCTTCGAGCCCACAGTATTGACCAACGTCGATCAAAGCATGTCAGTAATGCGAGAGGAATCTTTCGGACCCATCATTGGGATCATGAAAGTAAACAATGATGAAGAAGCCTTGCAACTAATGAACGATACAGCCTATGGATTGACTGCTTCCGTTTACAGCAGAAACAAGGAAAGGGCGGAGGAAATACTCTCCGAAACAGATGCCGGAACAGGATACTGGAACTGCTGCGATAGGGTCAGTGCAGCCCTGCCCTGGAGTGGAAGAAAACACTCAGGATTTGGCGCAACACTCTCCTACGCAGGCATCAGGGCATTCACACAACCAAAGGCATTTCATTTGAGGGGTTGACAATATTCAGAAATGAAAAAAAACCATATCATTTACATATCCCTCTTCTTGCTCTATGGCTATGTAGGATATACCGCTATTGGATTTGACGATGAATTTTTCAATATCTCTGTAGTTGAAAGTTTGTCATTCAGCCAAATGATTGATTTTCTTCAGTCATCAGATACCCATCCACCGATTTCATATATTTTCAACAAATTTATTTTCAATCTTTTCAATGATTGGAAAATAGTCAGACTGATCACTTCATTATTGTTCTCTGCATGCATTTGTTACGCAATCAATGAAACGAATAAACGCAATGGCATAAAGTCTTCAATCCTTTTTTTCTTTTTACTCGGACTTCAGCCAGCGATGCTGATGTGGGGTACAAGTTTGCGTTGGTATTCCATTTTTGTAGGTATTTTATTACTAGTCAGTTTCCCCTTTAAAGGAAAGTCCATTTGGATTTACTGGACACAATTCATCATCGGATCTCTACTGTTGCTTTATACAGGATATATTGCCATGCTCATCATCCCCGGACTGGCATGGATCTACTACAAAGAAATGGAAGGTTCTGAAAAAAGAAAATTGATTTCCCTTTCACTCTCACTCATGGCAATATGCATCTTTTTTTTTCCGCAATTTATAATTTTTAAAAGCGTTCATTTTAGGACAGGGAACAGTCAATTTTATTCATTCTTTAGCAACCTGCAAGGTGTTTTCATCAGCCAATTCAGCAATCAAGGTTTGTTCCCCCTGACTTTATTTGCAATATTTTCAGCCATTGGCTTCCTGATACTATTGGGTGTTGAATTTCACAACCTCCTCAAGAATAAATTGAATGAAAATGCCCTGCCTTATTTCTCGTCCATTATTTTAATAGTTGCGGCTGGCTTAGCGGGAAGATTTCGTAGTCTGGTTGTAGTGCACCCATTTCAGGCAATCTGGATGATTGATTTGGCAAAAAACAAAGGAACGAAATTGGCCAAGATTGGTATATCAATGATTATCATATCAAATATTGCAGGTTTGATAAATGTTTCAATGCACAGAGAGACGACAAAAAACAACTGGAATACTCCAATGAGCGCAATTTTAAGCATTGTCAAAAAAGAAAATATAGAAGGTAAAACAGTTATTTATTGTCATGATCCTATCCTTTCATATCAATTAGAAAAATCTGGATATCCTGTCATTGGACCTTACTATATCAACAAGAAAAAATACAGTTTTTCATCAGCCGCCATTGCTGTTGTGATTAAAACCAACCAAGGGGTAATCCCCTTTGAAAAATACCAAGCAATGATCAATGAAACAACTGCATTTGGATTTATAGAGAAAAAAATAATACAGCTTGGGGAAGACAAACATTTTAAAATGAAACAAAAAATTGACCCCACTTTCCCAAAATTCGCAGCAGAGTTGATCATTTACAAGGATGTCACAAACATTCCTCAACATTCCGCATGGGAATGGTCATCAGGAATATACTCGCGAATTAGAGCATTCAATAAGGCCCAATAGAACAAAGAATTGGGTTAGATTGAAAAATACTCCTTTGCATTTTCATAGCAAATCTTCTTCAGCAGCTCGCCCATCCATTGTTCATCATTGGGAATGATCCCATTGATCATGTCTTTGGCCATCATGTTGCAAAGGATTCTCCGGAAGTATTCATGGCGAGAAAAGGACAATAAGCTTCTGCTATCAGTGATCATGCCAACGAAGGTGGAGAGCAGGCATACATCAGAGAGAATATCCAGGTGTTGTTCCATGCCATTCTTCTGGTCAAGAAACCACCAGGCCGGGCCATATTGCACTTTCCCTTTTGTAGAACCATCGTTAAAATTGCCACACATGGTAGCGAACAATGCATTGTCTGCAGGATTGAGGTTGTAGATGATTGTTTTCGAAAGTTTGTCTTCTGCATCCAATGAATTCAGAAGGGCAGAGAGTCGCTCTGCCTGTGCATAATCACCGATGGAATCAAACCCTGCATCAGCACCCAATTTCAACTTGAGCCTTGCATTGTTGTTCCTGATGGCCCCCAGGTGAAACTGTTGCACCCATTCACGGGCATGGTAAAGTTTACAGAGCGATGTGAGAAGATAAAAAACAAATGCATCCGGATCTGAGAAAGGTGTTGCCCCATTGGTTGCAAAAAACTCTTTCAGTTCATGCTCCAATGCCGAATTGAATGGGTTGTTTTTAGGAAGCTGAGAAAGACCGTGGTCAGCTACCTTGCAACCAGCCAAAGCAAAAAAATCAATGCGCGATTCCATGGCAGACAAAAGAGAATCCATGTCTGAAATGGAAATGCCTGATGCAGCTGAAAGCCGGCTGATATAGGCCAGGAAGTTTGCTGTGTCATGAATGGCAAAAGCCTTGTCTGGCCTGAAAGAAGGGGCTACACCAACACTAAAATCCTTGTCCGCCCTGATGGCATGGTGGTATTGGAGGTCATCACAAGGGTCATCTGTTGAACAGAGGTAAACCACATTGTATTGCTCCAGAAATTTTCTTGCTGTATGTTCCTCACCGGAGAGCAATTCATTACATTGCTTGTAAATCCGAGAGGCAGAAGCAGGATTCAGGTATTCTGTTACCCCAAATGAATTCTTCAATTCAAGGTAGGTCCAGTGAAACAATGGGTTCCTTACTGTCTGGGGAACAGTTTCAGCCCAGGCTTGAAATTTCTCCTCATCGCTCGCATCCCCTGTGATGTATCGTTCATTGACACCTGCACCGCGCATGGCACGCCACTTGTAATGATCCTCACTCAACCAAATCTTGGTAATGTTCTCATATTTCCTGTTGGTTGCAATTTCAAAAGGAGAAAGATGGGAATGATAATCGATGATGGGCTGCTTTACAGCAACATCATGGTAGAGTTTTTCAGCAAGAGAGGATTGCAGCAAGAAATTCTCCTGGATAAAGCCATTGGCAGATGATGACATACAGTAGGTTTAGTGTTTAAATTTCGTGATGGATTCTTACATTCAGCAACGGGTATAAGGAATTTATTTACGCAATGCTTTTCGCATTGTTGCATTCAGCTTAGATTGAATCCCTGATGGTGAGTTCATTGGGAAGCACGATGATATCATTGGCTGCTGCATAAGATTTCTTCTCAATCATCTTGATCAACAATCCTGCAGCTTCTTTTCCCATATCAAATGCTGGCTGGGAAAGGGTTGAAAGGGATGGATTCAACAAGGCGGCAGTACGCAGATTGGTCATCCCTATCACCTTGACATCCTTGGGAATGGCGAG
>Ga0222712_10006279_pt1 | contig 11773 bp, 14 predicted proteins | sample C33_657DmetaG_FD_165043 | JGI IMG/M metagenome (GOLD analysis project Ga0222712, IMG submission 165043) | Estuarine water microbial communities from San Francisco Bay, California, United States - C33_657D | ecosystem: Environmental > Aquatic > Marine > Unclassified | place: USA: California... | reverse complement strand
CTTGTATGGAACACATCTTTTTGATCCTGCTAATGGTGGTGTCATGTTGTTCCAGCACTTGTTCTGGTTCTTTGGACACCCCGAGGTTTACATCTTGGCCCTTCCATTCTTTGGAATCGTTACCGAAATTTTGCCGGTGTTTAGCCGTAAACCAATCTTTGGTTATCTCGGACTGATTGCGGCAACTATTGCAATTGCAGCACTGTCAGTCTCTGTATGGGCACACCATATGTTCGCAAGTGGACAGGTGCTGTTGCCATTCTTCTCCTTCATGACTTTCCTTATTGGTGTGCCAACGGGTGTGAAATTCTTCAACTGGATCGGAACTATGTGGCGTGGCCATGTAACTTTTGAAACCCCAATGTTGTGGGTCATGGGCTTCTTGGTGACTTTCCTATTCGGTGGAATCACTGGAATCATTTTGGCTTCACCACCACTCGATTTCGCAGTATCAGCTAGCTACTTCGTGGTTGCACACTTCCACTATGTTCTCTTCGGAACAGTTGTGTTTGCAATGTTCGGAGGCTTCTACTTCTGGTGGCCTAAATTCACTGGCCGCATGCTTAATGAAACCCTTGGAAAGATTCACTTCTGGACACTGTTCTTCGGCTTCCACCTAACTTTCTTGATTCAGCACTGGCTTGGAATTAAGGGCTTCCCTCGACGTTATGCCGATTATTTGCCAACCGATGGTTTCACTTTCATGAACACCGTTTCAACTATCGGATCGTTCTTGTTAGCTCTGTCCATGATTCCATTTGCGATAAACATTTGGATCACTCGTAAGGCACCGATGGTGGGAGTCGATGATCCTTGGGGTTATGGATCATCACTGGAATGGGCAACATCATGTCCACCACCTCGCCACAACTTCTTAGCAATGCCACGGATTTCTTCTGAGCGTCCGGCATTTGATCTACATCATCCGCATGTTAAGACTGAAGGGCACCAATAAGTCATGAAAGCATCGTGGAAGTTATTTGGTGGGTTAAGTGTTTTCTATGTAATCATGACAGTGATTTATTGGCAGGTTGGCGGGGAAGAAGTCGGCATCGCAGGCATGCTGCTATCAGCTTGTTTGGCTGGAATGGTGGGCTTTTATGTTTGGTTCACACAAAAGCGCATTGGCGTAACACTTCCTGAAGACAACTTAACTGCTGAAATTTCAGATGGTGCAGGCGAGCTTGGTTTCTACAGCCCGCATTCTTGGTGGCCGCTTCCAGTTGCTTTAAGCGCCTGTGTTTTTGCTCTTGGTCTGATCATTGGTTGGTGGCTTTCGCTTATTGGTCTAGGTGCCTTGGTGATTTCGATTATCGGAATGGTTACCGAGTATGAAAAGCCAGAGATTGCATCAGCCCACTAATGAGTTCAGTACGCGCTGAGATTCTGCCGGTCGATTTTCCAAATACCGCCGCAGCGCGAATTACTATTGATGCACCGGCATCTGTGATTTTTGATCTTCTAGCGAGCCCCGCAGCCCATCAACGCTTTGATGGCTCTGGCTCTGTAAAGGATGCAATTTCAGGTCCTGAGCGTCTCTTTTTAGGTGCAACCTTTGGCATGGCTATGAAGATTAAGGTGCCATATCGAATCAAGAACACCGTTGTTGAATTTGAAGAGAATAAGAAGATCACTTGGTGCCATCTCATGAAATGGACTTGGTGTTACGAACTCCAGGCTGTCACACCAAACCAAACGATCGTGACTGAATCATTTGATGCCAGCAAGATTCCAGCTTTCGCTGCATGGTGGTTAAGGCGCACGGGAGCTATGGCGCATAACCCAAAGTGGATGGCTAAATCCTTGGTTAACCTGAAGGCGATTTGCGAAGTTTGACCTTAGTTCACTTAGTTCTAATTAATTTAAATTAATGGTTCTCGATCTCCTTGAGGTCTTCAGTTGAAACCTTTGGAACCGCTTCAGCGTGTGCAACACTCATGCGTGAGCGAATCTTGTTTCTAATTGCTCCAGCACGTCTAACGCCTCGAGAATCTTCTGGTGAAAGTTCCAAAGCCGGGGCTTGCTCATGAGATGTCAAGAGGTAAGCCTTCTCAGGTGAGATTGGCTCATGAACTTCAACAAACTCACCGCTAGGCAAGCGCAGCAAGCGACCAGTTTCGCGACCATGTAAGACGAGTTCACGATCAGCGCGTTGTAGAGATAGACACAGTCGCTTTGTGATTATGAATGCAAGGGGAGGAAGGATGAAGATTCCAAATCGGGTTCCCCACATAATCTGATTGATCGACAGATCAAAGTGAGTGGCGATCAAGTCGTTTCCACCGTTAATCAAAGCAACAATCATGAAAGTAATTGACATTGCACCGAGCGCAGTTCTGTTTGGCGCATTGCGCGGGCGATCTAGTAAATGATGCTCACGCTTGTCTCCCGTTATCCAGCTTTCGATAAATGGATACAAAGCCATACCTGTGAACAAAATTCCAGGGACGATCAGGCCTGGAATCAAGATATTCCATGACACGGTGTACCCGAAGAAATATGTTTCAATCGGTGGAGCCATTCTGACAAGACCATCAAGCCAACCCATGTACCAGTCAGGTTGAGAACCCGCCGAAATTTGTCCGGGCGTATACGGACCGTATAACCAGATGGGGTTAATCGAAGCGACTGCGGCTATGAAAGCTGTAACACCAAAAACGATAAAGAAGAATCCACCTGCTTTAGCCATGTAGACCGGCATCAGTGGGTAGCCAACAACATTCTTCTCTGTACGTCCTGGACCTGGGTACTGAGTGTGCTTCTGGTACCAGACCATCATTAAGTGAACCGTAATCAATGCAAGGAATGCTCCTGGTAAGAGAAGCACGTGAACAATATAAATACGCGGAATAAATGCTTCTCCAGGGAAGGCTCCGCCAAATGCAAAGTATGACAAATACGAACCGACTACCGGTATCGCTTGAATTATCGCTTCAGCAATTCGGATACCGGTTCCAGACAAAAGATCATCAGGAAGTGAGTAGCCAAGGAAGCCTTCAACAATTCCTAAGGTAAGAAGTCCAATACCGATAATCCAGTTTGCCTCACGGGGTTTGCGGAATGCACCTGTAAAGAAAACGCGCATTAAGTGAGCCACGATTGCCGCCATGAAAATAAGTGCAGCCCAGTGGTGAATCTGTCGCATGAGTAAACCACCGCGAACTTCAAATGAGATATGAAGAGTTGATGCGTATGCAGCAGACATTTGGACGCCTTCAAGAGGCTCGTAGCTTCCTTCATAAATAACTTCACGGGCTGAAGGGTCAAACCAAAATGTTAGGTAAGTACCTGATAACAAAAGAATGATGAATGAATACAGCGCAACTTCACCAAGAAGGAATGACCAGTGATCTGGAAATACCTTTTGAAGATTCTTTTTCATCCATGCAGCAGCACCTGTTCGCTCATCAACATAATTAGCGACCTGCCCTAAACGATGTTCAGTTGTCATGAAGAAATACGCCCCCAAAAGCTAGGTCCGACTGGTTCATAGAATGGATCGCGGGCGACAAGGTAACCCTCGGCATCCACTGTGATATTTAACTGCGGAAGTGGTCGGGCCGCAGGTCCAAAAATAACCTTTGCTGCACGAGTCACATCAAATGTTGATTGGTGGCAAGGGCAAAGCAGGTGCTTGGTCGTTTGTTCATACAGAGCAACCGCGCAGCCCATGTGTGAACAGATTTTTGAAAAAGCGATGATTCCCTCGTGGGTCCAGCTGAGGCGCTCTGCATCGAGATTGAATTCATCTGGACGAAGTCGAATCAACAAAACAGCATCCTTAGCGATGTCATTGAGTTTTCTGTGCTCGGGATCTGCTGTTTCAGGGAGCACCTGTGCTACTGCGCCAACCTCAAGATCGGAGGCGCGAATTCTTCGATCGCCTGGATCTGTAACAAGGTAGGTACCAGATTTCCAAGAGGTTTCTTTAAGATCATTTCCTGGAAGTGGTCCAAGGTCCCTAAAGAGCAGTAGTGGTGATACCGCGGACAAGCCAATCGCTGCGCCAAGAGTTCTCTTAATCAGAGAACGGCGACCTAAACCGGTTGCAGCTGCGCCTTCCTTAATGGTGTCTACAAACTCTTTGCGATCTGAATCAGGGGAGCGGAACTCGTGGCGATGTGCGATAACTTCTTGATCAGGCATCAAAGTTTTCGCCCAGTGAATCGCTCCCATTCCGATGAAGAACAATGAGATCCCCATACCAAGGCCAAGACCTAGTTGATGGGCATTTTGATTTCCCATAACTGGAATAAAAACAAAAACATCATCAGGAATAAAAAACGATGCAATCATAAGAACTGTTCCAAGAGCAGAAATCATAAACATAGCTGCCACTTGACGCTCTGCTCGTCGTGCCGCTACTGGATCATGATCAGCCTTGCGGTGAACATGTGCAGGAAGACCTGGATCTTTTATAGCTTCGATTTCATTAGACATAGTGCTATCTCGCCTTCATCGCTAGCCACACAGCAACACCGATAAGAATTCCCAGCCCAAAGGTCCAGGCAAGTAAACCTTCAGTTACTGGACCTACGCGACCTAGCGATGCACCACCAAGGTTTGGTTCAGATTCAGCATGCTTGATCCACTTAATGATGTCCATTTTTTCTTTTGGAGTAATGGTCTTATCGCTAAACACTGGCATTGCTTGTGGTCCTGTAACCATGGCTTCATAAATGTGCTTTGGTTCCACACCCATCAATGTTGGTGCGTACTTGCCTTGGGTAAGTGCTCCGCCTTGACCCGCGAAGTTGTGACACATTGCGCAGTTATTGCGGAATAGTTCGCCGCCTTCAGCGGTGCTTCCATCTCGTTCATAATTCAATTGCGCTTCAGTTGGAATTTCAGGACCAGGTGCTAGAGATGCCACATATGCAGCCAATGCCGCGGTTTCTTCTGGTGTGTACAGAGGTTCTTTACGCATAGCCTGGGTGCTCATATCTGCCATTGGCATGCGACCAGTACCTACTTGGAAATCAACAGATGCAGCACCAACGCCAACAAGGGATGGTGCAATCACGCCACCTTCAGAGTTCAAGCCATGGCAAGAAGAACAACCCTTCAAAAAGATTTGTCTACCTTCTTCGATCAGCGCAGAACGATCAGCTTTCGTTGTCTGCGTGGTTGTGGTCGCACTTGCAACGCTAAATGTTGTACCAATCGCAAGCAGTGCAAAAATCAACAATGCTGGACCGACTGCCTTGTGCCGGCGGTAGCGAGATAAACGCTTCACTTATATTCCTTACTACTTAATCAGGTAAATCGCAGCAAATAGTGCGATCCAAACGACATCTACGAAGTGCCAGTAATACGAAACAACAATTGCAGTTGTTGCTTGTTGATGGGTAAAGCGACGAGCTTTGGCAACTCGGACCATCACGATAAGGAAAGCGATTAATCCACCCGTTACGTGAAGTCCATGAAAACCTGTTGTTATGTAAAAAACCGAACTGTAGGCATTTGTAGAGAAAGCCAATCCTTCTGAAACCAACAACGCATATTCATACACTTGACCCGCAATGAAGAATGAACCCATCAAAAAAGTGGTTGCGAACCATTCACGCATTCCCCACTTATTGATTTGGTACAGCTTGCCCGTCCGACGATTTTGAAAACGTTCAGCTGCGAAGACCCCGAACTGACAGGTCACAGATGAGAGAACCAGAATCGTTGTATTAAATGCCGAGAAAGGGATGCTGAGAAGTTCGGTGGACTCTGCCCAAATTGCTGGTCCCTGAACCGCTCTGATGGTGAAGTACATTGCAAATAGCGCGGCGAAAAACATTAACTCGCTAGAAAGCCAGACGATCGTTCCAACCGCCACTGCATTAGGGCGGGAGATTTTGTGGTGTGACACTGCGCTAGACATAGAGGTGATTATTCCCGAAAACATGCTCGCCGTCTGCCTGGGGAGCGCCTAGAACCCCTCGTTTTTGCTCCCAAAGAGGTGAAACGGATCACCTCAAAAACGATGCTCCAGGGAAGGGGGAGTGGGAGGAAGCTGCGCTGTTTTTCATTAGAATACTGACATGGCTGAGACTAAAAAGCAGATCATCGTTTATTCAGATGACTCTTCGGTTCGATCCTCAATCGCATCGGCTTTGGGTGTTCGCGTAGCGAAGGATTTGCCCGAACATGAATTACATGAGTTTGCGACAGGTTCAGCCCTTCGCGCCTATGTGGACACCAAAAATCTTGCCGGCGGTTTTCGTGCGGATCTTTTTATATTAGATGGCGAGGCAGCTCAAGAGGGTGGACTGGGAATGGCTCGTCAGTTAAAAGATGAGGTTTTTAACTGCCCGCCAATCATCGTGATAACAGGTCGTAAGGAAGATAAGTGGTTGGCTGCTTGGTCCCTTGCCGAAGCATCTGTGGTTCACCCAATTGATCCATTCACCATGGCTAAGACCGTTGCAGAATTGTTGCGCGGCACTGCAGTCGTTTCTGCTTAACTTTTCTCATGAGCCAATTGCTGTGGGATGAAAACATAGCGATTGTTGATTCAGGTTTAGATCTCGAAGTTGATCGAGTTCAGTGGTGCATGAATGAAATATTAAATGGCGCTGCAGATAATTCAACAATCAAGAGATTCCTGATGGCCCTAAAAAGCAAAGGCGAGAGTCCAGAAGAGGTCGGAGCCTTAGTTGCTCAGATGTATCAACATTGTGCGCCAATTTTAATTTCAGAACGGGCCGTGGACACCGTTGGAACTGGTGGCGATGGAGCTCACACAATTAACATTTCAACCACATCAGCAATAATTGCAGCCGCAGCTGGTGCGAAAGTAATTAAGCACGGAAACCGAGCTGCTTCATCTAAGTCGGGATCAGCGGATTTACTCGAAAACTTAGGGATCAATATCAATCTCAATGGACAGGCGGTTGAAGAATCTTTTGCAACTTTAGGTATTGGTTTTTGCTTTGCGCCTCTGTTTCATCCAGCGATGAAACATGCCGCTGCGGCAAGAAAAGAGTTAGGTGTTCCTACCGTGTTTAACATATTGGGTCCGCTAGCCAACCCTGCTAGACCACAGGCTGCTGCTATTGGTGTCGCAAATGAACGGATGCATCTAGTGATGGCACAAGTACTAGGTACTCGGGGCGTGGATGGTTTCGTCTTTAGAGGAGATGACGGCCTGGATGAGATAACTCTTGCAACAACTACATCGGTCCTAAGTATTGGAACAGATGAAGTCACCAGTGGCCTTATTGATCCTTCAGAATTTGGAATTTCAACCGCGCCTATTTCCGCGCTGGTCGGTGGCGACGGTGCCGAAAATGCGCGAATCACAAACTCTATCTTTGCGGGTGAAAAGGGAGCACACCGCGATGCTTGCGTGCTCAACGCTGCAGCCGCGTTAGCTGCTTATGAGGGAAGAACTGAACTTACTTTGCATGACCGAATTGCATCAGGTGTTGAAGCCGCTATTACCGCAATTGATTCGGGAGCTGCCCAAGTTTTAGTGAGCAAATGGGCAGCCCTTACTCAGAAATTGGGCGCTTAACTCTTTTCTTTCGCGATGGAAAATTTCGCATCTGTTCAAAGTTATGAACATTAAATCCTGCGAGACGTTCAATGAGTCCATGCAGAACATCAACCGTTGCCAGAGCATCATCAAGGGCGCGATGACTTGGGGTAGTTGATGCGCCAAAAAATTTTGCCAAGGTGGAAAGTTTGCAATTAATCACTTCATCCCGATCTAGAACTGCCCTAGCAAGTCGAGCGGTATCCACGGTTAAATAATTTGGCCACTCAATTTCATGAGTTTTCGAGGCGGCTTTCAGGAAACTTAAATCAAAAGGAGAGTTGTGGGCTACGACTACAGTTTCATCGCTGCTGCCCAGAAATTCAAATAAGGTCGGAAGTATTTCATCAATGAAAGGTGCTGAAATCAGCATCTCATCTGAAATACCAGTCAGTTGTGTAATGAAAACCGGCACGGAGTGCCCAGGATCCACGAAGCTTTGAAAAGTTCCTAAAACTTGGCCGCCCTTAACTTTAACCACGCCGATCTCCGTGATTCCTGCACCAAATCGAGGAGAGCCACCTGATGTTTCAAGATCTAAAACAGCAAAAGTAGTTTCGGAAAGCGTCCTCTCTGCAACCTTTGGCATGGATTGAATCGTATGTCATTGAACTGACAAAGATTAAGTCGTACTCTTTCACTATGGCAGTTCAAGGAGCACCAGCAGGTTGGATGCAGGATTGGGCCGCGCTAGGCACTGGAAAAAATGCCCATGTGGGTGTCTTATTGGTTCATGGTTTTACAGGTTCACCCGCATCAATGCGTCCTTGGGGGGAATTCCTAAACTCAAAGGGATACACAGTTCGGGTCCCATTATTACCTGGGCATGGAACACAACCGGAAGATTTGAACAAAGTTAAGTGGCAAGAGTGGCCGGCGAAAGTCGAATTCGAGTTAAGCGAGCTTCGTAAAACTTGTAATGTGATTTTTCTAGTTGGCCTTTCCATGGGTGGTGGAACTGTGCTCAATGTGGCCTCTTCTATTGATAATAAATTAGCGGGATTGATTCTGGTTAACCCAATGATTCATGTGAAGGGCGTTCCAGTCGAGCTGGCCTTCTTCCTATCAAGATTCCAAAAGCTGCGCACCAGCGTTGGCGACGACATCAAACGTCCTGGAATTACCGAATGGGGATATGACGCATTACCAACACGCGGTGTTTATCAACTTCTTAAGATGCTGCGAATTACCCGCCGTAGTTTGGGCACAATTACCGTGCCGGTCCAGTTGTTCCACTCTGTGGATGATCACACGCTTCCAGTAAGCAACACGGAGATCATTCTGGATGAGCTGGGCTCAAACAATAAGAGCCGAATTGAATTAGTCAACAGTTATCACGTAGCAACCATGGATTATGACCAAGAATTGATTTTCCAGAATTCATTAACCTTTATTGAGGCCAATACCAAGTAGTTTTAGGAAAGAGCAAGACCAACGGCGATACCGAGAATTCCTACCGCTGAGATTGCTGTAAGAGTCCTGCGAACCACAGGCTTCTGGATATATGAGGATGATTTCTTTACCGTCCAGATCAAACCAATATTCCAGAGTATGGATATCAACGCCCAGACTGCGCCGAGCGTAATAATTCCAATTGCAAGTGAGGTTTCCTTGGGAATAAATGCTGGGATGAAGGCAACGGCATAAACCGCAGCCTTTGCATTAGTTAGATTGGTAATCAAGCCCAGTCTGAATGAACCCCAGTTCGTAGATTCCACATGATTTTCGAGATCAAACTTACCAAATTCTTTTCGAAGGGATAGAAAAGTTTGTGCAGAGACAAAGGTTAAGAAAACAACTCCAGACCACTTAAGTATCAAATACGCAGTCTCTGATTCAGTAAAGATCGCAGACAGACCGATTGCACTGGAAACGCTCCAGATCAATATCCCTGCGCAATTTCCAATGGATGAGAGAAATGCAGCTTTAGGTCCACCAATAATTGATTGACGCAGAACCATTGCAACTCCTTGGCCGGGGATCATCACCAACAAAGTGGTTGCAAGGATGAAGGAAGGTAGATTTTCTAAGAGAGCCACATTCAGACTTTACGTGGTTTAAGCGTTAGTTCCTCAACTTCCAAACGATTAGCCTTGAAATTATTCATTGAAGAGTCACTTGGGTAACCCAGAGAAATTCCACACAGCAATCGATAACCCTTAGGCACATCGAACTCTTTGCGAACTACATCGTCCCAAATAGCAACAGCACCTTGGGCGCATGTCCCCAAACCATGGGCATGTGCCGACAGCATCAAGTTTTGCATCATTAATCCAGCATCAGAAGCCGCGTAGATATGTAGTGATTTGTGAACATAAATAAAGAGTTCGACAGGCGCCCCGAAGAATGAATAGTTCTTTGCCCATTGTTGATCACGAGCCGTTCTGTCTCCTCGTGCAACGCCAAAAGTTTCATACATCTCTCTGCCCACGCGTTCGGCCCGAGGCTTTAATTCAGCAGGGTAGGGCTTGGCAATAGAACGATTACTCGTAGGAAATCCGTATCTGGAGTAAACAATCCTTAACTTGTTCAAGATTCCTTTGCGCATAATTTTGGAGAGAACACTCCAACGTGAAAGGAACTCGGTACTGATTCGATCCCGAATGTCACCAGATGCGACCGCTACTTTAAATGGACGAGTATTTGACCAACTAGGCGCGGTAAGACTATCCTTCAAGATCTGTTCAATGATTTCTGGCGCAACAGGTGTAGAGAGAAAATCACGGGTGCTTCTGCGCGAGGCCAAAAATTGCGAGAAATCCTCTGACGTCGTCATGTTCAAACTTTATCGGCAAATCGCCATGAAACTGGTAACTTTCTCTAAATTTATGTGAAAGCTAGAGGCAGACTAATGGACAAGAATCGTGAAGCCGCGGGTCACGAGTATTTCTCTAAGTTATACAGTGCCGTCTCTAAGCAAGGTCATCCCCAACAAACAATCTTTGATAAGTGGCGTGACAAGATTCTTGTCGGTACATACGCCAAGTACAGCGTCCGCGAGCTTTCTCAATCTGATGTACTTGATGTTGGATGTGGTTATGGATGGCTACTTGATGCATTTGAAGGCGCACGAACATTGTGTGGGGTCGACATTGCCCATCACGCGTTAGAGGTTGCAACTAGAAGAAAACCCGAAAGATTTTTCAAACAAGGTGACCTTCAGGACGAAAGCCCTTTTACACAGAGGTTTGATCTGATCTTGGCCATAAACATCATTGAACATTTATCAAATCCAGAAGCGGGAATCAGCTCCATTAGTGCGTCAATAAAACCTGGTGGCATCGTGCTTGTTCACATGCCCACCATTTCAAATTGGTTAACTCGATGGGAGTATTCAAAACTTTATGACTCGGACCCGACCCATATTTACAGACCGTCAGGCAAGACTGTGCAAAAACTCTTTGAAGCCGAAGGTTTTGAAACTTTACGAGACTCTTATCTGCCACATTTTCCCGCCAAACTTACAAAGGTCTGGCCAATCCATCCAGCGTATCTAGCTGTATTCAAGAAGTCCGTGCACTGAAGCTGGTGGACGATACTGGGATCGAACCAGTGACCCCCACAATGTCAATGTGGTGCTCTACCGCTGAGCCAATCGTCCTAGGTGTGAGAACTATACAACAGTCATTTAGCGCGAATAGTCATCCTCTATACGCTCAATATCATCCTCACCAAAGTAAGTTCCTGTTTGAACCTCGACGAACACAAGTTCTTCGGGTCCTTCGTTACCGATTCGGTGTAAAACACCAACACCGACATCAACAGTTTCACCTGGAAGTTTTCTTAACACTTGTCCATCTAAGGTAACGGTAGCTACTCCAGAAACAATGAACCAATGTTCTTGACGTTTTTGATGACGTTGGTATGAAAGCCTGCAACCCGGAGTTACGTAAATGCATTTAACTTTGTGTGAAGGTTCATCCTGTAAAACTTCATAACGACCCCATGGTCTGAATGAATCGTCGTCGATCATTTCGGCTTCCTTCATTTAGATTAATTTCCTGCTGTCACTTACTACAACAGTCTTGCATTAAAGGTGGAGGTCGGGACGGGATTTGAACCCGTGTAGAGGGATTTGCAGTCCCTTGCCTCGCCTCTCGGCCACCCGACCATATAAATATCGCCGTTAGATTTCAGTCTTCGAAGAGAGTTCAATCTAAACGGCGAGTATCAGAGCGGACGACCGGGTTCGAACCGGCGACCTGAACCTTGGCAAGGTTCCGCGCTACCAACTGCGCTACGTCC
>Ga0222712_10006276_pt1 | contig 11775 bp, 2 predicted proteins | sample C33_657DmetaG_FD_165043 | JGI IMG/M metagenome (GOLD analysis project Ga0222712, IMG submission 165043) | Estuarine water microbial communities from San Francisco Bay, California, United States - C33_657D | ecosystem: Environmental > Aquatic > Marine > Unclassified | place: USA: California... | reverse complement strand
AATGTGGAAGACCGTCGTACCGTTGTTGCCGTTTCGGTAGTGAGCACTGCGGCTGTGGCCACTATGGGTGTGAGAGGTGCAATGCCGATGGGTGGCGGTGCCCCAGTGAGCGGTGGCAGCGCTGAACTGGCCGAAGCATTTAAATCAGAAAATAGTCGCATACGAAGAATCAGAAAATATAAATTTATAGATGGGAAACGTGTAGTGGATAAAAAGAATTTCTCAAGAAAATTAGTACTCAGCATTATGCAAAACAGCTTTACGCTGGTGGGCTTCATTGTTGTTTATCTCACATTGTCTGGCTCTGTCAGAACCATTGCAGGTATTGCAACGTTGGTGGCGTTTTTCTCCACGCTGTATATCGACATGCGCGAAGGCGACGAAGACTAAGTGTTTTCAGTTGTCGAGGACTATTAACCTTCCGTGATGTTTAAAGCACGCCGCATACTTCCTCCCGCCATTTTGATGATGGTGGCAGCGTTGGCTTGGTTCGCCCCTGCTTCGGCTGCAAAAAATGTTGGCCAGATGCGAGAGTTGGCGAGCCGTCAAGGCATAGCAGCAGCACCTGAACCCGACCCTGAAAACCCGGAAGCCCCTACTGATAATCCCGCTCCTGCGGAACCGGAAGCCCCAAATAATAATCCCGCTCCTGCTGACCCTGATGCCCCAAGCGACAATCCGACCCCTGCTGACCCTGATGCCCCAAGCGACAATCCGATTCCTGCTGACCCCGATGCCCCAAGCGACAATCCGATTCCTGCTGACCCCGATGGGGCGGTGGACGAACCTCAACCTGGTTCTGATAGCAGTGAAGAAACTCCGGTTCCAACAGATGACGCGGGCGGCGCGCCAGATGAAAATGGAACAACAGAGCCGGGCGAAGATGCGCCTCTCGAAATTTCTCCCGAGGTACAGGCGGCAGCCGATGAAGCTGTTTCAGACATTTTCGACGAGCCGATCACTGTTGCAGATTTAGGTGATGCGGTCACCGACTTGGTGGAAGCAGCCGACACACCTGAAGAAATGGCTGCACTCGTTGGCTCACTTTTAGAACAAGACCTATCTGATGAACAATTTGCTGCAGTGGCAGACAACGTGTTTGCTGACAACTTGTCCGATGAGAGCTTTGTTGCCGCACTTGACGTTGTTTTTGAGGAGCCTCTTTCTGATGAGCAATTCTCTAGCGTCTTGGAATCTGTTCTCGATGAGCCTTTGTCAGAAGGTCAATTCGATGACTTTGTGGACGCGTTAGATGCAGACACCATTTCAGAAGAACAGGTTTCCTCTGCGATTGATGCGATCTTGGAAGACGAACTATCTGATACCGAAGCTGCGAGTTTGGCGCAATCGGAAAGAGTATTGGAAAGTATCGATGCAGACCAAGCAGTTGAGATCTTTGCAGCAATTGATTTAGACGGCTTGACCGATGCGGAAGGTGCGGAAATTGTTGATGCAGTTCAAGATGCAGACGACGACGTCCGAGGTGCATTTGAAGACGAGTTGAATATATTTGAAGGCCAGTTTGACGAATATGTGCCATTGAACTCGAAGATCAATGTGGAAGACCGTCGTACGGTTGTTGCCGTTTCGGTAGTGAGCACTGCGGCTGTGGCCTCAATGAGCATGAGAAGCACGATGCCAATGGGTGGTGGAGTGCCAGGGAGTGGTGGCAGCGCTGAACTGGCCGAAGCATTTAAATCGGAAAGCAATCGCATACGAAGAATCAGAAAATATAAATTGATAGATGGGAAACGAGTAGTGGATAAGAAGAATTTCTCGAAGAAATTGATACTCAGCATTATGCAAAACAGCTTTACGCTGGTGGGCTTCATTGTTGTTTATCTCACATTGTCTGGCTCTGTCAGAACCATTGCAGGTATTGCAACGTTGGTGGCGTTTTTCTCAACCTTATATATCGATATGCGTGAGGAAGACTAAGAATCTGATTCTTGGCGAGGCCAGAGCACAACAATTGCAAGAAAAGCAATGATTGATATTCCGAAAAGGAAACCGTAAGCCTTACGGAAAGGGTCAACGGGTGAATTGCCACCCGAGCCAATCATCGCAACTACAGCTGCGATGCCAATTGCCCCGGAAAGAAAACGCCCTGTACTAAAGGTGGCGTTACCTGCAGGGAAGTCTTCACGCTCTAGATCAACGAGTGCGGCTGCATTCAGGAACGAGAACAACAGCCCCATGCCGATGCCGGTGAGCACGAGGCCGGGAAACATGTGTGTCCAATAATGCGGTGTTTCTTGAATCATGAACATGAACCAACCAGTTGCAAGCACAAGCGCAACGGCACCAGTGCTTAAGAGTTGGCGGTATCCGAAACGCGCTACCAGCCACGAGGATACAAATGCGCCGGCACCTCCTAAAAAGGGGGTGGGCGACATGGCTAAACCAATACCCCAGGCGTCGTATTTCCATAATCCGCCCAGCACAAGAGGCCACACGAGCCAGACGGACATGCCGATCATGGAAACAGAGACGTTGGCAATATTGGCAATGCGAAAGGTGGGCACGCGAAAGAGTTTGACGGGCAGAAATGGCCGTTTGTGCTTGCCTGAACGGCTAATGAGAAGCGGTATCAACAAGGCTGCAATGGCAAATGCAATGAGTGTTTTTACATTGGTCCAACCCCAGGTATTGCCTTCAACAAGTCCGAGCGCAAGAAGCCCCGTCGACACTGTTCCCATGAGCATTCCTGCAAAGTCGGGGAGGCCATCTGTGGTGTCGTTGCTTGCTGCGAACTGTGCCTGCCCGCGAATGAGTACAGAGAGCCCGAGAGTGATGACACCAAGTGCGAGTGGAACAGCAAATACAAAACGCCACTGACCACCAGTAATGAGTGCACTAGAAACAATGGGTGCTGCAGATGAACCAATGGGGAATGCTCCCGTCCACACACCTATTGCAAATGCGCGTCGCTCTTCTGGCCAACCAACAAGTGCAACCGAGATAGATGCGGGTACAACAAGTGCGCCACCCATGCCTTGAAATATTCGTCCGCCAATGAGCACTGCAATGTTCGGAGCAAATGCACACACGGCAGATGCCGCAACAAAAATGCCAATGCCAATTTGAAACGCGCGCAATGTTCCGATGCGTACCGAAATGACTCCGCCCAACATGGTGAGTGCGGCGATGATGATGGAGTACCCCGACAAGGTCCACGACAACGCAGCAAGGCTGGAGCCGAAGTCTTCTTTAATGAGTGGAATTGCCAAGTTGGTGCCGGTCACGGCAAAAGGCAGGGCGGCCATGCCGAGCATGGAAGTGGCGAGGCCAATAACTGCCAAACGTGGCACAGCAGTTTTTGTTGCGCCCCCCGACATCGCGACAGTTTGGCAGATATCTCTGTGATTCAGGGTGGCAGAGAGCGCAGGAAGCTGAAAAGTGGGAAGGAAATGAAAGAACCTCAAGGTCTAGTTGAGACTTAGTTTTGTCATCAATTTATGCAAAAACTCTGTGACCTATAGAATTCATAGGTCATGAGTAGCGGGTCATTTTCACATCGCAGATGGCGTACTCCAACACATCTTCTCGCGGGCGTCTCGCTGCTTTTTGCTGCACTCTTTTCCTTTATTCCGCTCGCCACAACGTCGGCAAATGCGGCCGACATTAGTTGTACTGAAATGGTTGATCCAGATGTAGTCACTATCGCTTCCGCGTGTCCGAGCGTTCCGACGAATGTGAGCGTTCGAGCATCAGATCATGGAATAGAAGTGGAGTGGGATGCAGCGGTGGCTGAAACAACACAAGACAACAATGCGCCAACTTCATTTGAAGTAACGGTGACTCCGGGTGATGTTGTTGTCAAAGTAACAGCACCTGCGCGTAGTGCGTCTGTATCGGGCCTCATCAACGGAAAAGAATATGAAGTCAGTGTTATTGCTCGTAACGATTTTGGTGCAAGTGAAGTTGCAGGACCATTACTCGTTACCCCAACAAGTGGTGTTGACGGTGTTGTTGGTCAACTCATTGTGAAGTACAACGATGGTGTTGATGCAACTGAAGTGGAAGGTATTGCAACAGGTTCCGAAGCCGTTGAAGGCTTGGAGCTCACTCCACTCACAGACCTCGGCAGTGGAGTGCACACAGTTGAAATTAGTGAAGCGGTAACGACTGAAGTAGCTGATGAAATTATCAATACGTTGGAGGCCGACCCACGTGTGGCATGGGCTGAAGCCGACGACATCTTCACCACGTCAGAAGTAGCACCCGACCCTGAGTACGCCCCGCGACAGTGGAACTTGTGGAGCGACTTTGGGGTGGAGCAATTGCTTCCGGTTGGCACAGAGGGCCAAGGGGTTGTGGTCGCCGTCGTCGATTCGGGTAGTACTGTCCATGCCGACATGCCTCAACCCGTACTTGAGGGTTACGACTTCGTCAGTGATCGCCCTGAATTAGCGGCTCCTCGAGGGGTAGATGGCGGCGTGGTCAGTTTTGACGGCGACTATGTTGACTCAGATAAATACGGCGCGCCGGGGTGGGACAACAACCCGGCTGACCCAGGCGATTGGCGCGACGTGGCGCCTGTGCGCACAAGTAGTTGGCACGGAACTCACGTAGCAGGAATCATTGGGGCGCAATCAAATAACGGGCTCGGTGTTGCCGGGGTTGCGCCCGCAGCAAGCATTTTGCCTATTCGTGCTCTGAGTTGGAACGGCGGACTCTCGTCTGATGTGGCCGCTGGCATTATTTGGGCATCGGGTGGTCATGTGTCGGGCGTGCCCGACAATACGAACGTTGCGCGAGTCATTAACTTGTCTATTTCTTCGCGCAGTCAGTGCAGTGAAACTCTGCAGTCGGCAATTGACATGGCAACGGCGAATGGAAGTGTTGTTGTTGTCGCTGCAGGTAATGCCAATAGTGATGTGCGTGACTACTCGCCAGCTAATTGCAACAATGTCATTGCAGTGGGTGCGACCGATGCAACGGGCGAACGTGCCGTCTATTCAAACTTCGGCGAGGGTGTAAATGTTTATGCTCCAGGTGGAGACCTCAACGCCAGTGGTGACCTCGGAATATATTCACTCTCGAATGCAGGTCTTCGTGAACCAGCTGCTGAAAGTTATGCGTCTCGGCAAGGTACTTCAATGGCTGCTGCCCATGTGTCGGGTGTTGTGGCCCGCATGCTTTCTGCAACGCCAACTTTGTCGGTAAGTGAGTTGCGCAGTGAATTGCAGTTGCGTTCCGCACCGCGCACTACACCACCAACTACTTGTATTCCCGATGGCGCCAGCACATGTACAGACCCGGTTGTAGAACTTGCTGCGGCGCCTACCAGCCCAACGGGATTAGTTGTCAACGCCGGTGTGCGCTCGGTGTCAATGAAGTGGACACCCTCAACCGATACCACGGTGACTGGTGTACGAGTTCAGTGGGGAACCTCGCCAACTGCCTTGACGAATCAGTTCACTGTTGCGGGCCGCACCACTGAAAGTTTCGTACATTCGGGAAGCCCCGTACGCGTGCTCAATAAAGCACTGACCTCAAATGTTGCAACACTCACTACAGATGTTGCCCACGGCCTAGCAGTTGGTGATTCTGTTTTCGTGAGCGGAGTTGATTCCACTTTTGATGGAACTTATGTAGTGAAAAGCAGAACACTCACAACATTTACTTACGACCGCATCGCCACAAATGTGACTGCCGTAGCTTTAACCACCGCGGGGTCGGCACAGAAGTCGCAATCACTCGGCATTGGGCAAACGTATTACTACCAAATTGCCTACATCTACACAGACAATGCGCAATCGTGTACCACAGCATGCATTAGTGCGTTTTCATCTGTGGTTTCTGCGCAAACTCAGTTCAACTCGAGCACTAACTTCGCTCATACCGGTGGTGTGCAATCGTATGTTGTTCCTGCAGGAGTTGAGTCATTGCGAGTAGAGGCAAATGGCGGCAGCGGTGGTGCCACCACCTTTGCAGCAGGAAGAGGCGGTCGTGTAGAAGCTGTTGTTCCTGTAACGCCCGGTGAAGTTCTCTTTATGTTTGTTGGTGCTGCGAACACTGCTTCAACAGGCGGATGGAATGGTGGGGCTAACGGAACAGCACCTGGCTTAGGAGGCGGAGGAGCATCCGATATTCGTCGCGGAATACCGCTTGCCACAGCGGCTTTGGTGTCGGGAACTGCAACAATCACAACGGCAAGCGCGCATGGGTTTGCAGTAGGAAACTCGGTCGTAGTTGCTGGCGTGAGTGCAGCGTTCGACGGAACCTACACAGTTGTTGCAGTGCCAACAACAACGCGCTTTACCTATGCGCGTGCAGGTATTGCCGATACAACTGTGACCAGCGCAGGAAGTGTGATTCAAGCTTTGCCCGCTTCAAGCTGGGCGCGCAGAATTTTGGTTGCCGGTGGCGGTGGCGGAGCAACTTCTTGGGCAGTTGGCGGCAATGGAGGCGGACTCGTTGCTTCTACTGGCGGGACGTATGGCGGTAATGCGGGCGGAGTTGCTGGAACACAATCGGCGGGCAGTGCACTTGGTGTGGGCGGTTCAGGAACATCAAGTGCTGGTGGCGGTGGCGGTGGCTATTGGGGTGGTGGCGGTGGCACGCAATATGCAGGGGGCGGCGGTGGTTCGTCATACACGGCGGCAGGAATTTATGGGGTTGTACACACGATTGGCTCAACGAACACCGGCAATAACGGTTCTATTGTCGTCACGCTTCCCACATCAACAACCATGCCCACTCCAACGCAACTGGTTGGTACCGGCTGGTCGCGAACGAGTGAACTGACTTGGGTCGCTCCGCCAGTCAACGACATCACGGGTTATCGCGTGAAGTGGGGAACCGACCCGTTGAACATCGTTTATCAGTTCGATGTGGCCGGCGGCGCAACAACCTCGTTCACCCATTCAGGTACACCTATTGCTATTTCGTCGAAAGCTATGACCACAACTGTTGCCACGTTAACGACGTCGGTGGATCATGGTCTATCGGTAGGGCAAGAGGTAGCTATCACTGGAGTCGACTCAACGTTTAATGGAACGTATGTAGTTGCATCGGTTCCAACTACAAAAACATTTACGTACGCATTAAGCGGAACGGCAATAACTACAACGACAGTTACTCCAACGGGTTTAGTGCAGCGCACCAGTAACTTAATTTTGGGCCAAAATTATTACTACAAAATTGCTGCGCTCTACACCGACGCAACACAGTCGTGTGGCACGTTTTGCTTGTCGAGTTTTACAACAACCTCAACTGTGGTGGGGCGCTATGGAATGCAAACGGCATTCCCCTTTAACGATGGAACACATACCTACAAAGTTCCTGCTGGTGTTACACAGATTCAAGTTGATGCACAAGGTGCCCTAGGGGCGCATGTCACGACATACACAGGTGGCAGAGGCGGAAGAGTTCAGGCTTCGGTTCCTGTGACTCCGGGCGAAACTCTGTTCATTTACGTCGGCGGGGCTGGCGGGACCCACTTCCCATTCACTTACAAGGAAAATACCGTAGGTGGTCGCAACGGCGGCGGCACTGGTACACAAGGTGGTGGCGGTGGCGCAACCGATATACGTCGAGGCTTCACAGTAACGAATGCTGTGTTGACAAATAATGTCGTCACGCTCACTACTTCGGTTGCGCACGGATTCGCAGTGAACAACTTTGTTGTTGTTGCAGGCCTTGGAACGGCATACGACGGTAGTTACATTTTGACAGCCGTCACTGCCAACACGTTTAGCTATGCAAAAACGAATGCGAACGTTGCCACAGCCGCAGTCGATGGTGCGGTGTACTACCTCAATCCTGCATTGGGACTATCGCGAAGAATTTTGGTTGCTGGCGGTGGCGGCGGAGCAACTCAATGGGCAAGTGGCGGAGCTGGTGGTGGGCTCGTTGCAATTGATGGTGGGGCACATGGTGGAAACGCGCGTGGTGCTGCAGGCACACAATCGACAGGTAATGCACTGGGCCTTGGTGGAGCAGGAGTCTCCAGTGCCGGCGGTGGTGGCGGCGGCTACTGGGGCGGCGACGGCGGATCACAATATGGCGGCGGTGGCGGCGGTTCTAGTTGGACCAATAGCAACGTGGTTTTTGTGCGTCACACGCAGGGCTTTCGCAATGGAGACGGTCAACTGACCATTACCACTGCACAAAGTTCATCTATTGCGACGCCAACAGAACTTGCGGTTCTAGGTGGAGATCGACAGAACTATGTCTCGTGGGCTGCTTCAACAAATACTGAAACAACGGGCTACCGCATTAAATGGGGAACCTCGTCGGGAGCATTGACAAACATCATCGATGTGGTTGGTGGAAACACGAACGAGTATCTGCATACAGGCCTCGCCATGGGCACGCGATATTTCTACTCTGTGGCGGCAAGGTACACCGACATGAACAGTGCATGCCAAACGCTCTGTTTGTCTGATTTCTCATCTGAAGTTTCTGAGACCACGCGATTTTCTGCGACGAGTACTTTTGATTTCACTGAAACAATTCAGTCGTACAGAGTGCCAGCTGGCGTTACTCAAATTCGTGTTGATGCACAAGGTGGTAAAGGTGGACAAAGCGGAACCGGTGTAGGAGGTCTTGGCGGACGCGTTCAAGCAACACTCGCTGTTACTCCTGGTGAAATACTTTTTGCTTTTGTTGGTGGTGGAGGCGGCGACAATCACCCAGCTAAGTATCAAGCACTCGTTACTGGTGGTTGGAATGGCGGTGGTGCCGGTATTGGTGTTGGCGGCGGTGGTGGTGGAGCAACAGATCTTCGCCGAGGAACCTCGGTAACGAACGCTGTATTGACCTCCGGTGTAGCTGTGCTCACAACTTCTGCGGCTCACGGTTTGGTGGTGGGCAACTCATTTGTTGTGGCTGGTGTTGGCGCTCCATACGACGGAACATTTACCGCAACTGCAGTAACCGCAAATACGGTGAGCTTTGCGCTCGTGAATGTTGATGTCAGCGCAGCAAGTGTCAATGGCGCGTTGATCCGTAACGCCACCAATGTTGGTCTGTCCGATCGGCTCTTCGTTGCTGGCGGCGGCGGTGGTACTGGGCACGGCGCAGGTAGTGGTGGTGCAGGCGGTGGTCTAACGGCCGGAGAAGGTTCAAGTAACTCATGTTCGGGCGGCATCACTGGTAACTGCTCTGGTCTTGGTGCAACTCAGACTTACGGAAATGCTGTAGGTATTGGTGGGGCTGGCGGTGGAACAAATGCGGGTGGCGGCGGTGCCGGCTATTTCGGTGGCTACGGGTCTGGTCAGAATCCACAGCAGTGGCGTTATGGGTCGGCTGGCTATTCAGGAGGCGGTGGTGGCTCAAGCTGGACCAATTCTTCCGCTCGTTTTGTTACTCACACGCAGGGTTATAAAACGGGCAACGGAGCACTTGTTATTTATGCCCCGCAGTCGGGCTCACTCGATGCGCCTCGCAACTTCGAGGTTTACGGTTATCAGGCCTACAACCTCTTGAACTGGACGCCATCAACTGAATCTGCAGTAACGGGCTATCGCATTGCTTGGGGAACGTCTCAAGGCGTTTTGTCTCAATACATTGATGTTCCAGGACGATTGGGGCAGAGTTTCCTTCATCACGGGAATAACTTTGCGGTGGCAAATAAATCAATCACAACAAATGTGGCAACTCTCACCACCACTGCAGGGCACGGAATTGCTGTGGGTAATGAGTTCATCGTTCAAGGTGTGGGCAGCCCGTTTGACGGCACGTATGTTGCCACCACGGGAACAACGGGAACAACACTGAAGTACTCGCTGATCAACGCAAATATTGCAGCGACTGCAGTGAGCCCAACAGGGAATGTTTCAAAGACGAAATCATTGACCATTAACACAACGTATTACTACGAAATATCTGCGCTATATGCTGATGCTTCACGCACTTGTAATACGTCATGCGAATCGTCATCCTCAAGTCAGCGATACGCAACCCCTATCTTCACTCGCGATGTTGTCTTGAGTTCAAGTGGCAACGTGCAAACCTTTACGGTTCCCGATGGCGTGACATGGCTGCAGGTTGATGCGTTGGGTGCTGGTGGTGGAACAGGAGCTACTGGTCTTGGCGGTAGAGGTGGCCGCACGCAAGGCGTTATTCCGGTTACCCCTGGAGAGGTGCTGTACCTCTATGTAGGCGGTAAAGGCGGTGGCTCTCTTGTTGCAACACAAAATATTGGTGGTTGGAATGGTGGGGGTAACGGTAGTGGTGCGGGTGTGGGTGGCGGTGGTGGCGGAGCCACCGATATTCGTCGTAACAAGCTGGTGGTGACGAACAAGATTGTTCAGTCAAGTGTTGCCACGTTGACTACTGCGGAAACTCATGGATTAGTTGTGGGGAACACGGTCATTGTGTCGGGTGTTGGTTCGCCATTTGATGGCTCGTTCACGGTGACTGCGGTGAATGCGGTGAACAAAACTTTGTCGTATGCGGTGACAACTGCAACTCTTGCGGGTTCTGTTGCGACTGGAACGGTGTCGGGGCCGAGTGCTTTTGCTACTGCGGCGTCGTTAGCTACTCGTGTTGTTGTTGCTGGTGGTGGCGGTGGTGGCGGTAACAACATGGTGGGTGGTGTTGGTGGTGGTTTAACTGCGGGTGAAGGTGGTAGCAACGCGTGTGATGCAAGTGGCGGTGGTAACTGTTCTGGCCTTGGTGGTTCGCAAACGTACGGTAGGTCGTTGGGTGTTGGTGGTGTTGGCACTGTCGCGTATTCCGGTGGCGGCGGAGGCGGTTATTGGGGTGGTTGGGCTGCGGGTAACTCTCCGCAACTTGATCGCACGGGAACTGGTGGCTATTCCGGTGGTGGTGGTGGCTCTAGCTACACCGCAGCCGAAGTATTGAGTGCAACAGACTTACGAACCATCGCCGGCGTCATGCATACGCAAGGTTTTAATGCTGAAGGTGGGTCTCTCACCTTGACAGTGCCGACGCGGGCATACCCCACTGGTGTTGATGCATCGGGCTGGACTGGCTATAACACCATCAGTTGGGACTCATCAGATATTTCTGGCGTCACTCAGTACCGCGTATATGGTGGTACTTCGCAAAATCCAACGATCTTGTTGGCGACGTTGCCGGCTGGTACCACTTCTTTTGATCATCATGGTTCAACGTTTGTTGTGACAAGCAAGAATTTGACGAACAATGTTGTGACCCTCACAACAGCAACAGCACATGGAATAACAGCAAGTTCAAAAATTATTGTGAGTGGGATCGACCCATTATGGGATGGATTAAGAACAGTTACTGCGGCGACGTCAACAACTTTGTCTTTTGCCTTTAGCGCAACAAACGTGGCCACAGCATCGGTATCTGCCGGTACTGTGCAGTTGCAAAATGGTTTGACTCTTGGAACTCCGTATTTTTATCGAGTTTCTATTGTGACTGGTGCAATTGAATCTCAAAAATCAACTGAGGTAACCGCAACACCGAGCTTCAGTAGCGCACAAACATTTTCTGCAACCGGCGATGTGCAGCAATACACAGTGCCAGTGAACGTCAACAAGATTTTTATTGATGCCTATGGTGCGCAAGGGGCAACAGGAGCAACGGGTCTTGGTGGCAAAGGTGGCCGTGCGCAAGGAGCGATTCCGGTAACGCCTGGTGAAGTGTTGTATCTCTACGTGGGTGGTAAGGGTGGAGAGTATCTTGCGTCGAGCATGAACCTTGGCGGTTGGAATGGTGGGGGTAACGGTAGTGGTGCGGGTGTGGGTGGCGGTGGTGGCGGAGCCACCGATATTCGTCGTAACAAGCTGGTGGTGACGAACAAGATTGTTCAGTCAAGTGTTGCCACGTTGA
>Ga0222712_10006273_pt1 | contig 11776 bp, 23 predicted proteins | sample C33_657DmetaG_FD_165043 | JGI IMG/M metagenome (GOLD analysis project Ga0222712, IMG submission 165043) | Estuarine water microbial communities from San Francisco Bay, California, United States - C33_657D | ecosystem: Environmental > Aquatic > Marine > Unclassified | place: USA: California... | reverse complement strand
AAAACAGAATTGATACAGTTAACGCACATTGGCAACACATCCTTAACTTGTTTTTAGACGTTGATCATATTCCTGTTGTGCATCCAGGCGTGTATCAAGAAATTGGCGCACCTAATGTAAATGACCTTGAGTGGTACTATAAAGAAAATGCAAGTATACAACTTGTACCACGCATACCAGTTGACAATGATTTCAACTCAACACTATTACCACACGACTTAAACTCAAAGTATAGTGCGGCTTGGACTACTGTCTATCCTTATACTATGATGGAGTGGCAACCTGGTGCTTGGTTTATCACTGTGTGCATCCCAGTAAATGATAATCAAACGCGAGTAAACGTATACAAATATAGAGATACTCGCTACACTGATCTAAATTGGGAAATCAATGAGCGAGTATGGGAAACAGCTTGGAAGCAAGATAGAGATCAAGCAGAACAACTTACTTCTATAAACATTCCAAGAGAAAACTTAGAACAACAAAAACTTCATTTTGTTGATTGGTTAGATAGCCACAAATAATCTTTCCATCAGCCAGTAGCTTACTGGGGAAGTCATTGGAATACTAAATTTACCCGCTGTTTTAAATGTGTAAGGGCCCGACTTGTCTCTTAGATTAAATTGCTGATCGTTTGTCTTTACAATTGCGTAGTTTCTTAAAAAACTTTTACGACCGTCTGTTTCATAGTCTAGCATGATTGTTTTGTGCTTGGGGTTGGCATTGTCAGCAGACAGTATAAGTTCAGTATCAGGATCGTTATAATTCCAAATTTCATATGGGCCCGGTTCTCTTCCGGTCCAAGACGCATCAGTGCTTGAGTTTTCATTTACCCAAGTCAGCCTAATTGCCCCAACAGTAACAGAGCTATTTCCAGTTTGCGCTACATGCAATGATAAGTTGGCGGCACCTTGTTCTAAGTCGCATTCTACTAGGAACTCAAACTTACCGTTTTTTGTAATAGTTGCCGTTGCTACCTGCACTTCATTTATACTTGCAGTTATGGCAATAGGTTCGCTAACAAATGATGCATGTAAAATATATGTAAAATTAACTTGTTCAGACAGCATTGATATCTCCCGACGTTAGTAAAGTTTTTAGTTCGTCTGTAGTGCCTAGAAAGTCAACTTCACTTTTCCCTACACGATTTTTAATACGCAACCAGGTTTCAATTTGCGGATTTCTAGTCTTCCAAAATACATCCGGGATTCCAATTGCCTTAGGGCGCGGCAAACAATCAAATATTTTAGCTTTGTTAAATTCACTGGTACCTTCAACTCGTAACGAAATATACGCTAATACAATTTCTGGAGTCCAGCTTAGAAAGTTCCAAGGATGCCCTGCTAACAACCGCGATAACGTAAAGTCAGATTCGTGTAACAGCCATCCTGTGTTTTTAACAGTGCCATCGCTGTTGACTAATTTGTTGTCTAAGAATCTAGTAGCCATGTATCCTAAGTTTGGATCGGGAAATAACTCAGGGAATCCTGCACCAGTGATAAACTTGCCATTGTGATCGTTAACATATCGTAATATGCGTGACATCATATAAGGGCCGCCTGGCGTTCTTAGCATGTGTTGTCTACTAATATCAACCAAGCCCCGTGTAAACTGAAACACAGACTCTTTTAAAATAACAGGCTGGTAACCATTCTCTGCACACCATTTACGAGACCACCAGGTGTCCGAGCTCATTAAATCTTCTGCTTCGTAAATGATAGGAGTAAAGGGAATACCGTTACGATGAAATGTTTTTGCAATCCACTCACTGTCAATGCCACCACTTATGCCAATGTAAAGATTGTTATATTTGCTGGCAATGTCTTGTGCGACTTCGTCGCTTGCCTGAGTAATGCTTTTTAGTTGTGACGGAGCAGTAGGAACCATGTATGCATCCATTTCGCTTTCAGGAAACGGATCTTGATAGTTGCGATTGAATTGCATCTTAATCCAACCATCCTTGCCCATTGAGGGCATGTTGTTCAGGGCGTCTATTGAAGGATATGGTTTCATGCTATTATATATGCACTTTTGTATGCCAAATACTGCCACTTGACAAAGTTCAAAAAGTGTGCAATAATGCGTTTGTTGATTAAAACCTTACGGAGAACTTATGATGCGAATGCGACTACAACAGAGACCTTGGACCTTGTTTGATCCAGCCAACAAGGAACATAGGGCTTACTTTAACGCATTCTTGAAAACACAATCTTGGAGCGAGTGCCCAGTGCAATGGGTCATTACAGATTCTAGCAATGATGTGGTCCACCATCTCAGTAGAATTTTGCTAGAGTACTACACATCTGCAGAATTCAAGCCCAAAAAGCCCAAAACTGTTGCAAAAAAGCCACAAAAAATCCTCAAAAAACCCTGATTTTGTCAGGGTTTTCCTACAAAACGGTTGCCCAAACGGCAAAAGGACCATATAATACATACATACACACACAAAAGGGAGCTTCCAAATGCGTAATTTTACTAAACAAGAGCGTCTTAACAGCATTGACACTAACGACATTGGTGAGGGTATTGAGGACTTCGGTGATGATACACTCAACAAAGCGTTTGGTAAGTTCTGTATTATGGACGACCAATGTGCTTATAACACTATTTTGGAAGACATAGGCTACGACAATGACGAGATCGAAAACGAGCATTGCACTATCGTGCATGACACAGTAGTCGAAACCCTCAAGCAAGTAAATCTTGTGTTTAAGAACTTGGGCATTGACCTAGAGTTTAAAGAAGCAGATATGGTAGAATACGGTGCCTTCATGCTTACTGGCAAAGGTGACACACCCGAAGACATGGCACACCGTATCCGCAGACTGGCCGCAGGCCAAACAGTTTAATAAGGAGCAATCATGAAACGTAATGCACTCACCTTAGCAGTACTCATGGCCTTGTATGGCACTAGCTATGCACAGACTCAGGCACTTAACTTTGAATCCAAGGAGACCTCAACCGTACTCAAAGTTGGTGGAGTTACCAACGCATGGGCTCGAGGCATTACTGGTAAAGGAGTTACCATTGCCATTGTGGATCAAGGCTTTGACCTTACACACAAAGACTTTACCTTTGCAAACGGCACTACTAAGATTGCCGCTTACAAAAACTTTTACCCCGGAGTAGCACAGTCGTGGGGTTCTCATGGCACACTGATGGCTGGTGTTGCGGCTGGTAGTGCCAATGGATCAGGTACTGTTGGTGTTGCCCCAGACGCCATGTTATTGCTAGCACAAATCGGCGAAGGTGGCACCAAGACCAGTATCAACGGCACAGCACTAACTGGTGCTATTGACTGGGCTTCTGCACAAGGCGCTACCGTCATTAACCTAAGCCTAGGTGCAAACTTTGATACCAACTTTCAAAAAGCCATAAAGCAAAACGCAGACGGAACATGGACTGCCCCTGCTAACTATGGCTCTATGTATGGTCAAACAAATCTAAGCACCTTTAAAGTAGGCACTGACCGCGGCAGTATTATTGTTGCATCAGCTGGCAATCAAGGTTTGGCTTACGCACAATTTCCAGGTGCCTTTGCAACGCAAGTTGATAAATCAGGTAACTTGGTGCTTGGCGGCCGTATGCTTATTGTTGGTGCCACTGACAGCACTGGCAAAGTGATTGCACCATTCTCTAATCGTGCAGGCCACATCTGTACTAACATGGGCGCCACTGGTTGTAACGACCCGTACCAGGTCAAAGACTTTTATGTTGTTGCGCCTGGTATGCAGGTTTATGGATCTGCGGCAAACCAACAAGGTTTCAAAGATAATACTGGTGCGCTAAACACAAGCGGCTCTATTGCAGTTTCTGGAACAAGCCCGGCGGCGGCATACGTGTCTGGTGGTGTTGCGCTTATGAAGCAAGCGTGGCCACAGTTGCGTCCCGAACAGTTGGTTAATCTAGTGTTGAATACTGCCAAGGACATGGGTGCCAAGGGCACAGACGAAGTGTATGGTCGTGGCATGGTAGATTTTGATGCGGCAACAAAGCCCATGGGCGCACTGGTACTGGCTAACAATACCAAGCTGACAGGCTCAGGCCCCCAAGGCAAGACTACAGCACTGGCTAGCACAGGTGTTGTGACAAGTGGAGCAGTTAGTCTGAGCACCAGCTCTGTGTTGCAAAATGCACAGGCAGTTGATACTATTGGTCGCAACTACACAGTGGATCTGACAAAGGCTGTAGGTTACAACAATGCGCTAAGTTACCAATATGGCTCACCTTGGATGGCCTTGGCTGGTGCTAACTATAAGCATCTTGCTACTCCAGTTGGTAAGGATGGTGTGCTTACACTTATGTCTAGCGACAGCGGTACATCTAGTCAATACGAATGGCAACACAGCGACAATACTCGCCTAAAGTTTGAAGTTGGTGCGCTACAAGAGCGTAACGGCTTTTTGGGCACACAAGGCGGCGGAGCAATGGCGTTTGGTGGCTCTAATACAGTTTGGTCAGGTGTAGGCTTTGACCAACGTATTGTAGGCAACACCAGCTTGATCGGCAACTACACTATGGGCGTGACACGTACCTCCAACGTAGCAGACAGCATGGTACAACTAGGCTCTAACGTAATTGCAGACTCTTGGAAACTTGGCGTGGCACAAAACAACATCTTGTTTGAAGGTAAGACTCGCGATACACTGAGCTTTGCAGTTGCAACGCCTGTGGCAGTACGCAAAGGTTATGCCAACGTAACTGGTGTCACTGGATATACTTACACTGACAACGCTGATGGTACAACTACTGCTAACCCAATTACACAGACTGAACGTGTGAGCTTGGCGCCTAAAGTGCGCGAGATGGACTTGGTGCTTGGTTACAACGTAGCAATCCGCAATACAACCAGCGTAGGTGTAAATGTGGTCAAGCAGTTTAACGCAGGTGGTCAAGCAGGTGTGCAGGGTTATGGTGTGTCAGTAATGGCTCGTAGTGTGTTTTAAACAAGGAGTAAATCATGGGCTTGGATATGTATTTGAACGCTAAACGTTTTCTCTGGTATAGCGAAGATGAGTTAGCCGACAACATTAAACGCAACTTTCCTGATTTGCCGGAACACATGCGAGTCAAGGAAGTTACCATCGAAGCCATGTATTGGCGAAAGGCCAACGCTATCCATAAATGGTTTGTAGACAAGGTGCAGGACGGCGAAGATAACTGTAGTGAGTTCGAAGTGTCACTTGCACAACTTGAAGAACTGCTAGAGGTCATTGAGCAGGTGCTTGAAAATCCTGACCGTGCTGGTGAACTACTACCCCCACAAGCGGGTTTCTTTTTTGGTGGCACGGATATGGATCAGTGGTACTGGGATGATCTAAAGCAGACCCAGTCCAAGCTTCAGGAACTGTTTACGCGGGACTGGAAATCGTGGGACTTTTACTATAGAGCCAGCTGGTAATACTGTAGTACTACAAAAGTGTTGCTTAAAAACAACACTTTTTTCACGATTTTTGGCTCAAAAAAAGCCCAAAAAACGGTTGACTTCTGGTCCAAAGAGCCGTATAATATACACATACACAGCAAAAAGGAGTCCTAAATGAAAGTTCTAATTACTACACAATTCATGGAAAACTACGGTGCTCATGATTGGGATGGTAAAGGCGAATGCCCTCAGTATTGGAAAATGAAGGGCGGCGAGGAATACTTTTTGCCTTTGGATGGTTTTAACCCAGATCACGAGTTTGCTGAAAAGCGACTGCAAATGATTGTGGATGGTGTCCGTGGTCAAATTGAGTGGGACGAGCAGTGGAGCCGCCAGTACATTGTGGGCTACTCCATTGTGGAAGATGACTACATGACCGAGTTCGAACGTAGCCAGTTGGAGTACGATGGTGAGATCCGCTTTCCCGCAAAAGTGTTAGAAGAAAGTGTTGCTTAAAAACAACACATAATAACCTGACTCATTGACAGGTTATTGGTTCGGTGCTATAATATACACATACACACAAACAAACAGGAGTTTATTATGAATGCAATTGGAATCTACAAGGCCACAGAGATTAAGGTACTTACGCCAATAGGCGAGATTGGATCATTTTTTACATCTCGCAAAGATGATCGCAATGCGGCAATTTTAGCTAAGGAAGTCCCAACATATTTTGTAGGTGGTGGCCACTTGTATATTAGCCATCGTGATATTGTTTCGGATGTCAGCGAAGAGGACGCCAAAGAAGTTATTGCAGTCCTAAAAGCAGTAAAACAGAACGCAGGACAGCTTGTTCTTAGTCGTAGCACTTGCGCCAAATTAATGGCAATCTAATAAGGAGTTTGAAATGATGACGATTCAAGAGATCAACAAAGCAATTATGTTTGGCAATTTTACCAACGAAGAACTGTCCAGCATTGGCGATGCGATTCGTTTCAATCGCGCCCAACTTGCCAAGTCAAATAAACGTGCCATGACAATTGGTTGCACCGTGCGTTTCACTCATCCCAAGACAGGCCGAGTGCATACTGGCATTGTCAAGAAAATCAAAATTAAAAACGTTACTGTTCTTGAGAACGGCATGATGAACTGGAACGTTCCTGCTAACATGTTGGAGGTGGCATGAAAACTGTTTATGTCTTAATTGGCATCTTTTATAATGAGAGTGGCCGTGATGCATACGAAACACTGCTTGTGACTACTGATCCCGAGTTGGTTATTCCCGAGCGTGAACGTGTTCGTGCCCGAGGCATTTTTGATCACATTATTTTTGAAGAACACGAATTAGTTGAACCAGCAGAGGAGGTTGTATGAACGACAAAGACAATCTCCCCCGTGGTTATGTTATTCGCTACACCCTTCAACAAGAAGAACTTACTGCATTTCTCAACCAACTTTACGACATGCAAAGCGAGTATCTTGAAGCGGCTGTAGAAGCATCCGGCTATCGCGATGCACAAGAAGTTATCAACCACGTTCGTTCACTTTAAGGACTATTATGACAAACGATCTCTCGCAAGGCCGCACTCAACTTATGGAACGATGCATGGCACGTTTGAAAGAAGATATTACTATCGAAGAACGCATTAAGATTCTTCGTGTCATGGCAAGTACTGCCCAAACAATGATTGCCGATCTCGAATTTATTGAAGTTACCGTTAACGCATAAAGGACCCAAAATGACTACTCTTAATAACCGCGAAAAGAATACTGCACACGATCAACGCCAAGCCGCCAAGGTGCGACCTTCTGCACCTGCTTATAACTTTGAAGACCTTGAACGTGTTGTTCGTAGTTGGGTAACCGGATCAACTACTCCACAAGAAGAAATTTACAGTCCGTATTATGGCGCTTAACCTAAAATAAAAGGTTGACAGATACTTTAAAAACTGTATAATATAAACATCTACACAGGATATACTTATTGTAAGGCATCGTGTGTTGGTAGAGCATTGTCGCTCGTCTTAACCTAAAGGAAACTTATCATGGCAACTAAACGCCTAACCCGTAAACTCTCTGACGTTATTACAGAGGTAGAGCAACAGCTCAAAGCACACTATGGTGTGACTCAAAACGATATTGATACCTGGAAACGCACTGCCAAGTTACTGTCGCATAAATTTCCAATTAGCTCAATGATTAAAATTGAGGACTTGTGGATTGATTATGAAGTTCAGCGTGATGTTATTCACAAGCACATTATCAATATCATGAAGAAATGGGATCCACGCATCTGTTCCCCGGGTTCCGCATGCCGTCTAATTGGCCAATCTAAGAACTATTTGTATGATGCTCAACATCGTACCATTGCCGCTGGCATACTTGGTTTTACAGAATTGCCATGTGCAGTTGTAGAAACTAACGACCCTAACTTTGCAAGTTATGCATTTGAAATGCTTAACGAAACAGGTGTAATGAAACTGACACCCGGCGACATTCACCGCAATGCTATTGTACGTTACAAAAATGGTAGCCGCGAATTAAAAAGTGTAACTGCTCGTACAGTACAGGATCAATTTGATGCACTTGGTATCGACCTTGAAGACAAGAATACTCGTAAGAGTCCAACCCTGCGTGGCGACAACGACTACTTCTTTAGTCACTTCAAGTACGCATACAAAGGTATTGAGCAAGACGAATCTGGTAAAGTATTGCATCAAATTCTTGACGCAATTAAGTCTGTATTTCCGTTGCAAGAGGAAATTGATCAAGGTGTGTTTATTGGGCTTGCAGAATTGCAACGTCTTGCAGGTACAAGCCCCAACATTAAGTTACCGTCTAACTGGATGAAAACTCTACTGCAAAGCCTAAAACCAGATTTTAAGAGCTCGGCAATCATTCACAGTAAAGCAAAAGTACAATGGGCCCATTACAAAGGTGATGGTGCAACTTGGACCGCACCAACTGCAATGAGCAACTTTATGCGTGAGTGCCATATCATCGGGGGCGGCAAATTAAACTTGCCTTATCATGGTGAAGGTGCCAAGATGGGGATCGAGGAAGGTGTAATTGCACCTGGCTTGTTTCCAGAAGAACAAATGGTGGCATAAGTGCTCAAGAAACGAAAGATTTATGAAGGGCACCCAAAGTGTGCTTCTTGCGGGGACTATGCAGAAGTCCGACGATTAGATAATTTCGGAAGACCCACATATCGACCTTTTTGCCCAAGTTGCAGGCAACAAGGATTATCGGAACTTGTCAAGTCGGGTAGGTGCTCTAATGTAAGTGGTCATTTAGGATTTTTTTGTCCAGTAAATTGGCAAGTAGCTGAATTCATGTCGGCAACATTAACAGATATTGATCACATTGACGGGGACAACGGAAACAATATCCCTAGCAACTTGCAAGAACTATGTCCGCTATGTCATAGAGAAAAAAGTAAACGAAACGGGGACCATGACGGAGCAAGGCACATTAGATCGGCAAAGGCTATGATTAGCCCTTACGCAAAAAGTCTGTTTACAGATTTAATGGAAAGTTAATTATGTTAAAAGAATCTCTTGAAGCATTCATTGCACCAGTATACGGTAAAACAAAGCGGAGCTCTGCTACCTATAAAACTGTAGCAAATCATTGCAGTACTCACATTGATCGTTTAGTTGGCGAGTACCAAATGGTCAAAAATGATCAGCAATGGCTTCGAGAGATTCGCAATGATATCGACTATTACTTGCGTCGATATCACAAGTATTGCATCGAGGAACGCAACGGCATGGAAGCACACTATCACGAAATCGGAGCTGATGAAGATACCGATTTCGAGCATTTGATTCCAGCTTCGCGTATTCGAGACTTGTTGTTAGCAGGATCAATTACAACGAACCAGGCGCTCAATGCTCCTACCGTAAAATTGAGTCGAGCTAAACATATGGCTCTTAAAGACGCTGGATGGGCAAGCAAGACTCCGGATATGTGGTTACCTTTTAAAAGATATTCTAATGTATTTTTAGCAAGTTACCAAACACATGACGGCACAGCGATTGATCCTAACAGTTGGACACTTGAGCAACACTTTGAATATTTTAAACACTTGACAATTTAACCAGAATGCGTTACAATAAACTATGATCAAAAACATCTCATCTTCAGATCTACAAGTATCGTTATCAGGGCAACCTGGACCATATCATTCTGGACATGTAATGTGGGATGGCAATGCTCAAAAGTTTAAGGTAATGGACGGCAATGGTGCAACCCAAGATATGCATGGCGCCCAGGCTTTTATTACTATGGGCAGTGATTGGCAAATGATTAAGAGTTGGGTATTTGAAAAGCAAGCCGAAGAACGCGAACTTGCACAGCTATGCAAGGAATATCCAAACTTAGAACAAGCTCGTCAAGAGTTTGAAATGATGAAACAACTTGTACGGGATCACAAATAATGCACAGCGATAAATGTACGGTGCAGGCTGTTGCTTCTAAGAAAATCATGGAAGCAGAAGTAATTGCATTTCACGAAAAGCGCAATCTAACTGTAGCTATTAACAAATCTGTTAAGCTATTAATGACTTGGAATGGTCGAAAGTTTGAAGGCAAAGCGGCAGGCATGGACTTTGAAAGCGACGGTCCAAAACAGATTACAACTTACAACTCACCAAGAGGACGATAATGGAACGAGCAGAATTAGAGAAGTTCTTTAAGGAACACGCACACGTAGAAGTTACCTTTACCAAGGTAGATGGCACAGTTCGCACTATGCCTTGCACACTTAATGAAGCACTGTTGCCGGCAGTAGAGCAAATTACTCCAACAGCCGATACACCACCTCCTCGAGTTAAAAAGTTTAACCCTGCTGTTATGAGTGTGTTCTGCACTGACAAACAAGAGTGGCGTAGCTTTCGAGTTGAAAATGTAATCAGCGTAACTGCCAAGGAATAATATGTTGGAAGCACTTTTCATTGCTTTGTTTGGAATCTGTATTGGCTTTGTTATTGGTATGCTACTGCTTGCCCGTGCAATTAAGAAAACACTTGACAAAGAACAAGCAGAGTCTATTCAAGAGTTGGCCGATCGCATTACCAATCAGCTGGTCTTTCTTCGTGTAGAGCAAGAGGCTAACATATTTTTTGCATACGATGCAGTAAGCGGGGACTTTGTTTGTCAAGGCAACACCATGGAAGATTTAAACGTTAACTTTGGCAAGCGGTACCCTACTAAGAAGGGCATTTTAGTCGAACCTGAAAAAGGAGAAGCACGTGAGCTCGTATAATGTAATTAAAATTGCCGCAGTTGATACTCGACGCTTGTTGATTATCACGGGCATGGATGGTGTTCCAATGGTATCAGTATATGACGAACACAGCGGACAAACACTTGTTCGCATGGCAGAATCTACAGTAGACAATTTGAAATATGCAATTGGCATTTTAGAAAACGGAGAAGCATAATGGCACAAGTTTATCGGGTAAAGCCGCTTGAGAAGAAAAGCATTTCGATGGTATTTGAAATGTTTCGTGAGAACAATGACGGAAGTGTTAGTTGGTTTAACATCGAGGACCATTATCGTTGGGGGCAAGGCTTCATTGAAGCAGACATGGATTGCAACTTGCCGTATGAAGGTGATGATACCGCTTACTGCAAAAACGATTGTGGTTGGGGTGCTGAACTTGATGACCAAGTTGCTTGCTTCTTTGAGTTTAGTGATGACATCTCTGAAGATGAGCAACAGGCTATTAAAGATGCTTATCACGAAGGTGGTGCCAGTTGGTTATATGATGGCGAGCATGATTGGCAGTTTGAGGATGACTCTATTGTTATTGCCGCACCTTACCAAATTGACCTATGTGAGGATGATGGCACTGTTGTCGAAGAAAACATTAAGCTAAAGTCTCGTCCAGATCCAAATACAAGTTGGCCATTCAGCACATTCAATCCATCATATTAATCTATATGTCTACGCAATGGGTAGTATTATTTGATAGCGAGGGTTTAGATACTCTAGTGCCTTGGGGAGACCTTGCACAGGATCGTATGATGCAAACGCTGTCAGGTGGCAACATTAAAGCAGAAAATCCACAGCACATTGTTTCTCGTATGATGCTTCGTGCTCGCTTTAATGAGCAACGCTTTCCAGAAGTTTGGACTTACCAAACTGACAACGATATCATGTACGATGAAATGCGGTCATTGTGGGAAGCAAATCCACAGTATATGGCAGACTTGATTCGTGAAAAAGGCGAACAACTGTACGGTGCTCGCCCTGGTACCAAACGCAAACAGGCTATTGTTTGATAATTTCTAGTAGTTCTGGACTTTGAAGTACTTCATTGTGCCCATAGTCCAGGACTATTTCTCGTGCTGGTCCAAATAGTTCGCGTTGGCTATCTACAGTAACAACACCATCGTTTG
>Ga0222712_10006271_pt1 | contig 11777 bp, 8 predicted proteins | sample C33_657DmetaG_FD_165043 | JGI IMG/M metagenome (GOLD analysis project Ga0222712, IMG submission 165043) | Estuarine water microbial communities from San Francisco Bay, California, United States - C33_657D | ecosystem: Environmental > Aquatic > Marine > Unclassified | place: USA: California... | reverse complement strand
GGTTTCTACAATGCTACAACAGCTGCTATCCCCGTATACTTGCCAAGTGAGATCACTTTAATCAAAGCTGAAGCTAGTGCAAGAACTGGAAACTTAACTACTGCTTTAACAGAGTTAAATAAAGTGATTACTAAAACAGCTGCTGCAGATCCTTTCAAAGTGGGTGCTAATTTAGCTGCATCTACTGCTTCTACAAGTGACGCAATTTTAACAGAGATATACAGAAACAGATGTATCGAATTGTTTATGTCTGGTTTAAAATTAGAAGACATGCGTAGATTCGGAAGAGCAACAGCAGAAAGAAAGCGTAATTTCTTCCCTTATCCATTTAAGGAAAGAGATGGTAATACCAATACGCCAGCAGACCCAAGCTTCTAATTAAATTAATCATTGAGTATTATGAGTAACACTTTTAAAAGAACTACCGAAGAATCCTCTTTATACAATAATATAGAGCATTTCTCTACAGAAGAGATTTTGTCTAATATTAATAAAGAAGATCAAAAAGTAGCATACCAGGTGGAGAAAGTGATTCCCAATATTCATTTATTAGTAGACGCAGTTACTGAGAAACTAAAAAATGGTGGACGCTTATTTTATATAGGTGCAGGAACAAGTGGAAGACTAGGACTAGTTGATGCTAGTGAATGCCCTCCTACTTTTGGCGTTCCAAACGATTTAGTAATTGGTATCATTGCGGGCGGTCATCAAGCCATGTTTCAAGCAGTAGAGAATGCCGAAGACGATTTAGAGCAAGCTTGGCTGGATTTACAAGTTTATAAAATTTCTAATCAAGACGTAGTGGTGGGTATCGCAGCTAGCGGTACCACTCCCTACGTGATTGGAGGCTTAAGAAAATGTAGAGCCGCAGGTATTGCAACAGGTAGTATAAGCTGCAATAAGAATAGTCCTGTTTCAGACGAAGCCGATTTTCCTATTGAAGTGGTGGTAGGACCTGAATTCATTACTGGTAGTACCAGAATGAAAAGTGGTACTGCACAAAAAATGGTATTAAATATGCTATCCACTTCTGTAATGATAAAGCTTGGAAGAATTAAGGGCAATAAAATGGTGAACATGCAACTCACTAATCAAAAACTTTTCGACAGAGGAGTTAAAATGATTATGGATGAACTTCACACCAATGATGAACAAAAAGCTGCCAATTTATTGACCAAATACGGAAGCGTAAAGAAATCAATAGAGATGGCAGAGAAAGAATAAATTTCAAGAAGGGTCTCCCAAAGGGGACCCTTCTTTTTTTATTTCGGAAAACTAATCTTACCCATAGTAACCGGAATCTTAGTAGCATTACCGCCAGCATACATTGGCTCTCCAGCTACGCACTCATTCGCTAATATAGCAAACAAAATGGCTTCCTTCGCATCTGGATGAATGCCAATTGCTTCAGAGCTTTTGATAATTGTATCGGGTAATAAAGATTGAATATGTTCAATCACTAATTGATTGTGCATTCCTCCTCCACTTGTATATAAAGTATATTTTTCTGTAGATGGCACATGCATATGAATTGCTTCCACAATGGTTTCTGCAGTTAATCTATTTAAAGTGGCCATAATATCTTCTTTGGCAATATCATTAGTACCAGATTCTATTTGTGCATTTTCAATAAACCCTAGATTAAATAATTCTGGGCCAATGGTTTTAGGTAATGGAACATTAAAAAATGAATTGGCTTTCATAGCTTTTAATAATGCTTCATTAATGCTTCCTTTTTTAGCCACCAATCCATCTTTATCGTACTCAGCATTAAAATGCGCTCTCATAAAAGCATCCATCATAGTATTGCCTGGTCCTGTATCAGAAGAAAACACTTGATCCAACCTACCATTAGCAGGTAAATAAGTATAATTAGCAATACCGCCAATATTTAACAACAATCTATTCTCTATAGTATCTGTACAAAGTAAGTAATCACCATATACTGCTAATGGCGCACCTTCTCCACCTGCTGCAATATGTTTCTGTCTAAAATCGCTAATGGTAATAATACCAGTATGCACAGCTAAATGATCCCCATCTCCAATTTGTAAAGTAGCTGGACCAAATGCATCATCTGGGTGCAAAGATTTTGGCGCATGGTAAATAGTTTGACCATGACTAGCTATTAAATCGATTTCCGAAGCCTGAATACCCCAACTAGCTAAAGTTTGATTAATCATAGCTGCATTTTGTAAAGCAACCCATGGATTCATAAGGGTTAATTTTTCCAAAGAAACCGAGGCTTTTGAAAAGATAGATAGTATCTCTTCTTTCATAGCATTGTCATAGGGCACAGTAGCAAAATTCAATAAACTTAATTTAGTTGCCTTGCCTGCACCCTCTAATGCACAAAGTGCAATATCAAGCCCATCCAAAGAAGTGCCACTCATTAGGCCCAAAACCTTTCTGCTAGGCTTTTTAGCTATATCGTATAGTTGTTGAATATTCTGATGCATACTTAAAGATACAAAATATCCACACCCATTCAAATACATTACAATTCAATAACTTATACTTTACCTTTACCAAAATTTACAAGGCATATGCTTAAAGTAGGCATTTTTGGAGTAGGTCATTTAGGGAAGTTTCATTTGAACAATTGGAAGCAAATTCCGGGCATCGAGATAGTTGGCTTCTTTGATCCCAATAACGATAATGCCAAAGCAGTTGAAACCGAGTATGGTTTAAAAAGATATATGGATGAGGAAGCTTTAATAAAAGCGGTGGATATAATAGATGTAGTGACCCCTACCCATTTACATTTTCCTGTTTGCGAGATGGCCATCAAAATGGGTAAACATGTTTTTGTTGAAAAGCCAATGGCTAATACCATTGAAGAAGGTAAAGCCATTATGGAAATGGTAAAAGAAGCAGGTGTTAAATTACAGGTTGGACATGTAGAGCGATTTAACCCAGCTTTCACTGCACTAAAAGATGTTACATTAAATCCATCCTTTATTGAAGTACATAGATTAGCGCAATTTAATCCAAGAGGTACAGAAGTAAGTGTGATATTGGATTTAATGATTCACGATATTGATATCATTTTAAGTATTGTAAAAAGTAGTGTGAAACAAATATCTGCTAGTGGTGTAGCTGTATTGACAGACACCCCAGATATTGCTAACGTAAGAATTGAATTTAATAACGGATGTGTTGCTAATTTAACTAGTAGCAGAATTAGCATGAAGAAAATGCGTAAGATTCGTTTATTCCAAAAAGACGCTTATATAGGTATTGACTTTTTAGAAAAGAATACCGAAATTATCAAGTTAAAAAAGCCTGATGAAGAAGATGCATTCTCTTTTGATATTGAAACACATCAAGGCACAAAAACTATTTCTATTGCTAACCCAGTAGTGGAGAATGGCAATGCAATTTTAGCAGAATTAACCAGCTTTGTTCATGCTATACAAAACGATGAGCCAACTGTGGTAAGTGAAATAGACGGATTCTTAGCCATGGAAGTGGCACACCAAATCTTGGAAAAGATTGGTTCATTAAAAGCTTAATGTTAATCAAGCTATTTGAACTTTCAATAAGTAATTTAATGAAATCTTTTTGCTAAAATATGCTCTGCAATAGCTAAATCTAATGGACGAGTGATTTTGATATTTTCAAATTCACCATCAACTAAATATACTTTGCCCCCATTCGCTTCTACAGCATTTGCTTCATCTGTAAACAAAGGTGTATAGGTTTGTTTAAAAGCGTCTAACAATATATCAGACTGAAAAGTTTGTGGCGTTTGAATAAGCATTACTTGTTCTCTATCTAATACACTGTTCTCTTCTCCTACTAATAACCTAACAGAATCTGTAGCACTTACTGCTGGAATAGCTGAGCCTTTCTCCAAAGCTTGTTGATAGCATCTTTGAATTAATGCAGGCGTCAATAAACATCTTACTGCATCATGCACAAAAACAATTGAAGACTCCGTTGCCTTAGTTAATCCGTTTTTAACAGATTGAAATCTTGTTTCTCCCCCTTCTACTAATTGAATATGATGGGTGTATCCATTTTTTTGTAATAAAGTTTTACCTTCTTCAATATAAGTAGCAGGTAAAACAATCACTAATTCGATATCCGAAAAAGCAGCAGTAAACTGGTCAATAGTATGTAATAAAATCGCCTTGCCCTGAATTTCCAAAAATTGCTTAGGGATAACAGAACCCATACGCTGACCCGTACCACCCGCAACTATAATAGCTATTTTCTTGGAATACATATATTGATTTAACTAACTAATAATTTATTTACTTCCGCTTCTAATACTGCTTTATTGATAGGGGCAGTACCTACCAATTCACATACTAAACCTCCAGCTATATTGGCCATCTCTGCAGCCAACAACATATCTTTTGAAGAGGCATACACTAAAGAAGCTACTGCAATAACGGTATCTCCTGCTCCACTAACATCTGCAATATTGCGAATATGTGTTGGAATTAATGAATGATTATTTGCACCTGCAATAAATACTCCGTGTTCTGATAAGGTGATAAAAGAAATAGCATGTGCCATCTGCTCGGTTAATGCATTATGCACTTTTAATAATTCTGCAGCATTAACATGAGCAATTTCTATTTTTAAACCCTCTTTAACTTCTTTTAAATTAGGCTTAAATAATGTACAACCTTTAAAAGCTAAGAAGTTCTTTTGTTTTGGATCCACTGCAGTAGGGATACCTTTTTGATTACAATAATCAATAACCGATTTAATTAAACCAGCAGTTAATACACCCTTATTATAATCTTCTAAAATAATTAAAGAAGGATTTTCTTTATCTACATAGGCACAAAAATTCTTAAATAGCTCTGCCTCTTCTGAAGCATTGATATCATTGGTATGCTCGTGATCTAAACGCATCATTTGCTGATTGCGTCCCATTACCCTTACTTTATTGGTAGTGACTCTATCTGAACTGGTATGGATATAATTTGTTTGAATTCCCTCTGCCTCTAAAAGCCCTTTTAAGTCCTTTCCTTCCAGATCATTGCCTATGACAGCAAATATGGTTGTCGGCGCCCCTAAAGCCCTTAAATTTAGCGCTACATTGGCCGCACCGCCTACTCTAATTTCTTTTCTTTTTAGATTAACAATCGGTACAGGCGCTTCAGGAGAAATACGATCCACATTTCCCCACCAATAAGTGTCTAACATAATATCCCCTACCACACCAATTTTGGTATGATTGAAACCTTCAAATAAGTCTTTTAATACTTTTTCCTGCAACATCTCTATGCCTGCGTTTTTTTATTTCTTAATGCAATATAATACAAAGGTATTCCTATTAAAGTAATCACCAAACCCCATAAAGAATAGAATGGCTTGGTATACACTAATCCAATACAAAATACAGTAGCCATAACAATATAGATAGCAGGCAATACTGGATAACCAAATGCTTTATAAGGTCTTGGGGTATTAGGTTCTTTCTTTCTTAAAATAAAAATACCAATGATTGTTAAGATATAGAATATCACCACAATAAAGCTTACCATGGTTAATAAATCTCCGTACTTACCACTCAAACATAATAAACTAGCTACTAAGCATTGAATCCATAAACCATAAGCTGGTACTTCGTTCTTATTTAACTCTGCAGTTTTCTTAAAGAATAAGCCATCTTTTGCCATTGTATAATACACTCTAGAGCCTGCTAAGATTAATCCATTATTACAACCAAAAGTAGAGATCATAATCATCACTGCAATCACAATAGTACCCGCATTACCCAATACAGCATTGGCTGCAGTAATGGCTACTCTATCGTTTTCTGCAAATGCAATTTCTTGCATAGGCAATACATGTAAATACATTAGGTTAGCGCTGATATAAATCAAGGTAACAATACTAGTACCTAAGAATAAACTTAAACCAATATTTTTTTGTGGATTCTTAATCTCTCCTGCAATAAATGTTACGTTGTTCCAAGAATCACTACTAAAAATAGAGCCTACCATGGCAGCAGCCATTGCGCCTATTAATACTGTTCCTCCAATAGGCATCCAACTATGACTCACCGTACCATCTGCTGCTGTATTCACTACATCTTGTTGTGCAGCAAATGCATTTGCCCAATTGGCATCCCAGTAACTAGTTTTAGCAAATAAAAATCCTACAATGATTAATCCGAATAATGAGATCAGCTTAGTAAAAGTAAAAGTGTTTTGAATAATCTTACCTTCTTTCACACCTCTTGTATTGGTATAGGTTAGAAATACAATTAAAGCAATAGCTAAAATTTGCGCTGCAGAAATTTGTATAAATCCAAGATCTGCAATAATATTATGCTCACCTACTGCAGGAATTAAATAAGCAGTAAACTTACTAAATGCTACTGCTACAGCAGCAATAGTAGCTGTTTGAATAACCGAGAAGAAACTCCATCCAAATAAGAAACCCACTAATGGGTTATAAGCTTTTTGTAAATACACATATTGACCTCCCGCTTTTGGATACATCGCACTTAATTCTCCATAACTTAAAGCAGCAGTGATGGTCATAAACCCAGTGATTAGCCAAGCGGTTATCAACCATCCAGCACTACCAACATATCTAGTGATTTCACTACTCACAATAAAAATACCAGAACCAATCATACCACCTGCCACAATCATCGTAGCATCTAATGCGCTTAACCTTGGTTTAAATTCTGTAGTTTCTGTTGACATATTCAATTTGTTGTATTTAAAAAAAATCCTCCCCGATTTATAGGGGAGGATAATATTTGTAGTTTAATTTTTTGGCTTGTACTCCGCATTCAGGCCTTTCACGATATCAGCAGTGATATCATAAGCGGTGTCTTTGTAATACATTAAATCCGGGTTGCTTGAAAAGATATAAGCAAACTCTTTATTCTTATTATAACTTACTAAGAATGCTTCAATTTTTTGTTTTACTTCTTGTAAACGCTTGAAGCTTTCTTCTTGCATCTCTGCTGCTAACTGTTGCTCTCTATTAGTGTAATTTTTTTCTAATTGCGCTAACTCTTGTTGTCTTGCTCCAATCTCTGCTTGAGATAAATATTGACCATTCTTTTGCAAGTCTTGATATTTCATTGCAAAAGCATTTTTTAAACCTGTTAATTGTTTTGCATTCTCTACATCTTTAGCTTGTAATGCAGCTTTTACATCTTTGAAGAAATTATAACTATTCTGAATAGAGTCAATTTCAAAATAAGCCACTTTAACACCACCCGCTGCCATAGCAGATGCTTTAATAGGAGTTGAATTGCTGTTAAAATGCAAAACAAACAATACAATTATGGCTAATGCCATCACTCCGTTTACGATCCAAGAATTCGGTTTCATCAAGTTATAATTTGAATTAAAAATAAGCAAAAAACAGGTATATAAAAAAGTAAAAAGCAGGAAATATTACTACTTCCTGCTTTTTAACAATTTATAAAATTAGACGACTACTCTTCTTCGTCGAAGCTCATTGCTTCACGAGTAGTTGCCAATACTTCATATTCTTCCTTGCTACCTACGATCAATTTCTCGAACTCTTTTTGACCAGTACCAGCAGGGATTAAGTGACCAGTAATTACGTTCTCTTTCAAGCCCAACATCATATCTACCTTACCTTGAATAGCGGCTTGGCTTAATACTTTAGTTGTTTCTTGGAAAGAAGCAGCTGAAATCCAGCTTTGAACGCCTAATGAAGCCTTAGTAATACCTAATAATACTGGACGAGCTGTAGCAGGTTTTGCATCACGCACTTCTACTACTTTCTTATCAGCACGCTTTAAGATAGAATTCTCTTCTCTTAATTCACGAACCGTTACGATTTGTCCAGCTCTTAATTTAGCACTTTCACCAGCATCCACTACTACTTTCTTATCATAGATACGATCGTTCTCTTCGATAAAGTCAAATCTATCTTCTAAATCTTCTTCTAAGAACTTAGTATCACCAGCATCCACAATCTCTACTTTCTTCATCATTTGACGAACAATTACTTCAATATGCTTGTCATTGATTTTTACACCTTGTAAACGATACACCTCTTGGATTTCATTTACAACGTATTCTTGTACAGCGTGTGGACCTTTGATAGCTAAGATATCCGCTGGAGCAATTTGTCCATCAGACAATGGAGAACCTGCTTTTACGAAATCGCTATCTTGAACTAAGATCTGACGAGTTAATGGAACTAAGTATTTCTTCACCATTCCGTCTTTAGACTCAACGATGATTTCTCTATTACCACGCTTGATATTACCAAATGCAACCACACCATCAATTTCACAAACAATCGCAGGGTTACCTGGATTTCTTGCTTCAAACAATTCAGTTACACGAGGTAAACCTCCTGTGATATCTCTTAATTTTCCTAATACTCTTGGAATCTTCACTAATACTTGACCAGACTTAACTTCCACACCTTCTTCGATAACAATGTGAGAACCTACAGGTAAGTTATAATGTTTATTATCTTTTCCACCTTCTAAGATGATTGTTGGAATCTTAGTTTTATCCTTAGATTCGATAACCACTTTTTCACGGTGACCTGTTTGCTCATCCGCTTCGTCACGGTAAGTAAATCCTTCTGTAATATTATCAAATTTGATCTTACCATTTTGCTCAGCAACAATTACGTTGTTGAATGGATCCCATGTACAAATCACTTCACCTTTCTTAATTTGTGTACCATCTTTTACAGAAAGTATTGCACCATAAGGAACGTTGTTAGTAATTAATAAACGATCATTCTTCACATCCATAATTCTTACCTCACCAGTACGACCAATAACTACTTTAATCTTATTGCCTTCGTTGTTCACTGTATCAACAGTACGTAATCCATCAAATTGGATTGTACCATCAAACTTAGCGTTTAAGCTAGATTCAACAGAAGAAGAACCGGCAACACCACCCACGTGGAAAGTACGTAATGTCAACTGAGTACCAGGCTCACCAATTGATTGTGCAGCAATAATACCCACTGCATCACCTCTTTGAGTTATATAACCTGTAGCTAAGTTTCTACCATAACATTTCACACAAACCCCACGCTTGCTTTCACATGTTAATACAGAACGGATTTCTACCGTTTCAATACCAGCATCTTCAATTTCGCGTGCAGTATCTATTGTAATTTCATCACCAGCTGCAACTAATAATTCGTTAGTGATTGGGTTGAATACATCATGTAAAGATGTACGACCTTCAATTCTATCTGCTAATGGTTCAATTAAATCTTCATTATCTTTTAATGCACTTGTTGCAGTACCACGTAATGTTCCGCAATCTTCTTCAGAGATAACAACGTCTTGAGAAACGTCTACTAGACGACGAGTTAAGTAACCAGCATCCGCAGTCTTCAAGGCTGTATCGGCAAGACCCTTACGAGCACCGTGTGTAGAGATAAAGTAATCTAAGACGTTCAATCCACCTTTAAAGTTAGATAAGATTGGGTTTTCAATTACCTCAGATCCTGTACTACCACTCTTACGAGGTTTAGCCATCAATCCACGAATACCTACCAACTGCTTAACCTGTGTTTTACTACCTCTCGCTCCAGAATCCAACATCATGTAAACAGAGTTGAAACCTTGCTTATCAGTAGCCATCTCACGAATTAAAGTATCAGTGATACGAGTATCTACTCTACCCCAGATATCAATAACTTGGTTATAACGCTCGTTGTTAGTGATTAAACCCATGTTGTAGTTTTCCCAAACTTCTTCTACTTCAAGCTTAGCGCTTTCTAATAATTCACTTCTTAATGCTGGGATAACTAAGTCGTTAACGTTGAATGACAAACCACCACGGAAGGCCATTCTAAATCCTAAAGTCTTGATATCATCCAAGAACTTCGCAGTCGTTGGCACGTCTGTGATTTTGATAATATCACCAATAATTTCTCTTAAAGATTTTTTAGTCAACAATGCGTTTACAAAACCTACTGCTGCTGGAACATGTTGGTTAAATAAAACACGACCTACTGTAGTATCAATTAATTTCTTAACGATAGTACCATTGTTTTCACGCACATTCGTTCTTACTTTAATGTTAGCGTGTAAATCAACTTGGTTTTCATTGTATGCAATCACTACCTCATCTAAGCTATAGAAAGCTTTACCTTGACCTTTAATAGTCTCCGTTTCGTTAGTGATCTTACCCTTAGTAATATAGTATAAACCTAACACCATGTCCTGAGAAGGAAGAGTGATTGGCGTACCATTTTGTGGGTTCAAGATATTGTGAGAAGACAACATTAATAACTGTGCTTCCAAGATAGCCGCATGGCTCAATGGAACGTGCACCGCCATTTGGTCACCATCGAAATCGGCGTTGAACGCTGAGGTAACTAATGGGTGTAATTGAATGGCTTTACCTTCTACTAATTTTGGTTGGAAAGCCTGGATAGATAAACGGTGCAATGTTGGGGCACGGTTTAACATTACAGGATGTCCTTTTAATATGTTCTCTAAGATATCCCAAATAACAGCTTCTTTTTTATCCACTAATTTCTTAGCAGACTTTACTGTTTTTACAATACCTCTTTCGATTAACTTACGAATAATGAATGGCTTAAATAATTCAGCAGCCATATCTTTTGGTAATCCGCACTCGTGCATTTTTAATTCAGGTCCTACAACGATTACAGAACGTCCAGAATAATCCACACGCTTACCTAATAAGTTTTGACGGAAACGACCTTGTTTACCTTTCAATACATCAGATAAAGATTTCAAAGCACGACCACCTTCTGCTTTAACAGCATTAGATTTACGAGAGTTGTCGAATAAAGAATCGATCGCTTCTTGTAACATACGTTTTTCATTACGTAAGATTACTTCTGGTGCTTTAATTTCTAACAAACGCTTTAAACGATTGTTACGGATAATTACACGACGATATAAGTCATTCAAATCAGAAGACGCAAAACGGCCACCATCTAATGGCACCAATGGACGTAATTCTGGAGGAATAACAGGAATATATTTCATCACCATCCACTCTGGTTGGTTAGTGATATGTGTTTTAGCTTCACGGAAAGATTCAACAACGCTTAAACGCTTTAAAGCATCTGCTTTTCTTTGTTGAGAAGTTTCGTTTGCAGCAGCATCACGTAAAGTGAAACTTAAAGTATCTAAATCTAATAAACCTAATAAATCATGAACTGCTTCTGCACCCATTTTTGCGATGAACTTTTGTGGATCATCATCAGGTAAATATTGATTCTCTTTTGGTAAAGTATCTAGTAAATCTAAGTACTCTTCTTCAGTTAATAAATCAGCAACTTTTAAGTTGTCTTTAATACCTGGTTGGATAACTACATAACGCTCATAGTAAATAATTGTTTCTAATTTCTTAGAACTCATTCCTAATAAGTATCCAATCTTGTTAGGTAAAGATTTAAAATACCAAATATGTACAACAGGTACTACTAATTTAATGTGACCCATACGCTCACGACGTACTTTCTTCTCAGTTACTTCAACACCACAACGATCACATACAATACCCTTATAACGGATACGCTTGTATTTACCACAAGCACACTCATAATCCTTTACTGGACCAAAGATACGCTCGCAGAACAAACCATCACGCTCAGGCTTGTAAGTACGGTAGTTAATGGTTTCTGGTTTTAACACTTCACCAAAGCTTCTTTCCAAAATACTGTCTGGTGATGCCAAACTGATAGTTATTTGCGAAAAAGCTGGACGTTGTCTATTCTCTTTTTTGAATGCCATATAATTTTTTTAAGAATGTTAGTTACTTGTTTTGATTCTAGTTTTACTATTAATCAAATTT
>Ga0222712_10006269_pt1 | contig 11780 bp, 9 predicted proteins | sample C33_657DmetaG_FD_165043 | JGI IMG/M metagenome (GOLD analysis project Ga0222712, IMG submission 165043) | Estuarine water microbial communities from San Francisco Bay, California, United States - C33_657D | ecosystem: Environmental > Aquatic > Marine > Unclassified | place: USA: California... | reverse complement strand
AAGCCTCCCGCGCTTTCTGCACCTGAGGAATTTTAGTTGATCCAGACCGCAATAACGAACGTGCCTCTAAAGCATTGTTATCGGCTGCAAAACAAGTTGCTTCATAAAGACCTTCTGCATCATCTGGCACGGGTATTGATGCCATATCACCCAATTTTCGGTGATATTTTTCCTTTAGAGATGTTCCAGGAAAAATTATTTCAAGTGGTTTATTGTCCAGCAATGTATTGACTTGCTTGCCATCAATCATTGCCTTCTGAAAAGAATGCCCGGCATTATTAAAAGTGATATTCTTTTTTTCACCTGGAAAACCAAGCAGATTAATTTTTAGTGGTTTTCCTGTTACATCCCTTACTATTTCATAATCACAACCTTCAATAGATGGTTCAGAAAATTTTGCATAAGAGGCCAATAAAAGGGTGGAACGGAATGGAAGCACTTCAATTTTTACCGTTTGCCCCTTCTGATATCGACCAATCATTTTTTCTACCGGATGATATTGCCTTAGTTCGACCACAGCGCCATCGCCGAGTCCAATCTCCTCATCCAACTTAACTGTAATGGTAAGAGGTTCCCAAGTCAAATTCCGAAGTGTGATCAAACGCGTTTTTTCATCTCCTCTTGAGACAGCTTTTTCGCCATATTTTTCTTCCGGAAGAACAATCCCATTTACTAGTATTTCTTTATACTTCCTGGTTAAATTAAATATTCTGGCCAGTCTGGGATACTCATCATCTCGCAAGAACCAGGGATTACCATAGATCTCTGGGGCAAGAATCAGGTTTCGATTAAATGCCTGAAGAACCAAATCATCTTCCCAATAATCGAGACATGAAGAAAGGCAAACACCGTGATCCTCAGTTAAACGCTGCAATCCAGGAACAAGCCTTCTGGAAAGTGCTCCAACCCTGTGGTGAGTGGCCGTCTTGCTGTTTGTCATGTGAACATCAATATACGTTTCTGCACCACCAAGTAACCAGGTAGTTGAATGTTTAATCGCCTCTGCACCCAAATTAATGCGATGATTGAGTAGAATAAGATTAGGATTGTATTTTCTGCATTCGGTCATCATTTTGATAAATGCATCCTGCTTATCATTTCTCAGGTCTCCGCAAACAGCATCAAATTTAAAAAGTTCAAACCCGTAATCACGACAAAGGGAAATCATCATTTCCTGGCGACGCTTTTCTTCTTCCGGTGTATTTCCAAAACCATCCGGTCCACCCCATACACCCAATCGGGTCCCCATTTTTGCAGCCTTATTTGCCAGGCCCACTAAGCCATTGGGAAACTGCGTTTTGAATTTAGGTGAATTGATCGACCCATAATATCCGGCACCATCGATTGCTCCTGCATCAAAAGCATAAATATCCAACACCATACCATACTCGTCGCGTAGATATTGAAAAAAATCGAGGTTACTCAGGGTTTGTTTTTCCGTGGTTCCTTCATTGGTATTGTTGATCCAAGAAAAAAACTGCGATCTGGCTGGTGTCTTCTCGTTGGCGCCTGGAAATACTTTACTGGTTGACTGAGAAAATCCATTGTACACCAGATGTAAAAGAAAAAAAACATACATCCAGAAGCGGCTCACAAAGGTAGGGTTGACCATTTTTTTTGGCATTGGGAATAATTTTTTACCAGTATGATCACTATTTATTTTCATTTTATCAAAAGTTGAGTTCAACTGACAAGTGCGGCACATAGCATCTACCGTAAAATACTTCATTTGTAGACAAATTACCAGATTTTCGTTTGTTTGAGGATAAAGACATGCCAGGATTCATCTACTTTCCTGAGTTCTCAAAAACGACACAATTTATACCTCTACACCCTAGTATTTAACTGAAAATGGGGTTGGGCTGTGTGTGGTTATAAAATTTAACCCCATAAATGTTACTATTTATTCATGGCATAAAGAATATATTTCATAATTTCATGTGAATCCAATATTCCAAAATGCCAAATACCCAAATTGTCAAAAAGGGTGTAAAAATTTGCTTGTTACTTTTGGCATCAGCCAAATATTGCAGCGCCCAAATGGTTCTTCCGTCCACACTTAATGCAAGTGGCGCCACCGCAAGCAAGGGTTATTATAGTTTTGATTGGAGCGTTGGAGAGTCTGCAGCTGTTTCAACCCTTGCCAATAGCAGTTTAATGGTCACCCAGGGGGTGCTTCAGTACCACTCCGGTAATGTGGTTGAAAGAAATGTTGGGATGATCTGGTTTCCCAATGAAGTAAAGTTGTTCCCCAACCCCGTCAGAAATATACTGGAAATTGATTTCAAGCACCTTGTTCCAGGAAGCCTTCATTTTGAACTGTTCAACAATGCAGGCCAGTTGCTGTGGCAGAAAGATGTCCTCTACAATGGTGTATCGCTGATTGAAAAACTCAACATGTCTGGCATGCCAGCAGGTCAGTACACCCTCTATCTCTACCAAAATGATGCTCCCGATAGCTTTAGAAAGTACTACAAAAAAGGTGCTTTCAAAATCGTTAAGGTCAATTAAACTCCAATATTTCCTATAAACCCCACCTCATGCTCAAAAATGTACTTTTACTGGCAGGCTGCATTGTTTTTGCAATCTTCAGTGCACAGGCGCAGGCGCCATCCATTTTAAACTATCAGGCAGTAGCGAGAAATTCTGTAGGCACCCCGCTTCCAAACCAAACCATGCAGGTGCGCCTGTCGATTCTGAATGGAAGCTCCACCGGCAGTGTTGTCTATTCTGAAACCCGGTCTGTTGTAACCAATGCGGTGGGATTGTTTGTGATCCAGATCGGCAGTTCAGGTGCCGCCAGCACTTCCGGAAACCTGTCAACACTCAATTGGGCCAATGGCAGTAAATTCCTGAAGGTAGAAATCGATCCATTGGGTGGCAGCAGCTTTATAGAACTCGGCACCAACCAATTGGTCAGTGTTCCCTATGCATTATCCGCTTCACCTTCAGGAAACGCAGGTGGAGACCTCACTGGTACCTACCCCAACCCTGTTTTGGCAGACAAGTCTGTTACAACCCAAAAGATTGCTGACCTTTCTGTTACATTCATGAAGCTCTCTGATCAGGCGGTAACAACCCCCAAGTTGGCCGATGGCAGTGTTACGGACATTAAAATACAATCTGTGTCCGGTTCAAAGGTCACAGGGAACATCAGCGGCAATGCCGCCAATGTAACTGGAACAGTTGCGGTTGCCAACGGAGGAACAGGTGCTGTTAATGCAACGGATGCCAGAAAGAACCTAGGATTGGTGATTGGAACGGATGTTCAGGCACCATTGACCGCGGGAAAGGATTATTTGACGCCAACAGGCAGTGCTGCCGGGTTGACCAACTTCCCAATACTGAACCAAAATACAACAGGCAATGCCGCTACAGTTACCACCAATGCAAACTTGACCGGTGTAGTGACAAGTGTTGGCAATGCTACATCCATCGCCAATGGAGCAATAACAAACTCCATGCTTGCCAATGGAGCAGTAGCGAAATTATCAGGAACCAATACCGGTGATCAAGACCTGAGTGGACTTGCCACCACTGCAGCACTGGCGCTAAAGGCGAATACATCTGATGTAAACACAAGCCTGGCACTGAAGGCGAATGCTGATGATGTAGCCACATCTCTTGCGTTGAAGGCCAATGCTGATGATGTGACCACTTCCTTGGCGTTGAAAGCAAATACTTCTGATTTGGCAAACAAGGTAGACAAGGTGACTGGAAAGGAACTCTCCACCAATGACTACACAACTGCAGAAAAAGCAAAACTGGCAGCCATCACTGGAACCAATACCGGAGACCAGGACCTGAGTGGTCTTGCAACAAATACAGCATTGGCGTTGAAGGCGAACATATCTGATGTAAACACAAGCCTAGCACTGAAAGCCAATGCTGCTGATGTTACTACTTCACTGGCGTTGAAGGCTAATACTGATGATGTGACCACTTCCCTTGCTTTGAAAGCAAATACATCTGATTTGGCAAACAAGGTGGACAAGGTAACTGGAAAGGAACTCTCCACCAATGACTACACAACTGCGGAAAAAGCAAAACTGGCAGCCATCACTGGAACCAATACAGGTGACCAAGACTTGAGTGGACTTGCCACCAATACAGCATTGACGTTAAAAGAAAATCTTTCCAACAAATCAACGAATGTTAACACAGATGGCAACTCTAACGACAAATATCCTACAACAAAGGCCACAAAAGATTATGTTGATTCTAAAATAACATCTTCGAGCATAAAAAGTACATATTATGGTATATACACTCCACTAAGTAGTTCACTTTCAGGTAGTATAATTTATACTGAGCATGGCGGACATCCTTCTTTCCCAGTTGATTTACCTGATGGTTTTCAATGTACAATCATCATGCATTCAAACCATCCATGGGAGTCAAATACTTTACCTGCGGGAAGTACAACAAGATTCTTCAGTAGGCTTACTGGATGGGGATCGGGTACGTCGGGACGTCAAACTTTTAAAATGTCTTCAGGAGGAGTTGTTTTAGTTAATGTTACGACAATCGGAGGAAAAAAATGCTACTTTATTTCAGGTGATGTAGCAGCTTATTAAGCTCTAATGATAACTAAGACATCATGCATTTAAATTTCAGTGCTTTTTGATTGAAAGATTTAAAAACATTTTATAGTTGACAGATTCTTTAAAGAACTCTAAAAAATGAGTTTATTTGGCGTTCTTATATTTTATATCAATTGAGGCCTTTTTAGTTGTAAACAAAAAATAGGGATTGGCTTCGCTCAACATTTGGGGATACGCTTCGCTGATCCCTTTGGGGGGCTTCAGGCTTCGCTCAAAACCGATGCGGCAACTGAGACTTCGGGAATGCCCTCGCTTTGCGAGGGCATCGGGGGTATCCACATAAAAACAAATGCCGGGGCTTCGCCCCTTGTCATTTTTCATTGCTTCGCTTTAAAAAATAAATTTTCCTCGCTCCATCAATGAAAAATGCCCCATAAAGGGGCATTTGTTTTTTTTGCGGAGACTGAGGGATTCGAACCCTCGAAACAGTTTCCCGTTTACACGCTTTCCAAGCGTGCTCCTTCAACCACTCGGACAAATCTCCTTCGGTGGACTGCAAAAATAAAAGTATTCACTCAGAGTGGGAAGATTTTTTTCGAATTATTGGTGGTTACCTGCACAACCTCCTCAATGGTTACTCCTTTTATCTCGGCAATCTTTTCTGCAACATAGCTCAGGTAGCTGCTTTCATTCCGTTTGCCCCTGAAGGGAACCGGTGTCAGATAGGGGGCGTCGGTTTCCAAGACAAGCGCATCCAAAGGAAGTTGTTCCAGGACTTTGGCCAATCCAGCATTTTTATAGGTAACCACTCCCCCTATTCCCAACATGAACCCAAGATCAATGATTTTCCGAGCCTGCCTTTCATCTCCCCCAAAGCAATGAAAAATACCTATGATCCTTCCTTTGCCATGTTCGGCAATCAGCTTGATGCAATCGTCCATGGAACTTCTGGAATGAATCACAATGGGAAGGTCATACTTCATCGCCAAATTCATTTGCCAGACAAAAACCTCAATCTGTTCCTGCTTAAAATCAGTAGAATGATAAAAATCCAACCCTATCTCCCCGATGGCAGCAAAGGATTGTTTTGCCAACCAAGACTCAACCAAGGTCATCTCTTGCGCATAATCTGCAGTCACATAACAGGGATGCAACCCGATCATGGGGATGCACAAGCCAGGCTGTGCTGCTGCCAGTGCCATCATGGCATCGTGGGTGGAAGAGTCAATCGCAGGCAGGTAAATTTTTTCTATGCCCACTGCCTTGCACCTGTCAATAACCGCCTGTAAATCCTCTTCAAAATCAGGCAAGTAGAGATGGCTATGTGTGTCTATCATGTCAATTTGGATTCAAAATTTACCAATTTCATTCAAATACTTAGTATCTTTCGCCTAGTTTTCATAGGGTACGGATTAAAAACGGGCCAGAGTTTCTACTCAGGCCCTCCTTTTTTTAGGATAGTCTGTAATAATTTTTCGTTAATTTTCTCACACTGAAAACCTGCTGCTTTGCTTGCCTCCAGCAGTTTTTCCAAAGCAGGGATCATGTTTTTTTCTGCTTTTTCTGAATCATGAAAAAGATGAATAAACCCAGGCTTGATATTGCCCATCACCCTTTGGACACATTTCTCAGGACTCAAACTTGCGTCATAATCTCCACTCAACACAGTCCACATGATGGTCTTGAAACCTTTGCCTGAAATTGCGCTGGCCTGACTCCCCTTCATGCGACCATACGGCGGCCTGAACAGCTTTGATGCTATACAATTGGCTGCATCAACAACATCGTTCAAATAAACATCATCGCTTGATTTCCACCCATTGAGGTGATGGAACGTGTGGTTGCCAACTGCATGGCCTTCTTCCAATATGCGTTTATACACTTCCGGATACCGCTTGACCCGATCGCCATTACAAAAAAAGCTCGCTTTTGCGCCGTAAGCGGCCAGCATGTCCAGCACCATGGGCGTGATGGTGGGATGTGGTCCGTCATCAAAACTGATGAACAATTTCTTTTGGGTGGTCGGAATTCGCCAAACCCTGGAAGGGAAAAACCAGGTTATCAGCCTGGGGATACGCGCAGGGATGATCATGCCTGAGGCTTTTTGATTTCTTCCATGGCTGTATCGTTCAACGTATTGATCAAAGACAACAATGGGGTCCTACCCGTCCTTTTTTCGGCACTGGTGACAAAAATAGAAGGCAGTTCAGCCCATCGGGCACGCATCGCATCAGTAAAGGCCTTTACGTTGGCACTCACCACTTTCTGGGTTTCCTTGTCTGACTTGGTGAATACGATAGAAAAAGGGATCTGCCATTCTCCCAGCTTGTTGATAAAATCGAGATCGATCTGCTGTGGTGAATGCCTTGCATCAATCAGGGCGAAAACATTGACAAGGGTTTCCCGCGTTCTCAGAAATCCCTCAATCATTTTCTCCCATTTTTTGCGTTGCGATGCAGAAACCTTGGCAAATCCATAGCCTGGCAAATCCACCAGGTACCAGTGAAACATGGGAGCATTTTCTTTGGCCTTGCTGTCGATGGCAAAATGATTGATCAATTGTGTCTTGCCAGGAGTGGAGGATGTTTTGGCCAGGTTTTTTGTACCGGTAATCATGTTGATCAACGATGATTTACCAACATTGCTTCTGCCAATAAAGGCGTACTCAGGCCTGTCTGGCTTAGGGCAAGAAGCGGTGTCTGGGCTGCTGATGATATATGTTGCCTTGTGAATGATCATTGGTTCAGATTTACAATTCCTTTAAGATCCCTTGCACTGTTTTTGATTACTTTTGTAGCGATGGGAAAATTTGCTCACGATACAGTCGTTCCGGATCAGGCCTCAAATTTACCGAAAAAAGAACAGGTGGCCCTCATGTTTAATGAGATCGCCCCCAAGTATGATTTTCTCAACCGTTTCCTGTCTGCAGGAATTGACATCAGTTGGAGAAAAAAAGCCCTTTCCATTTTAAAAAAAGACAATCCCAAAAGAATTCTTGATGTAGCCACAGGCACAGCAGATGTGGCCATCATGGCAACAAAAATGCTCAGTCCTGAAAAGATCATCGGTATTGACATTTCTGAAGGAATGCTTGATTTTGGCAGAAAAAAAATAAAAGAGGCCAACCTGCAAGAGATCATTGAACTGCAGACTGGGGATAGTGAGGCCATTGGTTTTGCTGACGAAAGTTTTGATGCAGCCACTGTTTCATTTGGTGTCAGAAATTTTCAAAACTTGGAAAAAGGACTCTATGAAATCAACCGTGTTTTAAAAAAGGGAGGGAAGCTGGTAGTGCTGGAGTTTTCAAAGCCTTCGTTGCCTGGGATTCAGCAAGTATACAATATCTACATGAATGTTGTTACCCCCAACATGGGCAAGCTGTTCTCCAAAAGCAAAAACGCCTACCAGTACCTCAATGATTCGGTGCAACAATTTCCTGAAGGAAAAAACTTCATCAAGATTCTGGAAGCCTCAGGATTCAAGAATACATCCTACAAAAGATTAAGCCTGGGAATATGCACCATTTACATTGGAGAAAAATAGTTGTTGCAGCCATCCTGCTGACGACTGTGTATTCATCCAATGCACAGCGGGCAGTAGAATTGAATTTGCCCGATCATGATGACAAACTCTATTATTTTGGAATTGTGCTGGGGTTCAATTCTTCCCATTACAACATCACCCATCACCCTTATTTCCTGCAACGAGACACCATCAGTGTAGTGGAATCAAAAAACAGCAACAGGATTCACCTGGGCATCATGGCCAACCTTCAACTGACAAAACACCTCGACCTCAGGGCCTATCCGCTCAACCTGATCTTCAGCGAAAAAGTGTTTGGGTATACCCAAAAGCTACCCAGTGAAACCACTAGTACATTCGAAAAACAAAGTGTTGAATCTATTGTCATGAGCTTTCCTTTTCAGGTAAGGCTAAAAAGCGATCGAATCAATAATTTTCGTGTCTATACCCTCGCAGGGATGAAATATGATTTTGACCTGGCCAGCAATTCTGGAGCAAGGAATTCAGACAATATTGTAAAGGTCAACAAAACAGATTATGGCCTTGAGGGAGGAATTGGCTTTCAGTTCTTCTTCCCTTATTTTGTTCTTTCCCCTGAAATCAAATTCAGTTATGGCCTCTCCAACGTGCACAGCCGTGACGAAAGCCTACGCTATTCCAATGTGATTGACAAGATGAACAGCAGGATGATCCTGTTCTCCCTTCATTTTGAAGGTGGCGGAAACAAATAACGGATCAATAATCGTATTCCCTTCTGTGCATGTTCCAGCGAATCCCTGCCGATAACATGGTGTTGTTGGCTTGGCCTCCCATCTTGCGGTAAACCAGGTTGGCATCAAGAAATAGGTTTTCTTTTATTTCGTAGGCAAGCCAGAAACTGGCATTGAGGTTGTTCCTTGGCACGGGTGTTCCAAAAAAATATCCATTCTGTGGAAGGGCCCGGGTATCGTTGTCCAGAAAAATATTGTTACCGAAATTTTTCCTTGCGGTATCCGCCCCAGATTGCCAATAAATGGTCTTGGCTTGCATGTACCATTTGGGCGCTGGCTGAAACTTGAGGATGCCAATGTACTCCTTGATATTGGACATCAATGGGTGCGCAAGGGCCTGGTTGTAGTGTGTATAATTGGCAACCGTGTCAAAATGCGAGTAAGTGAATGGCCTTATCCAGTTCGTTTCCAGTTGAAGGTCCAGGTTTTTGATTCCCAGAACATCAATGTATTTCATCCCAGCCTGGAAGGCCCATTTGTTTCCCCACCAGCCTTTTTTCTCCCTGATGTATTTGGTATAAAATTCATCCAGCATGACTTGTCCATAGAGCTGGACATGCTTTGCCAGATTGGCTTTAGCATCAATGCCAATAAAAGAATTGTCAGGACTTCCGATGTTCAACTCGGCCCCACGGATAAAGATCACTGGGTTCAAGTAACTGAACTCAAAATGATCTTTTCTTCCAAATACCACTCCTTCAAACAAGCCCAATGTCAGCCATTTGGGGGCATTGAAACTGATGTGGTGAATGGAGGCATATTTCTTGGGATAAAGCGAATCGCCTCCCAAGCCATCCCGGGTATACTGGGGCGTGAGCTCCATGATACGGCTCATGTAGTTCAGCTTCCATACCCTCAAATTCATGTTCAGAAAAAGATGGCTGTTGGAGTGATCGCTGATGAACAAACTCCTGTACCCATTTCCAAGAAACATCTTGTCAAATCCAAATTGAAAATTGATGAATTTCGCCGCATTAAAAAACACCGTTCCCCGGGCATCAAAATAATCAAAGCCTGTGCCCTTGAATATCCTGTAACGTCCTGCACCAGGCACGGCCCGGAACCTGTTGACATTGTCCCTCACAAAAACTGGGGGTTTTTCCTGGTTCTCTGTCAGGTAGGCCTGAAATCCAATCTTGCCTCCAATCAAAGAGCGCACCACTGCGCCCCGGGTATTCAGGTAAAGCAGTTCGTCTGTTGCATCATCCTTCATGGCTTGTAACTGAAGTACAGGATTAACAGAAAGGAAAAAATCCTTTTGGTTGACGCCAATCATGTTGGCAGGATCCTTGTAAAAACGATTGAAGACCGGCTTCCTGCTTTTTATAGTGGAAACCCCATTGCTGGTCCATTCCAGGTTGTTCAGCCTTGACCTGTTGATGTTGTACCGGTCTACCCTTGAGAGTACAAGATTGCTGGAGCCTGCCCTGTCCAACGCTGTGGCCCACCATTTTCTGTTGAAGGGTTTGATGAATGAAAAATTCAAGAGGCTATCGTCTTGCAACTTTATCTCCAGACGGTCCAGTAAAATATACTCCTTGGATCCCTGTTGAAAAAGTGCAGACTGTGCATTCACGCAAAAAGGAGCAATAAATATCAGCCCGACTAAAAAGGTTTTGATAATTTGCAGCATAGATTTACCAATACAATAACTCATGTCAAATATTCTAATTAAAAACGTTCAGATTGTAAACGAAGGCAAGATAACCGTGTCAGATATCTTGATTGGCAACCAAAGGATATTGAAAATTGAGCAGGGAATTGACAATAAATATAACGCAAGGGAAATTAACGGTGAAAACAAATACTTATTGCCCGGCGTGATCGATGACCAGGTGCACTTCAGGGAGCCAGGCCTTACCCACAAGGCCAATATCCATTCTGAATCCATTGCAGCAGTTGCTGGCGGAACCACCAGTTTCATGGAAATGCCCAATACCAAACCCCCTGCACTGACCCAGGAATTGCTAGAGGAAAAATATTCCATTGCTTCCAACAGTGCCGTTGCCAACTATTCTTTTTTCATGGGCACTTCCAATGAGAATGCAGAAGAGGTCTTGAAAACAAATGATAAAAAAGAAACTGTTTGTGGTGTGAAGATTTTCATGGGTTCTTCTACTGGCAACATGCTGGTAGACAACCATCTTTCGCTCGACAGAATTTTCAGGGAATCAGAACTGCTGATTGCAACGCATTGTGAGGACGAGCGCATCATCAAATCCAATCTTGAAAAACTGCGCAGCACCAAGTCTGTATTCGAAGCTTCCGATCATCCCATCATCCGTGATACAGAAGCCTGCTTTGAATCTTCACTGATGGCGGTACAGCTGGCCAAAAGAAACAATACAAGGCTCCACATTTTGCATATCTCTACAGCAAAAGAACTGCAACTGTTCACCAACCTCATACCCCTGGAAGAAAAACGCATCACCTCAGAAGTATGCGTGCACCACCTTCATTTTACAGCAGATGATTATGCAACCCTTGGCAACAAGATTAAATGCAATCCCGCCATCAAATCAAAGGAAAACAAGGCAGCCCTCTGGGAGGCTTTGCTGGACGACAGACTGGACATCATTGCAACAGACCATGCCCCGCATGCCATCGATGAAAAATCAGGCGATTATGACCATGCACATGCTGGATTACCATTGGTACAGCATAGCCTTCAATTGATGTTGCACCAATACAAACAGGGCAGGATCAGCCTTGAAAAACTGGTTGAGAAGATGGCGCATGCACCTGCAAAATGTTTTCAGATCAGGGACCGAGGATTCATCCGGGAAGGCTATTTTGCTGACCTGGTTTTGGTTGACCTGAACCAACCGTACACTGCGAGCAAGGAGAACATCCTCTACAAATGCGGCTGGAGTCCGCTTGAAGGCTTTACCTTCCCTGCAACCATTGCCATGACATTTGTCAATGGCTACCCTGTTTATGAAAA
>Ga0222712_10006268_pt1 | contig 11781 bp, 10 predicted proteins | sample C33_657DmetaG_FD_165043 | JGI IMG/M metagenome (GOLD analysis project Ga0222712, IMG submission 165043) | Estuarine water microbial communities from San Francisco Bay, California, United States - C33_657D | ecosystem: Environmental > Aquatic > Marine > Unclassified | place: USA: California... | reverse complement strand
GACGGGGAAACCAATCAACATCGTCAGCACAAGGCCGGCGAACATGATGGGTGCGAAGTTTTCCATAATCATGATCGTGAGTCCTTATTGCACGGGCTTTTCGTAGTGCGTGTCCATTTCATACTTGCCTTGCAAGTAGGACACGCGCTTGATGATTTCGCTCAAACCTTGCAGGAACATCCACGCAAAGCCTAAGGGGAGAAGCAGCATCGCGGGCCAACGAATCAGGCCCCCTGCGTTGCTAGACATTTCGTTGGTCACATACATCTTGACGAACAAAGGAAAACTCAGCCAAGTCAACAGGCCCATCACGGGTAGCAAGAACAAGACCAAGCCAAACAAGTCCACATACACAGGGCCATTGCCTTTGAGCTTGCCGTAAAACAAATCAACACGGACGTGTTCGTTCATTTTGAGCACCAAGGGCGCGCCTAGCATGACCGTGGCTGCGAATAAATACCATTGGATTTCAAGCCAGCCGTTTGAGCTGATGTCGAAGCCATAGCGAATGAATGCATTGCCGGCCGAAATAATGGCCGCAGCGAAAACACCAATAGCTGCCACATGGCCAAATTGCTCACTGACGCGGTCAACGCCCAATGCAAATTTAAGTAGTTTTGACACTGCGTGCCTCCATTTTTTGCCAACCCAAGATGGTAACAAGACTGGAGGGGCTTGCGTGATTGTTCTTTTGAAGTTTTAGGGGCGCAGTTGAAAAAAGTTCAACGTGGGAGGGTCGATTTTTTCTGCCTGCTGAAAGTCCACCAAGGCAGCAGTTGGTTGAGTGATTGCACCAGGCCACTGTCTTGTGGGCGGTAGCCAGGCAGGCTGTTGAGCTGCGTGAACCAAGAGGGGCTTTGCAGCAACCCTCGCAAGGCTTGTGTGGCGGGGGTCTCAAGCGCAGATTTCAGGCAGACCAAGTGGAATTGCTCCTCCACCAAAGGGGAGAAACCGAGGCCTCTTGCGCGGGCGGTGCTCTCAATGCCCAGGCCCACATCACAACGGCCAGAGGCAATGGCTTCGGCCAAGGCGGTGTGAGAGGGTTCTTCGTCTGGCCAGTTGTTGAGATCGGCGAGGTTCAACTGCGCTTGTTGCAGTAAATCATCCAACAGCACCCGGGTCCCTGTCCCTAAGCTGCGTTGCACAAAGCGCGCTTGTGTGCGAACCACATCTGCCAGCGTGTGGAGCTGCAGCGGATTACCCACCGATGTGATCAGGCCTTGAGTTCGCGTTGCAAAGCCAATGATTTTGTGTAGTCCTGGCTGTAAAAGACCTTGATAGGCCTGAGCGGTATGCGAGTGTTTCTCTGGGTGGCTTTGCGTGTGAAAGCCTGCCATGGTGCAGCGACCTTCATTCAAAGCGCGAATCGCATCGACGCTGCCGCAAAACCGCATGTCCAAATGCAAGCCGTGGGTCGCCGCGTGTTCACGCAAGCGGGGCAGGGCGTCATCGTGGCTGGTGTAGAGGGTCAGCACATGGGCATCGGGGTCGAATGCGACTGCAAAGGTCCGCTCCAGATCGGCGCGCAGGGCCTCGAGCTGAGGCGCTAATCGGGCTTGCGTCTGACGCTCTGCCCACATCAGCTTGTCACCAAATTCGGTCAACCGCGCGGACTGGCCTTTTTCCCAAATGATCAACTCATGGCCGAGCACGTCCTCCCAGCGTTTGAGCTCGCCCCAGACGTGGCGGTAGGACAAATCCAGCGCGCGAGCGGCGGCAGAGATTGAGCCGTGTTGGGCCACAGCTTGCAACAACTCCATCAGGGGATGGCTCAGCAATGCCTCATCGCCGCCAGTGCTGGCCTGGCGGTCTGTTTTGTGGCTGAGGGTGTAGTGGAGTTTGACGCTATGCACGGCGTTTCATATGGCAGGGTTATCTGTAGCCGACTACGATAACTGAAGTTTTGATTGATTTATGACGACGTTTGCCGATACATCCCTGACAGCGCTTCGCCTGTTGACTGAATTAGATCCCCTGCTATGGTCCATTGTGGCGCGATCCTTATGGGTCAGTGTGCTGGCGACTTCTATGGCCTGCGTCTTAGGTGTTGTGTTGGGCGCTTGGCTGGGTGTTGCCCGGTTTGCGGGCCGCGATGCCCTGTTGACCGTGCTCAACACGTTTTTGGCTTTGCCGTCGGTGGTGGTGGGCCTGTTGGTTTATTTGCTGTTATCCCGCACCGGTCCTTTGGGCTTTTTGGGGTGGCTTTTCAGCTTGAAGGCCATGGTGCTGGCCCAAGCCTTGTTGGTTCTGCCGGTGGTCACCGCCTTGACCCGCCAATGCGTCGAGGACGCTGAACGCAACCACGGGGAACAACTGCAGTCGCTGGGTGCTAAGCCTTGGTTGCGCAGCGTGCTGTTGGCTTGGGACGAACGGTACGCCTTGCTCACGGTGTTGATTGCGGCTTTTGGCCGCGCTATTTCAGAGGTCGGTGCGGTGATGGTGGTGGGTGGCAACATCGAAGGCTTCACCCGGGTCATGACCACGGCCATCGCCCTTGAAACCAGCAAGGGCGATTTGCCGTTGGCCCTGGCCTTAGGGTGTGTCTTGATGAGCGTGGTGCTGATGCTGAACGTGTGCATCTCTTTGGTGCGGCGCTGGCGCCAACGCATCGATGGCTCAGGCACTGATCCCGTGCAAGGCGTCTTGGTATGAGCGCGGTTCTTCAGTTACAGCAGGTGGGCGTGCAGTTTGGCGCCCACATGGCGCTTAGTGATGTGAGTTTGCAGATTCATGCCGGTGAGCGTGTGGCTTTGGTCGGGGCGAACGGATGTGGCAAAAGTACCTTGTTGCGTGCAGCGCATGGCTTGCTGAAGGTATCCAAGGGCCAAGTCAAGGCGTCCCCTGATGCGCACCAAGCCATGGTGTTTCAACGTCCGCATATGTTGCGAACCTCCGTGCTGCGCTTTGTGGCGTGGGGTCTGTGGTTGCAAGGTGCCGCTTGGCGCGATGCGCTGGTGCGTGCAGAGCAGGCCTTGGCCCATACAGGTTTGCAAGATTTGGCAGCGCGATCTGCACGCACCCTATCTGGCGGGCAGCAGCAGCGTTTGGCATTGGCACGCGCGTGGGCCGTACAGCCTAATTTTGTCCTGTTGGATGAACCCACCTCGAGCTTAGATCCCCACGCCAAGCGTGAGGTGGAGCGCTTGTTGCACGAATGGGTGGCGCAAGTCCCAGTCACGCTGCTGTTCAGCAGCCATAACTTAGGTCAAGTCAAGCGCTTGGCCACGCGGGTGATTTATCTAGAAGCTGGCCGCGTGCTGGCTGATTTGCCCGTAGATGATTTTTTTAATAGCCCCTTAGGAGAAACACATCCTGAGGCTCATTTATTTCTTAAAGGAGAGTTGGGATGACACGTCGCACACATTTGTTCTCATTGGCCGGTTTGCTAGCGGTAGCTTTGACACTGGGCACCAGCGCTGCACAGGCCCAAGCGCCAAGCATCGTCATGGCGTCCACCACGTCGACCGAGCAGTCGGGCTTGTTTAGCCATTTGCTGCCCGCCTTCAAACAAGCCACGGGTATTGACATCAAGGTGGTGGCCCTGGGCACTGGCCAAGCCTTGGACACAGGCCGCCGTGGGGACGCCGATGTGCTGTTTGTGCACGACCAAGCGGCTGAAGAAAAGTTTGTGGCGGACGGCTTTGGTGTCAAACGATTCCCTGTGATGTACAACGATTTTGTTTTGGTGGGCCCTGCCAATGACCCCGCCAAAGCGCGTGGCAAAGACATCGTGGCAGCCTTGCAAAAAGTCGCTAGCGCGCAAGCAGGCTTCATCTCACGCGGTGACAAAAGTGGCACGCATGCCGCTGAGTTGCGTTATTGGAAACAAGCGGGCTTAGAAAACAAAGGCTCTGGCTACAAAGAGTGCGGCTGTGGCATGGGGCCTGCTTTGAACATGGGCTCATCCACGGGCGCTTATGTGTTGACTGACCGTGGCACCTGGTTGAACTTCAAAAACCGCCAAGATTTGCAAATCTTGGTTGAGGGCGATAAAAGCTTGTTCAACCAATATGGCGTGATGGTGGTGAACCCTGCCAAGCACCCGCATGTCAAAACCGACTTGGCTCAAAAGTTTGTGGATTGGGTCATTTCGCCTGCCGGTCAAGCGTCGATCAATGGCTACAAAATCGGCGGTGAACAACTCTTCTTTGCCAACGCGAGCAGATAAAGCTAGTGGGTGCTCTTGCGCATGGCGCACTGGCTAAGATAGTGCACATGACACCTGAGCGCTTGATGTCCATGCCCCTGCGCAATGCCGATGAGGCCCGCGAGATGCTGGCGGAGGGGCTAGCTTATGTGTCACGGTACAAGGTAGCAATGCGAGCGCCGCCGCCTGAACCCACCACCTGTTGTGGTCGCGGTTGCAATGGCTGTGTGTGGGAGGGTTATTTAAGTGCGGCCCACTATTGGCGTGAGGAGTTGCTTACTTGTCCACGCCCATCACCGCATCAGGCAGATACGTGACGATTTGCGGGAACACGGTGATCAAGACAATACAGACCACCAAGCAAGCAAAAAACGGAATAGCGGCTCTGGCGATGGTGTTGCTGTCTTTGCCCGTCATGTTTTGCAGCACAAAGAGATTGAATCCCACAGGTGGCGTGACTTCGGCAATCTCTACCAACAGCACGATGAAGATGCCAAACCAGACCAAGTCGAACCCTGCTTTTTGAATCATGGGCAGCACCACTGCGCTGGTGAGCACGATCATGCTGATCCCGTCCAAGGCGGTGCCCAAGATCAAATACACCACCGTCAAGACAGCGATCAACGCCAGCGGGGACAACTGCATGCTGTTCACCCATTCCGCGAGTTCACGCGGAATACCTGTGAAGGCCATGGTCTTGGTCAGAAACGCAGCACCCGCCAAAATAAACATGATCATGCAACTAGAGCGAGTCGTCCCCATCAGGCCCTCGCAGAAATTGGACCATGTCAAGCTACGGCTCCAAGCCGCCAAGGCCAGCGCACCCACCACGCCATAGGCCGCGCATTCAGTGGCGGTGGCATAGCCTGCAATCAATACCCAGCAGACAAACACAATCAATGCACCACAGGGAATCAGGCTGCGGGAGAGTTTGATTTTTTCCCAAAATGTGGTCGGCGCATCGGGGGGCGGCACTTGGTCGGGGTGGCGCAAGCTCCACCACATGATGTAACCACTGAACAGTGCCATCAAGAGCAGGCCGGGTAGAAAACCCGCCAGAAAGATACGAATGATGGAGGCGTCGGCAGCCACAGCATATACCACCATGGTGATGGACGGCGGAATCAAAATACCCAAGGTTCCCGCTGTGGCCAAGGAGCCCAAGGCTAATTTTTCGCTGTAGCCGCGCTTGAGCAATTCAGGTAAGGCTACTTTGCTGATGGTGGCGCAGGTTGCGGCCGATGAGCCTGAGACGGAGCCGAAAATACCGCATCCCAAAATGGTGGTGTGCATCAAACGACCGGGGACTCGGTTGAGCCATGGACGCAGGCCTTCAAACATTTCCTCGCTCAGCTTGGTGCGAAACAAAATCTCGCCCATCCAAATGAACAAAGGCAAGGCGGCCAGCTCCCAGCTGGCATTGCTTTCCCAAAACGCGCTGAACAAATTCTTGCCAGGTTGCGTGTCCGTGAAGAACGCTTGCCCGACCCAGCCGCAAATAGCCAGCGTCATGGCGATCCATACGCCACCGGACAGCAAGAGGAGCATGATGAACAGCAACAAGCCGCCGATGAGAAGAATATCCATAGCGCCTTGGGCTTAAACGTCAGAAGAAAAATCGCCGCGTGCGTGTCGCTCCTGCACCTCACGTACGTAGGTGGGGGTGTGGCCGAGCAGCACCAACACCAGTTCATCGAGCACCGCTACCAGTAGCAGCACCGAGCCGATGGCAAAGCTCATCTGCGGTATCCACATAGGGATCGCCAACAGGCCTTGCGCCACGTCGTTGAATTCCCAGCTCTCATAAGTGAACTTACAGGCCCACCAAGCCAGATACGACACCGCGACCGAGGCCACGCACAAGGCAATGAGCTCAAGTCGTTTTCGCCATGCGGCAGATACTGAATCGAGCAGCAAGGTCACGCGCACGAAGTCGCCATGCTTGAAAGCGTGTGGCATAGCAAAAAATGCCGCCGCCGCACAAAACCAAGACACCACATCATTGACCGCACCCGTGCGCACGCTGAACTCACGCAGGATGCTCTGGCCGACCATCAAGACGCAAATCAAGGCAATGAAAAGGGCCCCCAGGGCCCCCGCGCCAAGGTAGAGCCGATCAAGGAATCGGCGCATTATTTTTTGCCAGCTTTGGCAGGTGCCGACTTGGTGTAGGCCGCGATGATGGCATCACCGTCCGCACCGGCTTTCTTTTGCCAGTCCGTCAACATGATGCTGCCGACTTGGCGCATATCGTCCATCAACTTGGTGCTGGGTGTGACAACTTTCATGCCTTTTTCACCCAAGGCCTTTTTGTAAAAACCGTCTTTTTCAGCGCTGACTTTCCAACCGCGTGTTTCTGCTTCGGCCGCCATTTTGGTCAGGCTGGCTTGTGTGGCAGGGTCGAGGGCATCAAAGGCTCTTTTGTTCACAATCACCGCGTTCTTGGGAAGCCAAGCTTGCGTGTCGTAGAAGTACTTCAAGCTCTCGTAGGTTTTGGTGTCAAAACCTGTAGAACCAGAGCTCATGTAACTTTCCACCACACCGGTAGCCAGGGCTTGGGACAGTTCTGCAGCTTGGATGGTGACGGGTTGGGCACCAATGAGTTCTGCAATCTTGGCCGTGGCGGGGCTGTAGGCGCGCCACTTGATACCGCGCAAATCCGCTACCGAGTTGATTTCTTTCTTGGTAAAGATGCCTTGTGAAGGCCAAGCTACGGCATACAACAACTTCATGCCTTGGGCAGCCAAGACTTTTTCGAGCACGGGTTTTTGTGCGTCATACAAGCGCTTGGAGTCAGCATAGCTGGTAGCCAAAAACGGAATGCCGTCAGTGCCAAAAATGGGGTTCTCGTTTTCAAAGTTCACCAGAAGCACTTCACCGATTTGCGCTTGACCACCTTGCACAGCACGCTTGATTTCGTTGGCTTTGAACAAGGATGCATTGGCGTGGACGGTGATCTTGAGCTTCCCCGCGGTAGCTGCGTCCACGTCTTTGGCGAATTGGATCAAATTCTCGGAATGAAAGTTGGTGGCCGGATAGGCCGCAGGCAGATCCCATTTGGTTTGGGCGAAGGCGTGGCCTGCGAATAAGGATAGGGTCAGTGCGGTGAGTGTGAAGTGACGACGTTGCATAAAAACTCCTAATCAGGTGGTTGGAAAGACCAATTTCTAAGGTCTGACTATAACGAACACGGCGTGGCCTTTTTGAAGTGCTATGCCAGTGTCAAAATCCTCGCATGAATGCAATCAACATCCCTGATAAGTGGCAGTTTTGGATTGACCGAGGCGGCACCTTCACCGACATCGTGGCCAAGCGTCCTGACGGCAGTTTGGTCACCCATAAGTTGCTGTCCGAAAACCCAGAGCAATACCGAGACGCTGCCGTGGCAGGTATTCGCCATCTCTTGGGGCTGCAGCCAGGACAAGTGATTTCGGCAGACCTTGTGGCGTGCGTGAAGATGGGCACCACGGTCGCGACCAATGCCTTGCTCGAGCGCAAAGGCGAGCCCACACTGTTGGTGACAACCCAAGGCTTTAGGGATGCCCTGCGCATCGCCTATCAAAACCGCCCACGCTTGTTTGATCGCCACATCGTGTTGCCCGAGTTGTTGTATCAAGAGGTGATTGAAGCGCAAGAGCGTGTCGGTGCCCATGGTGAGTTGGTTCAGGATTTGGACCAAGCGCATTTGCGTGCTGAATTGCAGGCGGCATTTGCGCGCGGCTTACGCAGTGTGGCGGTGGTGTTCATGCATGGTTACCGTTACACAGCGCATGAGCAAGCGGCGGCTGATTTGGCGCGCGAACTGGGCTTCACCCAAGTCAGCACCTCGCATGAAACCAGTCCGATGATGAAGTTTGTCAGCCGTGGGGACACCACGGTTGTCGATGCCTACTTATCGCCTATCTTGCGCCGTTATGTGGACCAAGTGGCTGCGGAGATGCCGGGCGTCAAACTGTTTTTCATGCAGTCCTCAGGCGGCTTGACCGATGCCCATGTGTTCCAAGGCAAAGACGCTATTTTGTCGGGTCCGGCAGGGGGCATTGTGGGCATGGCGCGCACGGCAGAGTTGGCTCAAACCGAGGAAAACACCGAGGTGGGTGTTCAAGTGATTGGTTTTGACATGGGCGGCACCTCCACCGATGTGTCCCATTACGCCGGGGAGTTTGAGCGTGAGTTTGAAACCCAGGTGGCTGGGGTGCGCATGCGTGCGCCCATGATGAGCATCCACACCGTGGCTTCAGGCGGGGGGTCGATTTTGAGTTTTGATGGGGCACGTTTGCGCGTCGGCCCGCAGAGCGCGGGTGCGAACCCCGGACCTGCCAGTTACCGTCGTGGCGGGCCTCTGACCGTGACCGATGCCAATGTGATGTTGGGCAAGGTGCAACCCGCTTACTTCCCCAAGGTGTTTGGCCCGCAGGCGGATGAACTCTTGGACCATGAAGTGGTCGCACAGCGATTTGGGGTTTTGGCACAAGACATGCAGCGCAGCCCCGAATCAGTGGCCGAAGGTTTTGTGCAAATCGCTGTGCAACAAATGGCCAATGCCATCAAAAAGATTTCGGTGGCGCGCGGCTATGACGTGACCCGCTACACCTTGCAGTGCTTTGGTGGCGCAGGGGGTCAACATGCCTGTTTGGTAGCCGACGCTTTGGGTATGACCCGTGTGTTGGTTCACCCCTTGGCGGGCGTTTTGTCTGCCTATGGCATGGGGCTGGCTGACCAGAACGTGATTCGCGAACAAGCCATTGAGCTGCCGTTGCTGGCCGACAACATGGTGGCCCTGACCCAAACCTTGACGACCCTGGAAGCCGCGGCTAGGGCGGAGCTGTTGCAGCAACAAGCGTCTGAAGGGACGGTGTCGGTGCGCCGCAGCGTACATGTGCGCTACCAAGGCAGCGATTCGGCCTTGCGTGTGCCCATGGGCGAGCTGACAGACATCGTGGGTGGCTTTGAAGCGGCTTATCGCCAACGCTTTGCGTTCTTGATGACGGGCAAGGCCATGGTGGTGGAGGCGGTGTCAGTTGAAGTGCTGTTGGCGGGTGATCTACCGCGTGAGCAGCGTCAGTCAATTCACGCTCCCCGTGATGTGCCCCGCCGTGACACCGTTCGGATGTATGCCGACGGTGCTTGGCACAACGCCGCTTTGGTGGTGCGCGAGGACATGCAAGCGGGCGACGTGGTAGCTGGCCCTGCCATCGTGGCCGAGAAAAATGCCACCACCGTGATTGAACCCGGCTGGCAAGCCCGCCTGACAGCGCTCGACCACTTGGTCTTGACACGTCATCAGCTGCGTGCTGTGCGCTACGCCGTGGGCACGCAGGTTGATCCAGTTCTGTTGGAAGTGTTCAACAATCTGTTCATGAACATTGCCGAGCAAATGGGTTTGCAACTGCAAAACACGGCGCATTCGGTCAACATCAAAGAACGGCTGGACTTTTCATGCGCGTTGTTTAACGCACAAGGGCATTTGATTGCCAATGCGCCACACATGCCTGTGCATTTGGGGTCGATGGGCGAGAGCATCAAAACCGTGATCCGCGAGAACGCAAGCACCATGGCACCTGGCCATGTGTATGTGCTGAACGACCCTTACCACGGGGGCACGCATTTGCCAGACATCACGGTGATCACGCCGGTTTACTTAGGCGATCTCGCTGAGCCTAGTTTTTATGTAGGCTCTCGCGGACACCATGCCGACATTGGCGGCATCACGCCGGGCTCGATGCCACCTTTTTCTACCCGCATTGAGGAAGAAGGTGTGCAGTTGAACAACGTTTTATTGGTCGAGCGCGGCGAGTTACGCGAAGCCGAGATGCTACGTTTGTTGCAAAGCGGTGACTATCCCAGTCGCAACCCCGCACAAAACATGGCGGATTTGAAAGCACAAATCGCCGCCAATGAAAAAGGTGTGCAAGAACTGCGCAAGATGGTGGCGCAGTTTGGCTTAGACATGGTGCAAGCCTATATGGGCCATGTGCAAGACAACGCGGAAGAGGCGGTGCGACGCGTCATCACCCGTTTGAAAGATGGCCAGTTCACGCTCCCCTTGGACAACGGCGCACAGATTCAGGTGGCGATCCGTGTGGATGTCGCTGCGCGAACGGCTGAGATTGACTTCAGTGGCACATCGGTGCAGCAACCCAACAACTTCAATGCACCCACCGCCGTGTGCATGGCCGCCGTGTTGTATGTGTTTCGTAGTTTGGTGGATGACGACATCCCCCTCAATGCGGGTTGCTTGAAGCCCTTGCAGGTCATCATCCCCACGGGTTCTATGCTCAACCCCAACCCACCCGCATCGGTGGTGGCGGGTAATGTGGAGACGTCAACTTGCATCACCAATGCCTTGTTTGGTGCGCTCGGCGTGATGGCGGGCAGTCAACCCACGATGAACAATTTCACCTTTGGTAATGCACGCTATCAGTATTACGAAACCATTTCAGGCGGCAGCGGTGCGGGGGTGGAGTTGGATGCAGCGGGCCACGTCACTGGAGGCTTTAACGGAACCAGCGTGGTGCAAACCCACATGACCAACTCGCGCTTAACGGACCCTGAGATTTTGGAGTTTCGTTTCCCCGTGCGATTACAGAGTTATGCCATCCGAGAGGGTTCGGGGGGCGCTGGGCGCTGGCGTGGCGGCGATGGCGGTGTGCGTCGCCTTGAATTCTTGGAGCCCATGACGGCCAGTGTGTTGTCGAACGGGCGGATTTATCCAGCCTTTGGCGCTGCAGGCGGGCAACCGGGCGCACTGGGTATCAATCGTGTGGTGCGTGTAGATGGTCGTGTGGAGGATTTGGGACACATCGGCCAAGCCGAGATGGACGTGGGCGATGTGTTTGAAATTCACACCCCTGGTGGAGGTGGTTACGGCACTTGAAAGAAACTTCAAGGCTTCAAGGGGTGCCCATTCACCGTCAAGCCTTGATCTGAGAATTCCTTCGCCTTGGCTCGTCCCACGCCTGAGACGCGCTGCATCAAATCCGCCCAACTTTTAAACGGCGCCTCTGTCCTCGCCTTGAGCACCTTGGCACTCAAGGAAGGCCCCATGCCTTTGAGGCTATCGAGCTCAGCTTGGTTGGCTTGGTTGATCTCTAGCGCGAAAGCCGCCTGGCTGGCACACAGCAGCACCCACAAGAGAGGTGCTCGCCAGTGTTTCAAGTTGTATTCCTTACCGGCTCAAGGTAGCCATGTATTGCGTGACGCCTGTTTGCACATCGGCAAAGGCGTGGTCACAACCGCTGGCGCGTAGGTTCGTCAGGTCGGCTTGGGTGTAGCACTGGTATTTGCCACGCAGTGCATCGGGGAAGGGCACGTACTCGATCAAGCCTGCTTGAGCTGCGCCAGCTAGGTCGAGCGCCGCTTCGCCTTTGTTGGCGCGCATGGCGTTGACCACTGACAAGGCCACATCGTTGAAGGGCTGTGCGCGGCCTGAGCCGAGGTTGAAGATGCCAGACTTGTCGGGGTTGTCTAAGAACCACAGGTTCACGGCCACCACGTCGTCGATGAAGACGAAGTCGCGCATTTGCGCACCTTGGGCGTAGCCACCGTATTCGCCAAAGAGCTTGACCTTGCCTTCTGCGTTGAATTGGTTGAACTGGTGAAACGCTACGCTGGCCATGCGACCTTTGTGCTGT
>Ga0222712_10006267_pt1 | contig 11781 bp, 12 predicted proteins | sample C33_657DmetaG_FD_165043 | JGI IMG/M metagenome (GOLD analysis project Ga0222712, IMG submission 165043) | Estuarine water microbial communities from San Francisco Bay, California, United States - C33_657D | ecosystem: Environmental > Aquatic > Marine > Unclassified | place: USA: California... | reverse complement strand
GTGCACCATATGTGATTACCTTAGATAATATGAGTAATGCTTTGTTTTTGGCGTTGTATTATGAAAAAAACGTTAAAAAAAGTATTACTGACGATAAAGTAGGAATTCCTTGTAGAACATATCCTTCGGTTCCGTGTGAGATTATTCATGCGGGTCTTAAAGTTAATTTTGAACCTGTTGAAGGTAAAACAATTAAAGGTATGTACCAACTCAAGGGAAGTAATGTTTGGGACTCGGCGTTAAGTTTTACTGCCGATATGTATAAACAAAACCAACACATTTGTGTTTCATTTACAGGTCCTTACAAACATTTCAAATTAAGTAAAGGTGGTGCAATATTGACAGATAGTCTTGAGGCGTATCATTGGTTTAAAAGAGCAAGATATAGTGGAAGACGTGAATGTTCATATCATGACGATTACTTAGATATGATAGGGTGGAACTTCTATATGATGCCTGAGTTGGCCGCAAGAGGATTACTTCTTATGAACCAATTCTACAATCTTGATGGTAGTAAAAAACATAACGAGGATTTGGAATTACCATATCCTGATTTATCAAAGTTTGATGTTTATAAACAATGAAAAAAGCTTTGATTGGTTATGGTGGTCACGCTCGTGAAGTTATGGCCCAAATGGGTTTTAAATTAACGTGTTTTGTTGATGATGAATTTGTAACTAAAGATTGTTTACCGTTATCAAAATTTGACCCGAATAATTATGTTGTAATGGTGGCAATTGCAAATCCACAAGATAGATTTAATATGGTTAATAAATTACCAAAAGAAACCAAATATTTTACATTTATTCATCCAACAGCATTAATAATGAATGATGTTGAAATTGGTATTGGTAGTTTTATTGGTGCTTATTCAATATTAACAACAAATATTAAAATTGGTTCACACACATTATTAAACCGTTCAAATCATATTGGACATGATTGCATTGTGGGTGATTATTTTAGCGCGATGCCAGGTTCTATTGTTTCAGGAAATGTAAATATTGGTAACAATGTTTATTTAGGAACAAACTCATCAATACGAGAAAAAATAAATATTACAGATAACACAATAATTGGGTTAAATACGGGTATTGTTAAATCAATTAATAAAAGTGGTACTTATATAGGTTGTTCAACTAAAAAAATAAATATAATATGAAAAATAAAATAGATTTATTTAAAGTTTTTATGTCTCCAACAGCTTCCGAAGAAGTTGGTAAAGTTTTAAATAGTGGATACATTGGACAGGGTCCAAAAGTTGATGAATTTGAAAATAAATTAAAAACCCTATTTAATCACGATTATGTTGCAACGGTAAATGCCGGTACATCCGCACTACATTTAGCATTAAGACTACTTAAAAATCCTAATGAAAAAAAAATAATTTATCATGGGGCAGCAAGTTATAATTCATATTGGCCAGGTCTTGATGATGGTGATGAAGTATTGGCCACTCCAATGACATGTACCGCATCTAATTGGCCAATTTTGGCAAACAATTTAAAAATTAAATGGGTTGACATTGACCCAACAACTTTAAATATGGATTTAGACGACTTATCTCGTAAAATTACCCCAAAAACTAAAGTTATAATGTTGGTACATTGGGGTGGGTATCCAAATGATTTAGATAAAATTAAACAAATTCAAGAAGACTCTTTAAAAAGATTTGGATTTAAACCTGCCGTTATTGAAGATGGTGCACATTCTTTTGGTTCTGAATATAAAGGTAAGATGATTGGTAGTCATGGAAATTTAACTATGTTTTCATTACAAGCAATTAAACATATTACATCAATAGATGGTGGTTTATTATTGTCACCACATAAAGAATTACATAGAAGAACAAAGTTACTTAGATGGTATGGTATTGATAGAGATGGTGATAGAAAAGACTTTAGATGTGAGGCAGATGTTGAGGAGTGGGGTTATAAATTTCACATGAACGATGTTTGTGCAACAGTAGGAATTGAAAATTTAAAACATTTCAAAGAAATTGTTAGTAAACATAGAGATAACGCATTATTTTATGATAAAGAATTAATTGACGTTTCTGGTGTTACTTTATTAAAAAGAGAAACAGGACATAATTCAGCATTTTGGATATACTCTATGCTTGTGGAAAACAGAGATGGTTTTTATAAATGGATGGATGAATGTGGGATATCAGTTTCTCAAGTACATGAAAGAAATGATAAACATACCTGTGTCCAAGAGTTTAAAACTTCACTACCTTCATTAGATAAAACAATTGGTAAAATAGTTTCAATACCTGTCGGATGGTGGGTTACACCTGAACAACGTAAATATATTGTTGATTGTATTAAAAAAGGGTGGTAATATGGTAAAATTAATCCCATTATCAAAAGAACATTTGAGTTTTTTATTAGAAGTTAGAAATCATGAAACAACTAAATATAATTTAGAAAATAATAGTGTGTTTAATTTAGAACAATGTCAAAAATGGTTTGAGACTTTAAAATATTCATGGTATATCATACTAAATGATGATATTCCTGTTGGTTATATTAGAACTAATGGGAGTGAAATTGGTTGTGACATTCATCCAAATCATAGAAGAAATGGTTATGCCAAAACCGCATATAATTTAATCCTTAAAAAAATGAATTTTGCATCTTTATGGGTGTTTGAAGATAATTTTGCAAAAAAACTTTATCAAGATTTAGGTTTTAAAACAAATGGTGAAGAAAAAATAATTAGAGATAGAAAATATATTAAAATGATTTATATTAATGAATAATAAATATGGAAAACAAATGTCTTTTAATTATTTGCGCACACGTTGATTCAGAATTAAAAAAGAATTTTTTAATTGAAAATTTAAAGGAATTACAGAATGAAAACATTGATGTGTGTTTATCTACACATTCAACAATGTTTTTAGATGAACTATCTAATTTTGTAAATTATGTAGTATATGATAATAATAACCATTTAATCACTAAACAAGATTATATCAATAATTCTGATTTAATAGATTCTTCAAAATTATCGTGTTTTGATGTTTTCAACCTCAAACATTCAGTAACACATGATTTATTTTCAGTGATTGATAACATACCTGACTCCCCACATTCTAGGTCAGCTTTGTCACTTTTTAAAAATGGATTAATTATTGCAAAATCAAATTTATATAAATGGGTTGTTTATTTGGAATATGATATTCAAAAACCAAAATTAGGATTTAAAAATCTTATTGAAACAAAAATAGATTTATTAACAAAACTGAACAAAAAATGTTTTTATTATTCACATGATTTTAAAAAATTTTTATGGGGTGGTTTTTTTATTTGTGATGTAGAAACAATTTGTAAAAATTTAAAATTTTTTAAAACTGATTGGAATTCTAAAAGAGATTGGATTAAAAATTGGAGATTAGGTTTTTTTGAATCAATTATTAAACATGTATTTGAAGAAACCTATTCTTTAGAAGAAATTGAAAAAAAAATAATTACTGAAGAATGTTATAATATATGGAATATTAATTCGTACCATGAATTAAACAATTTTACATTTAATCAATCTTTAAATATTGAAAATATTAAAAACAAATTAAATTTAACAATTGGGATTTATCCGTATTTTAACAATGATTTTAAATTAACATTTTATGTTTTTAATACAAATAATTTTACAATTAATATTAATAATATCATTATTAAAAATAATGATAATGTATTATTAGATATTTTATGTTTACCAATAAATGTTGGTGGTTGGTTTATAAAACAAATACCTATTACCAGTTATGATGATATGTTATATTTTACTTATGATGTATCTGCAAACAATAAAATATTAACATTTTCAGAAAATTTTAATTTAAAATATATTAAAAATATTTATAACAATTTATCAAGAATAGAATTTAAAAAATGAAAGTAAGTGTTATTATACCATGTTATAATTTTGGTGAATTTATTGAACAATCAATATTATCAGCAGTGAATCAAATTACAAATTTTGATTATGAAATTTTAGTTAGAGACGATTTTTCAACGGATTACTCTCAGGTAAACATTGAGCGAGTTAGTTTTTATCATCCTAAAGTAAAGTATTATAAACCAACAGAAAATTTAGGGTTTTGTAAAAACATATCATTTTTAATTTCAGAATCCAAAGGTGAATATATTGCTTATTTAGATGGTGATGATTATTTTACCGACCCACACAAACTACAAAAACAAGTAGATTTTTTAGATAATAATCCTGATTATGTAATGACATTTACAGGATATTGGGGTAGGGAACCTAATGGTGGTTACGCCCCTGACTCAACACCTGGATGGCTTGGTTTAATTGGTTTTGAAAATAATGATGTGAGTACAAAAGATTTGTTAATTACCAATAATGTTACATTTGGTAGGATGTTTAAAAACATAAAAAACATTGTAAAAGATTGGATGATGAATTTACCTTATTTTGATTGGCCATTAAATTATGAATTATCAAGGCACGGTAAAATAAAATTCTTGGATTACCCTATGGGTGTCTATAGATACCATAATAATAGTGTTTTTAGTTTATTACCACGTGATGAAAGAGAAAAAACATCTTTATTTGTAAAAGAGAAAATTTTAGAAAAACATTTAGAATATGAAAACAATTAATATTAACGGTAAAGACTACAATATGTCATCACCAACGAGTGAAGAATATAAAAAACAATACGTTGAATCTTTTGGCGATGTTTATGTTGAAGACAAAAACAACGATATAATAATTAAAACAAAATCACATAGTGTTGATGGGTTTTATTTTGAGATAGAGTCTAATGTTGATGAATATTTTGACGTTGAATTTTTTGACGGTTCAACACCAATATACAGTACAAAATTAAAGTCTGGAATGTACTCATCTCTTAGTAGAAAATACTACACCAAATGGAAAACTAAAATTTCATTAGGTGAAATTGTAATTGAACCTGAATTTGATATTACAGAATCAAGAGTTTTTATTGTATTTGAATCAAGTTCATTAGGTGACACAATTGCTTGGATGCCGTATTGTGAGGAGTTTAGAAAAAAACATAATTGTGATGTTATTGTTTCAACATTTAGAAATGATATGTTCAAAAATCTTTATCCAAATATAGAATTTGTTGAACGTGGTTCAGTTGTTAATAACATTAAGGCACTATACAGATTAGGTTGGTTTTACGATAAAGATAAAGAACCTATATTACCAAGCACAATACCACTACAAAAATCAGCAACAAATATATTAGGTTTAGATTATGAAGAAATTCATTCAAAAATATATTTTGAACCAAAAGAAAGACCGTACTCTGAAAAATACATTTGTATTGCCCCCAGTTCAACTGCAGGTTGTAAATTATGGAATAACCCAACAGGTTGGTTAGAATTAACCAAATACCTTTCAAATAAAGGATATAAGATTATTAACATATCTAAAGATGGTGAACAAATTGAAGGTGTGGAAAACATAGATGACGATTCTATGGAAAACACAAAAAATGTAATATTCCATAGTGAATTTGTCATTGGTTTATCAAGTGGTTTATCTTGGTTAAGTTGGGCTTTGGATAAACATGTTGTTATGATTTCTAACTTTACAGAACCTGACCATGAATTCACAATTAACTGTACAAGAATAACTAACCCATCTGTATGTAACGGATGCTGGAATAATCCCAAATTTAAATTTGATAAAGGTGATTGGTATTGGTGTCCTGAACACAAAGGAACTGAAAGACAATTTGAGTGTCATAAATCAATTACCGCAGATATGGTAATTAACCAAATTCAACATTTATTATAATATGAAAACAGTTTGTATACACTTATTATCAAATTCAATGGGTGATACCATTGCAAGTACTCCATATGTTTCTGAGTATCAAAAGAAACATGATGTTAATGTTATCTTTAACATTAATGACCCATACATTTTTTTATTAAACGAATGTTATGAAAATATCCAATTTGTTGGTAGGAATGATATTGTTGAGTATGATGAAAAAATAGATATTGATTATATTTTTAATAAAAGTATTCAAGGTGGTTATGCTGAACAATTAGGGTTTGAGAATCCTCCATATATTCGTCCTGTTGTTTCAATACCAGAACTATTAAGACCAATTAAAAACAAATACATTGCTCTTGGTGTACACTCAACGTGTCAAATAAAATATTGGAACCATCCAAATGGTCTTATATCTCAAGGTGACTCAACAAACTGGAATGAATTATCTGCTATGTTAAGAAAACGTGGGTACACACCAGTTACTGTAGAAAAAGATGAAATGTACGGTATTCCACCACATTTTAATGGTGTACCATCAAAATCAAATAAACAATTAAATAAAACATTATTAGACGCAATTAATATAATTAACCACTCAGAATTTTATATTGGTTTATCATCAGGAATGTCTTGGATTGCACATGCATTGGGTAAAAAAGTTGTTATGATTTCAAATTTTACCGAAGATTGGAATGAGTTTGACTTATCGTTAGATGATTATATTAGAATCACTAATAAATCTGTTTGTCATGGTTGTTGGAATAAGATTAATGTTGACCACTCTTTTGATAAACATGATTGGTATTGGTGTCCATTACACAAAAACACTGAAAGACAATTTGAATGTCATAAATCAATAACACCAGAAATAGTATTTGAAAAAATAAAAAATTGGTTATAATTAAAATTATGAATATAGAAGTATCACACGGAGAAATTGTTGATAAGTTAACAATCCTTCAAATTAAAAAAGAAAACATTACTGATTCAATTAAATTGGATAACATTGTAAAAGAATATAATTATCTTTTATCTGTAGTTGAAAACGATTTAGGTATTTCAACAGAATCACCTGAGTATTTGGAATTATTATCTATTAATAAAGAACTTTGGGTTATTGAAGATGATATTAGAGATAAAGAAAGACTAAAAGAATTTGATGATGACTTTATTAAATTGGCTAGAGCAGTGTATTACACAAACGATGTTAGAGCAAAAATTAAAAAGGAAATAAACCTAAAATATAGTTCAGGTTTTATTGAAGAAAAAAGTTATCAAAGTTATTAAAGTCGGATTTATTCCGACTTTTTTTATGATGTGCATCTAGCACCTTTACTGTGTGAACCTCCTGGTGGGTCTTGAACGCTGTCAACTAAAGCACAAACTTGTACACTTCCTGCGGATGGTACATCGGCGGTTTGTGCAGTATTAAAACAATCAGTATAACTAAATTGTATGTCTGGTTGAGGTGGGAAAGGTGGGTTATTATTGTTTAAATTATAGGTATAACAAATATTTAATTGTATTCCATTGAGTTTCTTACCTGTCACCCAAGTAACACCATTAACTTTTGATGTTTCTGAAATTTCAATACCATTTATTTTCCAAGGCATACATTAAAATATTTTGAGTATATAATTTTTTTAGCAAAATTTATTAAATTTTACACTTAATAAATAGTTTTAATAATTCTTTAGTATAAAAAATTTGAATTGATTATAACTCATTGTTAGAAATTGTTAGTATATTTATACAATATCATTTGAATGGTCAAAATCTTCCCACTCCAAATTGACGTAAAAATCTTGTAAATCAGTCAATTTAATTTGTAGTATTGGTGAATCTATTGGTAATATTTGATTAAAGTAATTTGACATAATACTTTCAACAACATATTTGTTATCATTTGTTTGTCTAACAAACAAATATAATTTTTCAGGTATTAATACCATTTCATTATATTGATTATAAAAATCAACATCTACCTCAATAAAATCATAGGTTATATCAAATAATTGCGGAAATTCATTTAATGTGTTTGGGTCAGCAACTAACATGCCGTTCAATGTTCTAACCGAATAAAGTTTTGTAACCTCATCACCAAAAAATTGGTAATTATTAAAAAATGTTTGTGTTAAATTAATGTATTGAGCCATATTATCTACCTAAAATAGTATTGTAAGTTGTTATTAATGTAGTCATAGCTTGTAATTGACCATCAGTAAGAGCTGGACCCATAAATACAAAATTTAATGTTCCACTAAAGAAATTACCTGCGGTGTTTCCAACTTGGGTACCCCATGAATTTGTTGCTCCAACATACCAAATTGGTGATGGGTCATAAGATGTTGTTGACATAACCGAAGGTCCTGATATTGCGGAGCCTGCGATATTTGTAATATAAAATCCCATATCAGAAGCCGTTCCTGAATTACCTCTTCTAGAACCAACTCTAACACCATTTAATTGGGCTGTTGATAGTAAACGAAATCTACTTGTATTGTCAGTATCTACACTGCAATCTAACTGATTATCACCACTAGAAAATATTGAAATAGTATCTCTTCTAAATGGTGTCGCGGTCCAAGAAATCGTTACTTTACCCGCACCACCAGCACCACCGGCTCTGTTATTTCCCACAGTTGTGGAACCAGCACCACCTCCACCACCACCGCCAGCGGTACCTGGATTTCCTGCGGTTGCACCGGCACCAGTAGTAACACCAACACCTCCCGAACCTCCTGTAACACCTCCTGTTGGTGCGGTACCTCCAGCACCTCCCGAAGTATTGTTTGGTGTTGCACCCGCATTACCGTTTGCCGTAGTACCCGCAGAACTTCCACCTCCACCACCACCACGACCTGCGTTTGTACCACCCGCAGCTCCCGTACCACCATTAAATGTTGTTGCACCTGAACTAGTTGTTGGTGCCGTTCTTGCGGCACCTGCGGCTGCAGTATTTACGTTACCTCCAAGTCCACCATCACCATCAATACCTGTAAAGTTCGGATGCGTAACAACGGAATCACTACCATTACCTCCAGCGGCTCCTGAGTTTGCGGTACCACCTGAACCAACTGTTATTGACATACTAGTAGCTCCTTGAGCTTTTGTTAATGTTACCGCTCTTGTAGCATATCCTCCTCCACTTCCACCACCAGCCGCTCTGTTACTTGTTGTTCCATTCGCACCTCCACCAGCGGCTCCACCACCAAAAGCGGTTATGGTATACGCAGTTATACCAGGAGCTTCAACATTAGGATTAAAAGTATATGAACCCGCTGTTGCGTATGTTTTTGTTTGTAGGGTACTAGCCTGAAAAAAACCCATTGGGGTATAAGTACCAGCTCCAATACCTGTGGTACAAAATCCATAAGATATGTTTGCCATCGTAAACCCTAATGGGTTTATCGCTAAACTCACACTTGTTGCATATTGAGTTGTACCATTAAATGTTACACCACCACTACCGTGAGTTGGTGAACCAACAAATGTTAAATTTAGTGCCGTTGTATTTGCACTAAATAAATTATATTGATTATTAGTTGATGTTGTACCAATAAGCGGATAAATAAGGAAATTCTGACCAGGGTTACCAATTCCTAACTCACTCAACCCATTTACTAAGTAACCTAAAGCACGTTTCATTGTTGTAGTAAAAGTACCACCAGCCCCAGTCGCAACAGATATAAACTTACTCGCATCTGTTGGATACATTTGTGAACCGAAAAAACCTCTACTTGCAAATGCCATATTACTATTATACTAAACTACTATCTTATGTAAAGTTGTATCCTACACTGAAGTAATAAGTAGAACCATCGTAAGTAAATGATACAATATCATGTGAACCTGTTGGTCCCATACCAATTACACCTCCACCAGCATTTGCAACCTTTGCCGTTACCCCTGATGGTGTGATTGTATAGTTACCAGCACCTGTTGAGGTTACAATAAGAGTACAGAATCCACCGTTAGGTACGTTGTTAATTGTTAATGTAACGTTACTGTTTTGAGACGCAATTTGGTTTGGTGATGTGTTGTAATCAAATGTTACGGCACCACCAATTGTACCAAGATTACTATAAGCAACTGATGATACTCCTGAAGAACCACTAGTTCCACTCGAACCTGACGTTCCTGATTCTCCTGATGAACCCGATGTTCCGTTTACACCTGATGAACCCGATGTTCCGTTTACACCTGATGAACCCGATGTTCCGTTTACACCTGATGAACCCGATGTTCCGTTTACACCTGATGAACCTGAGGTTCCATTTATTCCACTTGAACCTGACGTTCCTGATGTACCACTTGTAAGTGTAACTCCGTTAATTTTCATTTTCTATAAATTTATATTATAATTCAACCCATGTATTATCAGGTCTGAAGTAAATTGTGTAGAACGATGCGTTGGTTGTTACAACATGTCCAACAATTCTAACCACTTGTCCTGTTGTTGACGGTGCCGTCATATCAAAATTACCAGCCGTTGGTGATACATATACTGGTTTTCCGTTGTCGTCAGTATTAGTTCCTGATTTGTTTTGAATAAATGATGCTTGAACACTTACATATCCATCCAAAACAAATGGTCTAACTTGGTCATTTCCTGTTGATGCTGATATACACACAGCCAATAATCCTGTAGAGTTTGTCGTAGCGTCAGCATCTGCGTAAGCCATTCTTGTAGTCTCAGCATAAGGTGCTCCACCAACAGTTGTTGTCATGTAACACAATTTACCAGCATCTATTGTACCTGATGTAATCATGTCTTGGATTTTACCACCACCTTTATTTGATGTTAAAGGTGTTGAACTACCCAACAAATAATCAATACCCGTAAATGTAACCACCTCAAATCCTAATTCAGTTCTACCTGATATTGAATCTGATTGTCCGTTAAATACAACACCACCATTATTAAATTGGAACATGTTTTCACAGTAAGCATATATTCCATCAGGTTGATATACAATTGGATATCCATATCCCGCACTTACATTACCTAATACACCACTTGTACCTGATGAACCTGAAGTACCACTTGAACCTGATGTACCACTTGAACCTGATGTACCACTTGAACCTGATGTACCACTTGAACCTGATGTACCACTTGAACCTGACGTTCCTGATACTCCTGAGGTTCCTGACGAACCTGAAGTACCGTTTACCCCACTTGAACCTGACGTTCCTGATACTCCTGATGTTCCTGAAGAACCTGATGTTCCGTTTATTCCTGATGTTCCTGACGAACCTGAAGTACCGTTTACCCCACTTGAACCTGACGTTCCTGATACTCCTGATGTTCCTGAAGAACCTGATGTTCCGTTTACACCTGATGAACCTGATGTTCCATTACATCCGTCACAACAATATTTAACACATAATACATCATTGTAAGCAAATGGTGTTGAACTACTTGATGACAAGTATACCCAGTTTTCATGCCAGTAGTAATCACTTTGACGTGATGTTGATAGATTTCCAATAGGTGACCTAAATATTACAAATTTAGTAGGGTCTGATTGTTTTGTGATTGTTAGTACCGCACCACATGTACAACCTGTTATCATTCCCGACATATCAACACCGTTATTATCATTTTTGTATATTCTGATATTAATCGCTGTTGTTACATCCAACACATTTGAACTACTACTATTTTGGAACACTACCTCACCATTAGCGTTTGGTGTTGCGTCATTTGTTAATGTATATGGAATACAAGGTGCACTATTTCCACTTGTACCTGATGTTCCTGAGCTTCCGCTAGTTCCTGAAGAACCGCTTGTTCCACTTGAACCTGATGTTCCTGATGAACCGCTTGTTCCACTTGAACCTGATGTTCCTGAAGAACCACTAGTTCCACTAACACCACTAGTTCCTGATGAACCACTTGTTCCACTTGAACCTGATGTTCCTGAAGAACCTGAAGTACCTGATGTTCCTGACGAACCACTTGTTCCACTTGAACCTGATGTTCCT
>Ga0222712_10006266_pt1 | contig 11781 bp, 26 predicted proteins | sample C33_657DmetaG_FD_165043 | JGI IMG/M metagenome (GOLD analysis project Ga0222712, IMG submission 165043) | Estuarine water microbial communities from San Francisco Bay, California, United States - C33_657D | ecosystem: Environmental > Aquatic > Marine > Unclassified | place: USA: California... | reverse complement strand
AGGATCGAACTCATACTCTCTCGTTCACAGCAAGAAGTGCAGACCACTACACTATGGACACCATCGAATTGGTACAGGCAGTGAGACTCGAACTCACAACTTATCGGTTAAAAGCCGATTACTCTACCATTGAGTTATACCTGCATAAAATCAAATGCTAACAAGGAACTGACTATTACATGATGTCGAAGTCATTACCACATCAAACCCTTGCTAAACTCTTTTCAGAGACAGAATAGCACATTTTCTGTTTTGTTTTAAACTTACCAAAAAGAAACATACTATTGTTACCTTGCTTGAACCCTTATGATCAAGATACGAAGGATAATATGTTTCTGTTTGGCAGGGGATACAAGAATCGAACTTGTACTACTTGAGTCAAAGTCAAGTGTGCTACCACTACACCAATCCCCAACAGAATCCCGAATTTTTAAAGAACAGGGTCGAGATCTTATCTCATGTTGACATTTTTGTCAACCCCTAAAACAAAAAACCCTCTGGACTTTCGTCTCAGAGGGTTTGGTAAGTAATCTGTTTACTCTACAATTTACTTGCCAAACCCTCCACTTGGTAGATTCTCAATAGCATATCCAAATGTTGGGCGTGCACTTGACCAATCACACTTCTGTGATAAGGTATGCATTGCAACGGATATGTTTCTGAGTTTCATAGTAGAAAGGAATCTTACCTTAATTGAGTTTATTTGTCAAGCAGTTTCTGAAATAACCCTACAACTTGTAAGGTTATCCCAGCGACTACATCTATTTATAACGGATCTTACTTCAAAAGTGATTATTTGTCAAGTTTTTTCAAAAATATTTTGTTTCTTTTTTATTAACTGTTTAGAACCTTAGCACATGCGTTCATCACAGCTGCAATACGACCGATATCTCGAAGTTGTTCTACAGAGTAGCCCAATCCTTTCAATCCAGTGTAGTGTGCCTTGACGCAGAAGTGACACTTGCCAACGATAGATGCTGCAAGAGAATATGCCTCAAATCTACCCTTTGTAGTACCACCATGCGTTGCAATCGCATTCATACGTAGTTGTGCAGGCAATCCAGCGAGAGCAGGATCGTCTGCCATTTCTACATATGGATACCATACATTGTTCTGTGCCATCAAACTTGCAGCAGTCATCGCTGCATTTGCATCTGATGGTGCATCTGCTAACAGAACACCCAGTAGTTTACCATTGCCAGTTGCAGCCAATGCAGCGACAGCACAACCCATCGCTTCATCGACATCAAGAGAACTACGCAAAAGGACTGCGTCCAAGTTTAGCTTGGTGTCCTTTGCGTATTCTGGCAACGCTTCTTTAACAGCGTCAATGAATGCCATTATAGCGTATCTCCACCAACAGTACGATTACATGCGCACAACTCACCAGTCTGCAATGCGTCAAGAACACGCAAAGTTTCTTCAGGTGAACGACCAACATTAAGGTTGTTCACAGTCACGTGTTGAATCACATTGTCTGGATCTACAATAAATGTAGCACGTAGTGCTGCGCCAGCAGGTGCATAAAATACACCAAGCTGATCAATCAGCGACTTATCCCATTCACGAGATGTATCGGCAAACTGAATGTGTTTGATCTTAGCCAAATCAGGATGTGCTTTCTGCCATGCTAGTTTACAGAACTCATTGTCTGTTGAACCAGTCAATAGAACTGCATCACGATCTGCAAAGTCTTGGAACAACTTATCATATGCAACGATCTCTGTAGGACACACGAATGTGAAGTCCTTTGGATAGTATACAATAACTTTCCACTTACCTTCAAAACTTTGTTCTGTGATATCAAAGAACTGATCGCTTCCAGGATTTACACCTGTCACCACGAATGCTTCTAATTTATCTCCAACTGTCTTCATACTTTCTCCACTTCTATATTACATTTAATTAAAAAATCAATACCTTCTGTATTTCGGTAAGATTCACGATAGTACAATTTACTTATTCCTGCACCATAAATGATTTTAGCACATTGTATGCAAGGTGCGTGAGTACAAAACATGGTAGCACCAGCTGCTCGTTCACCATCACGTGCAAGTTTCGAAATAGCATTTGCTTCAGCATGTATAACCTCATCTTTCGTTTTTGTAGTGACGTACCAGCGGTCGTCAATAACTTCCACTTCACATTCATTGGTCCAACCAGATGGCATACCGTTATAACCGATAGAGATAATGCGATTGTCTTGTACGACTACCGCACCTACCTTCAATCGTTTAGCAGACGACAACTGTGCGAATCTCTCCGCAGTGTCCATGAATGCATCAATCCATTTCTGTTTCATACTCACCTTTATCAAGTTTATCAATGATTCGATAAATCTCTTCATGATCCATTTCAGTCGATCCATCTTCAAATGGTACTACTTCAATCTCATCTGTATCAACTGTATACCATACCCAAATACAAACCTCATCTTTTGGTCGATGAATTAATGCCCATGGAGTTTGTTCGTGTTCAGGAAACTCCTCTCCGTTGAGAGAATCTTTGTGCACGAAAACAGCGAATGACATTAGATTTTCGTTGTCTTCCTCATTAGTTTCTTCGTTGTAGCCATATCCATCAAAGATAATTTTCACACCAAGTGGCTCTGCACCAGATTGATCTCCTGGACGAAGAATTCCTCCATCCATAGTACAAATAAATTCTCTTACCCAGTCTTCAACGACTTCTTCATATGGTCTCATCTTAAATACACTCGCACTTTTTCTACATTTTTAGCGAGATTGTTATCTAAACTAAACTGCACTCGCTTGTTCTGTCTTTCGTTTGTATAAATCATCCACGCTGGTTGATGAAATGTCTCTCTGTAAGATTTAAAAATTCTATGCTGTTTGTAATCTCCTGGATGCACATATTCATACAACTTCATATCTAACTCAGTCTCATATGCTCTATATGAAACACCATTCGCTACTACTTCAACAATTAACTTCGGATACTTTGGAATGTTTACAAATGTTACACCAACAGTTTTACAATTCATAAACGAACCACGACTACTCGCAAAGCAAACCATATTCTTTTCTGAATACTGTGGTTCAGATGGTGCACCTGCTACACCGACTGCTACGGCAGCAAATGGATTAACCGATAACAATGCACTTACTACACCACCATGAATGTTAGCATATGTATTGCTTCGTGTCTTACCCTTTTCATCTATCACATCAGTAAATGCCTGAATATCAGACACCCACTTTGGTTGTAGTTGCATGTCGATGTTCAACGTGATAATAGAACTGTTACGATCTATCTCATATGTTGGTCTGCTTACATTAAAAGCAACCATGTTGTTCACATCGTCTAGTTTATCAACTACAACTCTACGCTGTTCGTGTTCACCGAATTCTATCTTGAACTCTTGTTCGTTCTTCCCAGTGATTCGATTGTCTTTCTTTTCTACAACATCAGCAACAATGGTGACTACCACTCCAGAGTTTTCTTGTCTCTGCTCGATAACTCTGAACGATTTGATAATCCCACCATTGTACTGCTCGGCACGTTCGTTGTATCTGTCATTCTTCATTTCACGCTCACCTATGATGAACGTGCCTGTGACACTTTCCAATGCTTGCATCTTAGCATTCGCCAATGCTCTCTCATAGGTAGAGCCATAACCAGTTACTGTTACCTCTTTTGCAAACGCAACACTGCTAAGAAATAACAGGATTACAAGAAAGATTTTCATTTCGCTTTGAACATCGATTTAAGTTTAGAGGAAGACTCAAGTGACTTTTTATCAACTACGATAACCACAGTGACATTCTTACCATCATCAGTGATTCTACGATCGTCAATATACGCACCACGAAGAATGCCAGATGATTCTTCAACGATAGTTTCAGTGATTTTCTGAGACAGTTTCGTTGCTCTTTCTTTACTCACGTTCTGGTCAATCAACGCATCAGTAAATGCATCTGCTGTTTTCTTGGACTTCAGATCAGACTGAATAAACTCGACAATGTTACGCTTAGCACGTAGTGTGGCGAGATTCATAGCCTGTTCAATACCAGCATCGTGTTCAATTGGCACGTTTGCAGAAGCAGTGGACTTGATTGCTTTCCAATCACCCCACATAGAGAATTCTACTTCTACCTTACCAAAGTTCTTTGCTAACTTAGCACCTTCCTGTGTAACTTCTCCAGTAGGTTTTGTCGTACTACACGCACTAAGAATCAGTGCGATTACAGCCACAGCGAGGAATCGCATTTTCATTTCACATTCTCCTTAATTATCACTTTCGCATTATCAAGTTGTCGATCTGCAAAGTTAGCAAAATTACTAAACCCAACAGTTGCGACAATTAAACCAAGCACAAAACCAACGATAAGATTAGTCATTTTTTGGAACCTCAATCTTATCTAATTCTTCAGCAGGATCCCATTGTTCATTATCAGTTTCCCACTCACGCATATACTCTGAGATACCAAACATCTCATTAATCTCAGAAGGAATTTCTTCTTCGATCTCATCAGCATTCATGTCAGTATACTCATAGTAATCGTCGTATCCATCTTGATAGCGACCACAGAAAGCCATTCCAGGTTCATAGTAGTATGCGTCTACTTCCCACTCTTGTTCTACAAGATATTCATACAATGCAGTCGGAGGAGACCAAGCAGAGTCAAACGAAAGTGTGACAGTGTTGTCATCTACAATTTCGTATCCAGCAAGATTGATATCCCACTTTGTTCCCCAATTTTCTACATTCCAGCTGTACCAATTTTCTTCTTGTTCAGCAGGACGAGGACGTAGAAGATTGAGAATCTCATAGGGAGTATCTCGCTCATCAGATTTTTTCACCTCAGCAATGAGTTGATCAATCTTTTCTTTTGGACCAGTAAGGGTCACGTAGTTGTTGCACCAGTTAGGCATGATATAGTTTTCCTTTCACTTCATGAATGCTTCAAATAGAGAGATAACTTCGTCAATGTTTTTGACATTGATAGCCATCTTTGTTTCTTTGCCATCAGCAAATGTCTTAGTGTACCCACCTTCTTTGAGCCACTCTTTCATTTGTTTCTTCATAGCCTCAAGTTTATCTTCCTGCGCATTAAACTCGAAGGTTACTTTAACTGGTTCGTTGGATTCTACTGTAGACCAATACCACATCATATACATGTTGTTGCGTGCGCTGCTCAAAAAGAATGTCGAGGTAGAATTGATTTTAATCTCTCTCAACTTATTTTTGAACACAGAATAGTTTAGTGTAAACCACTCTGGCAGACTTTCAAAATTATCATACTGTTCGCTCTGAAATTCAGAGAACATAGAGGACAATGGCTTCATAATAAAACACTCCTTGTAGTGACCAGAAACAGAATTCGTTTCGGGGTTTTCAGTTGCAATCAAATAAGACTCAAGTAGGAAAGACTCACCATCTTTTTTACCACTGAACAACTCGAGATTTCTTGCAACAATATAGCAGTGTTGAAGCAAGAATCCCTTGTCCTTTAAGTGTGCAAGGCAACGATCTCCATTTCCCTTACCAACATAAAGCAGTTTGCCATCGTTGTCGATGTATTTGTAGACATATTGTCCCAATGTTGCAAAGAATTCACTAGTAGGCTTTTCCATAATATAATTATACTACAATTAAGTATTTTTGTCAACACCTTTCTTTGCAGGTGGAGGAATGAATCCTGCATCCGATACGAGTTTGTGTGTAATCTTAGGATAGAGTTTTTGCAACTTCTGATCCTTAACTGCAATAATTACTTTCGCTTCGTCAGGATGAATACCTTCCAATAAACCAATAAACATACCTTCTCTTTTTAGAGCAGTTAAATCTGGTCGCATGAACACATATAATCTGCGTGCTTCTGTATACAGATTCGTTTCCGTCATACCCATCGGTTCAGCTGCAGGTTTGAATGGTGGTTCACCCTCTGGTAATAGCCATTTATGACTATCCAAAAACGCATGAGCAAATAGTGCTTTCAACAGAAACTCACTTTTATATTTGTCAATTGATTTCGGATCTTCGTTAATCTCTTTCAACATTTCTACAAGATACTTTTTCATTAGAAGTCCTCAATTTCGTCCAACAATAAACGACAACGATGTTCCATGAGATAATTCATCACAGTCATCTTATCTCCCTTAGGATTACTACTTATGTACGCATCAACAATAGATTTCTTAACTTCTTCTGGAATGTTATCGAATGCAACCAACTTAGCGTTGCGACTCCAGTTACGTCTTTCTTCATCAGTGCGACATGCAGCAATACCCTTCTCAAAAAACTCTGCCAATCGTTTGGCACTTACTGGTGTCTGTCGATTACCAGTAACAAACACATCATCCTTTGATAGAATGTTTGGAATACCATCTCCTGTATCACCTTTGACAATATGTTCAACAGTGAAGTCGATGATTTCCTGCTTTGATGCTTGAATGTATTTCTTCTGCATCGGTGACCATTGACGCACATTACCTGACGAGAATGGAGCCAACTGCAACTGCTTGAAGTCTTTGTCCGAAGATAGAATCAGAATCTTCTGTGGCTCTTCAGTCAATCCGACTTTCATCAGATCGTTATTCTGCACCCACTCAGTCAACACTGCAATGATATCATCTGCTTCTGCACGATCCACATGCATTACTCGCCATGGAAAGTGCTCAGCGATTTCCTGACGCATCTCGTTGAGTGTATCAAAGATCAGATGCCAATCAAGATCAGAGTTATCACGCATCTTTTTGCGACTGGCTTTGTAATGTTCGAAGACATCTCGTCTCCAATATTTACGTCCATCGCAACAAACGACCAGTTCTCCATACTCTTTGCCATACTTTTTCTTGTATGACTTCAGTGTAGAAAGAGTCACGTGACGAATGAGATTCTTAACCTCAGACTCTGTGCCTTTGAGTTCTCGCTGGAAAGTGAGGATGGCAGCAAGTGCCACCTGTGAATAGTCAACTAAAATCATAATTAAAATGCTCCAAGGAGAATACACTCTTCATTGATACGACCATTTGGCGTAGTAGGTTTTGTAGTAAGTTTCTTAATTGCTGCATTCAAACCACGCTTACCAATTGCAGTATTCTTAAAGAATTCTTCTGGTTTACGTAGTGTGTATGACTGTGAATCTTTGATGCTGAATCCAAGCACAGATGTGCCTTTGACACCAAGAGTACCCATCTCTGCTTTGTAGACTTGCACCTTACGATATTTCGTATTGTACACCCAAAGTTCTGATGCAGCCAGAATGTCCTCTGGTTTACATGACTTGAGTTTAAGTTCTGCAAACTCTTTCATATACTTCAGTTTACCGACAACCTTGCTAGGTGGAGTCGCTTTACGCTTACGTGGTGCACGAGTCGCTTTAGCAATCTGCACAGTCTGTTGGCAGTCAGTGATAATCTCACCCACAAACTTGTGGAATGCTTTTAGCTCTCGCTTCGTGAAGTTTGAGTAACCCTCAACGAGTTGTTCATCCTCACCATCAATTGCTTCAGCGAGTTCGTCATGCAATCCAACAAACATCTCACCGATCTTTTTAGCGATGGGTGCAGCAACTGATTGTGACAGCAGATAATTTTTAGCAGAGAATGTCGTTTTACCTTTCGACAACACAAAGTCATCGATAGCACCTTCGATCTCACCAGCGAGTTCGTGTGCTTTCTCATCCATGCGTTGCTGAATGGAGATAACATTAGTGGGTTTAACCACTTCTGTTTTCTTCTCCTTAACGACTTTGTATTTAACGACAAGTGCTTCAACAGTGTTGTCGATAAAATCAACGTGCTTGTCTGTGAGGAATTGCTCACGAGTCTTCAGACGACAGATGATTGCCAGCTGTCGGATTTCTGAATCGCTTGCTTTGTTGATAGCCAGCACTTCTGCTTTCTTGCCAAGTTTGGCAAAGTATTCCAGAGCAAACTTCCGAAGTTGTTTCTCGGTTGCATGCTCTGTATACCATGACAGTGCTGAATTGAGACTGTTGTTGTAGTTGTCAAGAGTGACACTAGGTTCATTAGCCATCGTTTCCTTGCGGGATGCAAGGATGGCATGACCTTTAATACGACGTTTCGTTGTTGCCATAGGTTTGTAACCTCCATTAATAGTATATATTATACATCAAAAGGGAATTAAAGACAACAACTATTTGCAAATAACCCCACAGGGTGTAGGGTTATTTCGATGTGACTTTCTCGTACAGTTCCACAAACTCTTCATGATCTGCAACTTCTTGTGCAAGATTTTGCTTGTGAAAAGTTTTTGCAATCTTGGAGATAACTTTCTTTGGAATCTGTAGTTGATCTGATTGATCTTTTACAATTTCCTTAATCAAATCACGCTCTGCTTCCATGCGTGTCATTGAATTGGAAATTTCTTGCACTGCTTTCTGCAGATCTTGTTTTTGTTCAGGTGTGATGTTCATCATTTATCCTTATTCACAGTTACGTTAGCCCTAAATGCCAACGGAATTAAAAATGCAGCCAACCAAGTTTCAAGTGTATATGGGATCGCCAATGCAGGAAATAGAGTATTCAGTGACCAAATAAAAGCAATTGGTGCACCGAAAAGAACTGCAACTGCTAAAAGCAGAATAATCAAAATATTGGTATTGGTAGGTTTCAAGTTAATCATAAATCAAATCTCACTTCTTTGATTGAGTCCCAGCGGAACGACCTCCACTCTTGTTTTTCTTCATCGAAGACCCTAAGTGCGGATCCAGAAGTCTCGCTATTTGTCTCTTTCGATTGAGGCTGTTTCTCTGAGGGAATTCTTGATTCGCTGAGGGTACATCGCATTTCTCGTTCTGTACCATCTTTCTTGGTAAACACAACGCACAAATTTTTTGCAGAGTTATCATGGAGTAGTCCTCTTAACCATTCTTGAAATTCAGGTGTTTGATTGGCTGGTATTGTTTTCATCATGTCTCGCTTTCAAATCATTAACAATTGGCATAAAAAATTCTGTAAATTCTCTTTGTGTAAAGAAGTATGTGTGTCCATTATCAACAATAACTTTACCATTTTCGTCAGTTAGTTTTTGTTTAACGCTGAACTCAATGGTCTCATAAGACGTGCCTACATTATGCTCTTTAAATGTAATAGTTCTCATCAGACCTTCTCGATAGATCTCATACGTTCTGTTCATAAGACTCCTTTTTGTGTTTAGGGTTGCGAATGTACTTAACCTTACTCTCCACTGTACGCATGCGATACTTTGGAGTGCGAAGATCCTTTGCAATAGGATTTCTAGGTTTGAGAGTCTTATTATACATGGTTTACCTTTGTAAAGCAAATTTCTTTAATACTTCCTTTGCGTCTTTATATTGTGTCTGTTCAATCGTTTCTTCTGCATGAGCAAGGATGATCATTTCTTGCAAGTAATCTGCAAGTTTCTGGTCTTCCTCATCCAGTAAATTATACCACTCGAAAAATTCTTCTTCAGTTTCCAGAGTCCACATATGATCGAGCATTTCGACTTCATATTGTGAAAGGTTATTTATCTGAATCATCTTATGCTACTCCATGTTTTCAGTTTAGTGCGTTTCTTCTCTGACGCATCAACCACGTTTTCCCAACGAATCAAACCCTTCTCACGCATTAGATCAAGCATACAAACCAAGTCACCAACTTCTTCTTCGAGTCGGTCTTTGTTGGTACGACCTTTGTGTTCAGAGTCGAATCCAAATCGAAAAACTTTACTAATTGCCTGTGTTACTTCTGCACATTCTTCTTGTGCAATTAGCAATACTTCTTTATCAATCTCATTCATTACATCACCCTATAAAAAACACCAAACATATAAACTGCTAACAGTCCAGCGTTCACTACAATCAGACTTTTCTCTTTCATCCGAGTTGCAGCCCACAACCACACCAGTGCACCTGCATTGAACAAATACACATTCAATGGGTCAATAGCCAGTGCGGTAGCAACTGCACCAGCAATCGTCAGTGCAGTTCCTACCCATTTCAAAATCTCTGTCATTTAACTTCCTCAACAGTCACACGATAAATTTTACCATTTCTGTCTACAACAGACAGAGTTTTCTTTGTAGAAAGAAACTGCCCATCATCGGACAAGTCCCATCTAGTTTTCCCAACATTATCAATATGTGAGAACATTTTGAGGGAGTCATCCTTCAAAGAGTCGCTAATCACTTTAGCGATGTAATCACAGTAAGCCAACATATTAACCCCAATCTTTCTTATCACCATACTGTTCATTGTAATCATAACCAGCATGATATGCTTCAATTTCCTCTGGTGTCAAATCAGTAATTTCTTGACTTGTACCAGTTCCACCTACATAGTAATGTGGACGACGACCACGATGATAGTAAGAATCAGCAGATCCACGATCGAATGCTCCACCATGTCGTTCATCATATTGTTTACCATTATAAAATCCGTATTTCATATTCACCTCAACTGTTAATTGTATCAAAGGGAGAAAAGTTTTCCAACTCGTAAGCATGTGACATCATCTCATACTGCTTTTCCAACTCAAGATTGAGCAACTCTTCTTCCAACTCATCAGCGTATTCATTCATACGCTGTTCTGCTTCCTCTTGTGCAATCTCAACACAAACCAGATTGATTTCTTCAAAAGACATTATACACGCTCCATCGCTTTAGTGCCAGAGTACATAAAACCAAGACCAACGATTGCAACTGCAACCTGCTCCAACAACGCATCAGGTACTGTGTCCATACCACCAACAGCACCGAACACTAGAAAGAAACCGATAACGAGACGAATAGAACCTTTCATTGCAACTCCTTTTTCACTTTTCATACTTCTATTATGCCCTAATTTGCAATTAAAGACAACAACTTTTTGCATGAAAAAACCCCTGTATCTAACAGGGGTTGCACGTGAAAGTAAGTTAGTACTTACTTACTAAGTCCTCCGATGACCATGTATGGTAGGTAATACGCTTGTATCGCCCACCACACCCAAAAGTCGAAAGGATTAATCATTTCTAAAGTTTCTGTGAGTCGGATCTCCAGGCTCTAGTTCTGGCATCTGAGTCATTAATTGAGGTGGAGTACCCATACCAAAACCAGTAGCACCACTTGCAATTCCACTTACCATACCACCAATTGCTGCACCCATTGGTCGTGGTGGAGTACCACCTGCTGGTGGTGTTGGTGTAGTTGGTGATGGTGGACGAGTCCACCCTGCATTTGCTGCCTTTAGTGCCTCTTTCTGTGCTTCCTTATCACCACCTGCAAGCATAATACCTGATAGAGTACCAGTCAAGAATGTAGCAATAGGGATGATCAACTCAAAGAACTTCTGGTCGATAGGACTAATAGCGTTTAATGGTTGTGTCACGAAAATAATAGAATATAGAACCACAAACACGATTCCTGTTAATGTTAGTGCTAAACAAATTCCAATAAAGAATTTTAGACGAGCCATTAACTGCTCTTCTGTATACATGAATACTGGTTCGCTCATTTGCAATTCACTCCTGTAGTTGGTGTTGGTGCACTAGGTGTACCTTGTGGTAATTGATCTGGTGGAGGTCCAAGTCTTGGATCTCTACCACCCTTAAATACATGCTCTGGACATGTTCGTGTCACATCACATAGTGGTTTTTGACAAAAGTCTTTGTCCCAATTTTTTGGATCTTGGCATGGATAACGAAAACGATCGCCACCAAAATATGCCAATCCAATAGGTAACAGTAATAACAGTATTACCCACTTGAATAATTTTTTATCATTCATCCCGACTTATCCTTATAATTATTTGGCTAATGGATTGTCTAGTGCTTTTTGAATTTTATTATCT
>Ga0222712_10006264_pt1 | contig 11782 bp, 16 predicted proteins | sample C33_657DmetaG_FD_165043 | JGI IMG/M metagenome (GOLD analysis project Ga0222712, IMG submission 165043) | Estuarine water microbial communities from San Francisco Bay, California, United States - C33_657D | ecosystem: Environmental > Aquatic > Marine > Unclassified | place: USA: California... | reverse complement strand
TAATGAGGGTACCTTCAGAGTTATAGAACCACAACTGAGGGTCTGACGGGTGGTTCGGTACTTCGTATGTACGGGCTGTGAAGGTAGTCGGAACATCATAATTGAACCAATAATCTGTAGGTGCTGTGACTATTAAGTTTTCAGCTTTGACCGGCTGAACGCCTATGATAATAAGCAATGCGCCCGCGTACGCGAGCAACCATTTACTTAGCCTTGGAGAACGCTTGGGCAACTTCTTCTTTTGTAAGAACGCCATCTTCTGACCACGAGCGAAGTAACGATTCAGTCACTTTAGAGGCGCTAACAACGCCTGCAATAGCTGCTGATTTCCACAATTCAACCCCAAAAATAGCGCCACCAGCAACGGCAGCAAGGGCTGATGAGCCGAATACTCCGGCTACTCGTAATGCAATTGTTTGAAGTTTAACCATGATATTCCTTAAATGTAGTCACGCTTAATAATATAGTTCAAAGTCATGTACGGTTGCAGGTTGTTGTGGCCAGAAGAAGCGTTTACTGCAGATGCGGTACTCGTGTCGGCAGTTCCATACCCGGCAAAAACGTATTCGTTGGCATCGCTAGAAAAACGAACAGGCTGCAAGGCAAAACTTGAACTTTGAAATGTATGGTTATGTGCTGGCATCCCTGATTGAGCGGCGGTCAAAGTAACCGTTTTTGCCCCACCGGTTTCAAACATGTTGTCAAATTCCGTTTCGGCAGTGTTGTAGCCAACAATAACCTTACCTTTTAAGTTTGGTGTAGTAGAACCTACTAGTGCCGCTAATTGGGGGTAGCCAGCTGTACTGGTTGTCCCGTCGCAAAGCAACCAACCTAATGGGGCGGTGTAACCAGGGTAAGCATGGATCGTTCCAACCGGGCAAAGAAGCTGCAAATATGGAGGCGTAATACTAAGAGCCACGACTCCTTGTGATTTGCTTACTGCTATGCCATTTTCGCCAACAACACCGTTTACAACGCTCGTCGATAAATAATCTTCAATTAATTTATCGCGCATTTCCATGTCGTCGACAAATTCACCAAGGTATTTTTTTTCTTGCAATCGGCCCAAGGTGTCGGTAACGTCTTCCCATCTAATAGGAAATTCAAAACCTATGCTCGAGTTATTTTCTTGCCTGGAAGCAGTTTGCCCAGAACCCTCTCCGACGCCAAGCGCTACAAGATCTTGGCCAGACCCAAAGGGACCACCAGAGGAAGATGTGCCAACAGCATCTTCAGCGTTAGCGTTAAATCTTTCGGTCATGCGTGGTCTTCGGTAATAGCCATTACGCGCCTCACCTTGCAACCGGAAAATGCAACTTGCACTTCAAATCCATACCCATGACCGCCGTTGTCTGGCCTGAAGCGAAAAACCCGCCCAAGAAAACGGGTTCCCGTCCCGGGGATTGTAGTGTTTGCGGTTGTGTAGGTAAGGGTTGTCGAACTTACGTTTCCAGCAGTTATTGGGAGGTCGCCCAATGGGTACTTCATGTTTACCGTGCAAGCAACGGTTCCATCGCCGGTGTAAGCGTACGTGGAGTTGAGTTGAGTTAATTCGACTTCTACAAAAACGTCGATAACGCTTATGGGAACTTTACTCATAAAATCAACAAGTCTTACTGTTGCAACAGTAGGGATTCCAGCGGCAGACGAACCTGGCTCAAAAGAAGGTATCTGCATGTTGTGCACAGCAATCGTGGGGTTTCCCGTAGCGGGGTATTTAAGTTCCACAACTTGCACGTCCGGAGATTTCCATTCGTCGCTTCGTGATTGCACAGATAGTGCTGGGTAAAAATAAAGAGTTTCTCCGGTGGACGCAGTGGTTGCCCGAGTGATTAAAGCTCTGCTCCATCTTTCTTGTTGGTTCAACATCCACAATATGCAGGTTTTGGTTGTATCGTCATTATCGACTAAGCCAACCTGCAGTATGCCAAGCGGGCCTTTTGCAATGCTTATATTCTGAACATTGCCTGCAAAGCGCTGGAAAGCCATAGGTCGTACGCGCGACCCGTTAAGCGTATACAAGTTGACAGGCCAACCAACGGTACCCGTGTCTGTGTTGAATACAACTTGGTTATTCCATTCGCCAACAGGGTCGTCGGAAATAATCCCCATTCCATTGTTGACCTGGCGTACTGCGGCGCTGTAGTTAAGAACTCCAGTTACAACAAACCACCCAGAAGGCTTACCAACAAGTAAATCAAAGTTGCGGGCAACAACATTGGAAATTGAATCATTGTTATAGCCGATAACAATATAGTTTGTAGCGCTCCATGCGGCAGTAAAATCCGATGCTTCGCTGAAATAAAGGTAGCTATTAGTAGACCACCCAATCATTCGAGCGCCCCAAATTGTAAGCCCAACAAGTCGCGTTGCCGAAGTCGCGCTCATTACGGCGGTAATGGTTACGTAAGAAACGCTACCCACAAGAGCACCATAAATGTCAAGCCGCAAAACAATTATGCGGTTAGTGTCTCCCGCAACATAAACGCTTACGTCTGAGGAAGTTCCGCCAGCCGCCAACATTACTGGTCTAGAAACAACAAAATCAGCTACGGAACCAGTAAGCGTCAGAGTGTGTCTTGTCACTGTTGTCCCAGCAATGGCATACAAATAAGCGGCCGAAGCGGTCTCGGCAACAAAACACATGACCCCATTAAGCTGTACTGGCTGACTAACGTTTGTCCATGCTGCCGTTATTTTTCCGGAACTTGTGTCTGCCCCGGTAAGAGTTTTAACTGTTGGCGGATACATGGGGATGAGCGTTGCGTCATCCATTGCAACGGTTACATTGTCGCCTTGAAACGTGTTGCGGGGCTGTTGAGTAGCGGACGGGCCCATGTAGTAACCGCCAGTAAAGTCATCCCATTCGACAATGCGCTTGGCCATCTACTGCCAACTTGCGTAAGTGTACCGACCAGCAGTTTGTATTTTGCGGCCAGTTTTGCTACGAACGTCATCGCGCATGCGGTTAAGCAAATCGTTTGATTCGGCAAAGTAAATCTGAGCGGTGCCTTCGTCTTGCCGACGCATTGCGCAAAGGTAGGAAGCGTAGGAAATTAACCAACTTTGCAAAAAATCAGGCATAATTGGGCTCTGGGTATCAAGTGTCAGATCTGGTTCTGACTGGTAATAATACAGAGTCCCTAGAGTTAAGGTCGTAGGAATTGGCCAAAGCTTTATTTGCTTACCAATAATGGTCCAAACGTAAGGGTAGCCAAGCTGGTTCTGGTCAATAAACTCGTTGATCTCCACGTATGGTACGCGGTAGGTGTCGATAACAAGTTCTTTGGCGCGAACAAATTCACAGGGAACTTCCGTGTAGCCAACATTTGCCGGAAGCGCAATTTGTTGAGAGTTGAGCAGCCAAGGCCAATCGCGGGTTGAAGTTATGACGCGCAAGGCGGAGTTGATTGCACTGTTTACTACGGTGTCAGTAATCAGGCCGTCGCCAGCAGAAGGTATGGCAAGACGATTCTTGATTTCCGTTCTGAGTTCACCACGATTCATAGCACTAGACTACTACCAAATGCCCTAAGCTTTCGCTAGGGGTCTTGAATGCCAGGTCGAGGGCATCGGAGTATTCAGCGCTGATCTGGGTGACAAGTTCTTGGATAAGAGCATTGCGTTGGCGTTGCGCGGTGTGTGCCCCAATGTGCTGCAGGTACAAAAGCTTGTCGATGTGTACGCACCTGGTCGTCAAGTATGTCCTGACAATCAGTTCGTAATCGTCAGCTACCGGCAAGTCGATCTTGTGCCCGCCCATACGGCGATACACGTCAGAACGCCAAGCCCGTACATGGTTTGGCACCGAGACAATATGCCCGAGGGTAATGCGGTTTAGCTCAGGGGCAATCATCTCCCATACGCCGTACTTGTCGTTCCAGCGCTCAGAACCGTAGCCAAATGCCCAACCCTCGGGGTATTTGCCCGAGCCGCCATGAGGCAAAAGCTCGGCGCAATTCGAGTAAACAAACCCTGCGTACGGGGCCGCATCAAAAGCTGCCTGGATTTCTGCCAGCGCATCGGGGGTGAGTTCGTCATCGTGGTCTAGTTCAACAAGTATCTCGCCTAAACCTAACGAGAACGCCATGTGTTTTGCGTAGCCGATGTTCCCGCCTGAAGGTACGTGTGGACGGAACACCCGTATCTTGTACCGTTCATCGGAACAGAAACCGTATACCTGATTGTATGTATCCATGCCAGGGGAGTCGTCGTAGATAACCCATTCCCAATCTGTGTGGGTTTGGGCTTTGAGTGATGCCCATGTGCGGGCTAGGACTTCGGGTGGGGTGTTGTATGTGCAGGTGATGACACTAATCATTAGAACTTAATAATGTAGTTCAACACGATTGTCGGTTGCATGTTGTTGTGCGCACCACCACCGCCCGTGTTTTGGTTAGTAGCAGTAGCATCACCTACAAATAAACCCTGAGTTACTGTGCGACCATAAAATCCAGTACCTCCGCCGCTAACACTAATGTTTGTAACTCCTGGTATAAAACCAGGGTCGCTAAAAGCGTGTCCGTGAATGTTCTGTGTGTGCGTGTGGCTAGGCATTTCAGCACTTGTCAAAGTGATAGTTTCCGTACCAGTAGTAGTACCGAGAGTGTTTGATATAGATAGGCGACCAGCATCAGTACCGCCCATGTTGTCAACACCAGCAACCGCACGACCACGCATATCGGGGAGGTTGAATGTTGTTGAACCGTCGCCCGAACCGTAGGTGGTGGATATGACAGCGAAAAGGTTTGCGTATGTTGTGCGTGAAACTGCTTGACCAAAAGACAGCAGCCAGCCTGTTGGGGCTGTTGAACCTGCGTAGGCTTCTATGGCTCCTGCTGGGGCAGATACCGCTCCTTGCCATGCTGTACCGTTCCAAAACAACATGGCAAAAGTGTCTGTCTCAAAAATCATTTGTCCCGTGTATGGGGCTGTGGGGCGTGTGCTGGATGTGCAGACACCTGGTCGAAAACCTGTAGACAAAGAGTTAATAGCCATTAAGAGTTCCTATATCCATAAACACGAACAGTTCCGCCAACCATTGTTCCAGTACCACTCATCCCTATCGTAAAGTCCGTGTATGAACTAGCAACTGCATGAAACCCAAGCGAACGACCAACAAACCCGTTGTTCCAAGAGTTATAAGCATTGCTTTCAGACCTGGTGTGGATAGATAAAAATGGGCAAAACAATCTTACTTGCATTAAAGCAGAACCAGTTGAACCGCCACCAAGCCACAGAAATGAACTACTGGATGCAGTAGCAACCAAGTTAGAAACGCCATTTGTGTATTGCAAAAAAGTTGTGTAACCAGTAGTGCTGGAACCAAGTTGCAAAGTTAATTGCGAGTCACCCGATGAAGATGTCATTGTGCCACCTGTATACAAAATTTCGTAGTTGTCGTAATTGGCAGAAAATGCACTTGTTACGACAACAGAAGTGACACCCGAACCTACAGCCTGTGTTTTGACTAACTCTAACGCTGGAGGGTTTTGCGCAGGGCTATTGGGTATAACCCATGCTGTGCCGTTCCAAATTAGATACTGATTCGTGTCAACCTGATAGATAGCCTGACCCGTAAACGGGCTAGTGGGTCGTGCAGCCGTGTTCGCTACAACACCAGGCTGAATCAACCTTGATGGCGGGATAGTGTTACTGATTCCCATTATGCAGCCTTAATAATATAGTTGAGAATAATGGTTGGTTGCGTGTTTTGGTGCGCCCCACCACCACCTGTATTTTGGTTGGTTGCAGTTGTTGCGATGTTGGTAGCAGTTCTTTGGTCTGCTGTCCATTTTGTTGAGTTTGAGTCAGCCGCAACTCTGTTAAAAATAGAACGAACAAAATCAGGTGTACCGCCCTCACTTGAACCCAAGTTTAGACTTGCTGTACTAAATATTTCGTGACCGTGTGCGTTTTGTGTATGGTTATGCGAATCCTGTGTGTGTGTATGGCTAGGCATTTCAGCACTCGTCAACGTGTGAGTCTGCGTACCACCAGTAGCACCCAAAGTGTTGCTTGCTGTAAGAACGGTGCTAGTTAAACGGGAGGCAGCCGTACCGCCCATATTGTCAACACCAGCAACAGCACGACCACGCAAGTCAGGCAAGTTGAACGTAGTAGAACCATCACCAGTACCGTAAGTCGTACCAATCGTCGCAAACAAACCAGCATACGTAGTTCTAGAAACAGCCTGCCCGTAACAAAGTTGCCAACCAGCAGGGCTAGTAGAACCAGCAAAAGGCACAACCACCCCGACAGGCATAAACCCTACTGCGCCTGTAGCACTAGAAATACCCATCAGACTTCCTTCACCCAGCCAACAACAATAATGTTCACAGCACTAGCCAAATCAGCATAACCCCACAACCGTTCCGTAGCCACCAACACCAACGCCGTATCCAACACAACCGTGTCATACGCAGCCACAGGCAACGCAGACAAAAACCTCGACGTAGCTCCACCGGTAGCAGCCCCACCAATACCCAAATAAACTAGACGGTCAGTACCGCTAGTGTTCGACAAAATAATCTGTTTAATGATGTGTTCACGGTTACTAGCCACCGCAGCAGCACCCAAACCTGCATCAGTAGCAGACAACGCTGAAGGACCTATAAGCCGTGTTTCGTTCCTGTCGCCAACAGCCATATTAAACTCCTACATCCATCGTGATAATTGCTGTGAACTTCGTGTCGTTCATCGGGTCGGTACTGGCTATAGACCAAACCAAACCCGTTGTTTGTGTTGAATCAGCTTTCAAAAAGTATCCGTTAGTACCTACAGGCAATCGAGCTAATGCTGAAGCAGACCTAGTAAGAATATCACCTTTAGTTGTCAGCGTGGTTGTACCACCTTCAACACCTTGCGGTCCTGTAGCACCTTGAAAACCTTGGAAACCCTGTGATCCTTGTGGGCCTTGGCTGCCTGTAGCACCTTGCGCACCTTGCGAACCTTGTGGACCAGTAGCGCCTTGAGCACCAACATCTCCTTGAGGACCTTGCGCGCCCTGAACACCTGGCGGACCAACGTCACCTTGAGGACCTTGAGCACCCTGAAAACCCTGAAAACCCTGTGGGCCTTGGGCTCCAGTAGCGCCTTGAAAACCTTGAGGACCCTGTGCGCCTACATCGCCTTGGAAACCTTGAAAGCCTTGTGGACCCTGCGCACCCGTTGCTCCTTGAAAACCCTGTGGCCCTTGAAAACCTTGAGCTCCCTGAGCACCTTGAGGACCATTAGCACCAACAGCGCCTTGCGCCCCCTGAAAACCTTGTGAACCTTGTGCTCCCACGTCCCCTTGAGGTCCTTGAGGTCCTTGAGGTCCTTGCGCTCCTGTTGCTCCCTGAAAACCCTGTGGCCCTGTAGCGCCCTGAGTACCAGTTGCACCCTGGGGTCCCTGGGGTCCCTGCGGCCCTTGCGAGCCTTGACTGCCCGTAGCGCCTTGAGCTCCCGTAGTTCCTTGAAACCCCTGGGGACCTTGAGCGCCTTGGGCACCTTGGCTTCCAGTGGCACCAGTGGGCCCTATAGAGCCCGTAGCTGCAACAAGTACCGATTGCTGTTCAACTATTGCTATTTGCTGGTTCGAAGCTCCTATGGCACCTGGGGCCACAATGATCGAATCTTGGGTGAAAGCTACGTTGATTGGGCTTTCGGTAATGATGACTGAGTACGCCTCACTTGTCATGTTTACCTCGATACGTCAGCAATGATCGGCTGTGTAATCCCGGAAATGATAGTGGTTTTGTTGCTTGAGGTATCCGTCATCTGAACGTCATAATAATAAGCCGTGTCTTTGGTGAGCGTGGCTGCATCGGAAGCCGACAAAGTGGCCGTCATGATTCCAGCCGTGCCGCTAGTAACTACACAAGTAAAGGAGACCGCACTAGCCGCATCAGGTGCCGTGCGCAACATAAACAAAAACGAATAGCCCGTAATATTGATTGGCGATGTTCCGTCCGTAATTGTGAACGTCAAAATTGTCGTGTCGCCACGAACAATCGATAATTCAGGACAGAGTTTGCCAGGGGTGGGCATGGCTAAATATTAGCCGTGCAGCGCAAAGTTTACTACGCCAGTGCCGGCGGTAATAAGTTTGATAACGATGCCATTGCCGTTCCATTTATAATTGTCCGAATTGTTGTTGTTCATCAGCGCATAGCAATTGTCGCCTGCAACCGTCGGCGTAATTGGCGTTTGGCCAGGTTGTGCCAAAGTAAAATAAATAGGCGTAGTCGACGTTTGCCAAATGTGCAATTCATCGCCAGTGCCGGTTAAAGTAATTGTGTCAACTTGGTTAGCAACGCAAGTGATTGTTTTTGCCTGTGATGCGGAATATGTGGCCATTATTTGCCTTTCGTATAAAAAGATTGAAACGGGCGCGAGCCACCTTCAAGGTGACCAACATCTTTGATTATAGCCCAATGCAACTTCTCGGCTATTTCCTGTGTTTTTTCTCTATCAGCGGCAACTCTGTCGCTGTGCGCTTTGCGGTTCTTTGTTTGCAATTCCTCAAGAAGTTTTCGACCTTTTTGCCAGTCGCCCTCAATCAGTTTTAAAATAAGCTGGTGATCGCATCGATCTGAAGTTGCTGCAATGTATGGGGTGTTTTGCCCATCAACTAGCCAAACCTCAAATTGTTGAGAATAGGGATTGAACATTACGCTAGCAGATGGATCGCCGCGCCACCCAGACTCATCACCCTGTTGGATGCGAGTACAGATGTTATAAACATCACTGTTGATTTCAGCAAGCTGCGAATACCCTGGCGTGTGCCCTGGCATTAAATCGAGTGCTCTCATATTTCTCCTTTGTATGTATGTAAGCGGCGGGGGAAAACAAAGGGGAAAAACCCCCGCCGCCTACAAACCTATGCGCCAGTCGCGTTAAAGCGAATGGTCGTTGCTGACATATCCGTTGTGCTTGGAACTTCAGCAAAAGCTCCGGTTGCAGCGGTTTGACGGTAAACAAGAACTTTAGGAGTCGTTGTGGAACCATCCCATGTAGGGAGGTAACCAACTCCTGCGTTTAGTTCTAACCAATCAAGGCGGGTAAGGCCAAGCTGAGCAAGAGTTACCGCTTCACCACCAGTAGCGTAAGAACTGTCAAGGGTAATTACACCCAAGACAGTCTTGCGACTACCAGCGACTTCAGGACCGTATGAGATACTGACCGAGGCCGCCATCTTAGATACTTACTTCTGTAAGATCTTTGATTACAAAATGGCTGTTGCGTTGTTTAGCAGCAAGTTCGCAATAGCTGTACAAAGTTGCCTCGTAGGCATCAAGGTCAGGCTTGCGGTTCATAACTGCGCCGTCCATGTCCATGAACTGCCAGCCTTCGCCTACCTGGTGCCATACCAATGATTCGGTGTGGATACCGTACAAGCGGTTGCTTGGGCAGTCAAAGTCGCAATACAGCGTGGTTGGGCCTTCGTCGCCCTTGCCGCTTACCGATGGTGCAAAGTACTGAATACCAGCATAGCCACCCTTAAGCTGCGTCTGCTCCATGTTGCGCTTAAGCGACAAGAACAAGTTTGCAACCGACATGTGAACGCCTTCAGCACTTACCAACAAGTTTGGCTTCTTACCTGAAGCAGCAAGTGTCTTCATGATCGAACCGGTGATGAGTGTTTCAGAAACGGTACGGTTTGTGCCGCTGTTGCTGTTCACGTAAGCTTTCCAGTTTGGCTGGCTTGATGGGTTGATGGTGTGGAGAACTGCTGAATCGTCAACAATTGTCTGTACACCCGTCAATTCGATCTGTCCGTCGCCAGGAGCACCAGTGTTGCTAGAAGCTCCACCTGCACCGGTACGGAAGATAAAGTGAGTTGACGAAGTTGTAACTGCTGCACCAGAGATAACCAATGTCTTAGCTGATACGTCAACCGAGGTTACGGTACGAGCTGAAGCAACGGTTGATGGAGATGCAACTGTTCCAATGTCGACAACCATGCCGCCGTCGTTGAACAACTGGCGAAGTGCTGCAGAACCTGTGGTTGAAGCAAGAACAACTGTTGTGGACGATGAAGTAGTCCCGCATTGTGCGATAACGCCGTTTGAGGTGCCCCAAAGCTGACGGTTAACGTCTTTCATTGCGTCATTGCGGATTCCCTGCATTTCGGCATCAAGTGCGTCAATGAAAGCACCACGGTCAGTTACGGCTTGGCGAATCGTTGGGCCCGAGAGCTGGATTCGTCCGTATACGTAGCGGACTGGTACTGGAACGGTTGCGTAAGCTTGGCTGCTTGCGGTTGGGAGCGTGCCGCCTTCTGCGCGCGCGCCAACTCCGCTCGAACGGCCGAGGTGGATTGCGTGACGGGCGATACGACCGACAACTGTGTCTTTGCGAGTCTCAACTTGGGAGATGAGAAAAAGCGCGTTGTTTAATTGGTCAATGTAATCCTTATAGTCGTCCTTAAGGATTGCATCAACTGTTGATAATGATGCTGTTGGCATAAATGCCTACCTTTCGTAATGAGAAATGATGGGTTTGCGTGAAACGCAACGAATTGCCAGGCTTTACAGCATCCGCTGCTTAACCCAACTCACTTCCGCGAGATGGCGACTTGCGTGTATTACATATTGACCAATCCAGGACAATACACAAATTGTATCTATTTTTTTCCTAATGTCAAGTGGTCACAAACCGTTTTGCTGTAACCGAGCCATAGCTTTTTCTCTAGGAGTGGCAGTTGACGACAAAGAACTTGGAATGCCATTAGGGCTTGACGGTGGCATAGAAGCGTTGCCGGCTTGACGACGTTGGACAATTGATTGCGCCTGCTTCAGAATTTGGTTTTCCATATCCTGAACAGCAGCCTTAAGATCAAGGTCTGGTCGGTTAGTGGCAGCAATGATTACAGCATGAGCCAAAGGTGTTTCTGGCTCATAGCCGAGTTCGCGCAGGTCGGTGTCAATCTGGGCCTGGTAGCGAGCAACATCTTGTTGTTCCTGGTACGACTGCAATTTCTGCGTTACTAAACGCTCAACTTGGTCAGGTGTAAGATTTGCAGCTTGGCCTTGCTGATAAGCCTGGTTGACTACTGCTTGTTCGTTGCCGCTAAGGTAAGCGTCAAAACGGTCACCAGCTAATGTCTTGGCGTTGTCGACCATCCATTTGATAGCAGTTTCCTGATCACCAGCAGCCCATGCGTTAGCAAATTGGGCAACTGCCTGAGCATCGTCAGGGTGCATTCTGTCAAATGTCTGGCGGATTGGCTTATAACGTTCACGTTCTTTGATGCGGTCTTGCACCTCTGTTTTATAACGTTCTTCCCAATTCGTGTCTGCTTGCTCGACAGGTGCTTCAGCTTCCGCAGGAATATCGTTTAAAAAATCAAACGAAGAATCCCCACCAGTATCTTGTATATCGCTCATTTGTCCTCCTGATTGTTATTCTAGACCAGTATCCCCTGGTGCCATTGGTTCTGATTGACTCATCATATCTACTGTCTGCTGCTGGCCGATTGTGTTATTGGTAAAGCCAGGCTGACTTCCTACAAGAGCTTCAGCTGCCTGCCCAGACATACCACCCGAAAGTGTCATTGCCTGTTGAGCTGTAGGTTGTAAGCCTTGTTGCATAGCTGCTTGAGCATCAAGCGCTGCTTGCGTATCACCTTGGAGCATTCTCAAGTGCGCCATTACGTGAAGATCGATAATCTCTTTTGCAGCCGGTTCAGCCATTTCGTAAGCAGGTGACTTGCGCTGACGGTTGTGAATATTGATATGAACGTCGTGCATATCGAAATCTTCCGGTACAACTGGCACAGCCTGCATGAGCAACCCGT